>CABEBD010000026.1_pt1 | contig 50350 bp, 39 predicted proteins | sample 3132501 | NCBI WGS metagenome assembly CABEBD01 (sample SAMEA5534344, study PRJEB31848) | metagenome | biome: tundra; feature: field; material: soil | place: USA | collected 2013-05 | depth 0.45 m | reverse complement strand
GGTTGATATCATGCGGCCGCGGCCGGCGATGAGCGGGAATTCGAAGTAGGACCGCAACGCTTCGCCTTCGTCTCCGCTGCGGATGACGGCCACGGCGCTCCGGCCGGAGGGCAGGACGCAACCGCTGATCCTGGGCGTATGGATGGGTGAATCGGGCTCGTAGCTCCAGTCCTTCAGGCCCCGCTCGAGGACGGAAACCGGGCTCCCTTCGCCGTCAGGATCGATGTCGGCCGTTTGTCTTCCGTTGCTGACCGCGATCCCCTTCCCGATCCGGAGGGCCGGATAGACGAGGAGGTCGGGATTTCCGGTCTTGAGGACCTCGGGATCGGTCGGCCGGGTCCAGACCGTCCGTCCGTCGAGCACGAGCCGGCGGGCCTGGCTCGAGGGCGAGCGCCCGGTCACGGCGTAGAGGACGACGGCCTGTCCGGAGCGGGCCCGCCCCAGGGCGAGGAGCCGGCCCGGATAGGCCATGCGGCGCAGAGGTTCCAACGGGTCCATTGTCTGTGTGTCCTTCCGAAAAGATAGCCTCTATTGATACCATAGGGGCGCATTGAAGTCAAAACGCGTTTGGTCTAGAATGGGCGGACGTAATGCGAGGCCCCATGAACACAGTGACCCCCCCCAAAATGGCTTACGAAAACGAGGATTTCCTGGTTTCCCCCGAGGCCCGGACGATCCGCATCCTGAGCGAATATTTGGAGCCGTTGGCCAGGTTCGATCGGTCGAAAGTCAATTCGACGATCCTGTTTCTCGGCTCCGCTCGGATCGAAGATCAGGACGACGGATCGCCTCTGAACTTGTATTACCGGGACGCCGAAGACCTGGCTTTCCGGCTGGCCCAATGGGCCATCCCCCTCACCCCCAAAGGCAAGAATTTCGTCATCTGCACCGGGGCGGGCCCCGGCATTATGGAGGCCGCGAACCGGGGCGCGGTGCGCGCCGGGGCGAAGACGATGGGCATGAACATCTCGCTGCCCCACGAGCAGCAGCCGAACCGCTTCATCTCGCCCGAGCTGGCCTTCGCCTTCCACTATTTTTTCATGCGGAAGTTCTGGCTCGTTTCGCGCGCCCGGGCCGTGATCGCCTTCCCGGGCGGCTTTGGGACGCTCGACGAACTCTTTGAGATCCTGACCCTCGTCCAGACCGGGAAGATCTCCCGCGAGGACGTCGTCATCCTCCTCTACGGCGAAACATATTGGCGGAAGATCCTTAATTTTGAGGAGCTGATCAAGGCGGGGACGATCTCGCCCGAAGACGCGAAGCTGTTTTCCTACATGTCCGAACCGGCCTCGGCGGTTGCCTTTCTCAAGAAAAAGCTGCTGAAATTCTGCCGGACGGTCGGCCCGGCGAAGATAGTCTGAGAATGATCCGGAATTCAGCGTTAATTCGTTCCCGATGCGCCGTCAGGCTGTCCCTTCTTCTGCTCCTTGCGGGACTCGGCCTCCTGACCTCCTGCGTCCGGAGGATCCCTCCTCCCGTCTCGGGGCGAGGGAATGCCCTGAGCGGCCTCGCCTCCTGGTACGGCGAGGATTTTCACGGCCGCCGGACGTCCAACCGCGAAATCTACAACATGTATGACATGACGGCGGCGCACAAGACGCTGCCTTTCGGAACCTGGGTGATGGTGACCAACCTGAACAACGGCCGCACGGTCGCCGTCCGCATCAACGACCGGGGCCCCTTCGTGGGCGAACGGATCATCGATCTGTCCTATGCCGCAGCGGCCATGATCGATATGGTGGGCTCTGGCGTGGTCCCGGTGAAGCTCGACATTCTTAAGGACCTCGCCGCCCCCGGTCCGCTTTCGAATCCTCGCTACTGCGTCCAGGTGGGATCGTTCGTTTCCGAGGACAACGCCCGGGATCTCGAACGGCGGCTGCGCCCCAAATTCCAGGACGTCGTCGTGTCCCCCTATGCCTCGGCCTCCCGGACCTACTACCGCGTCCGGGTGAAGGCCAAGGACCGCGACGCCTCCCTCCGGATCGCCCAGGTCCTGAGCGAAGACGGCTACAAGGTCATCCTGATTGAGGAATAGATTCTCCGCGCCTCAGCCCTTGAAGAGCGAGGCGCAATCCCGCAATTCGTTCGTCCGGCCGTCGTGGACCGCATATCCGGCTTTGCCGAGCATCGTCGCCGCGCCGAATTCCCCCTTGGCGTTCAGGGCGTAGAAATTGAGCCCGAACGCGGGCCGTCCCGCGTCGTCGGTAAGGCCGAGCGACTTCGGCCAGCGCCGGGCCTTGTCCGCCACCCGTTCCAGGGTCTTGAGGCACGCCTGCTCGGGCGACATCCCCTGGCCCATGAAGCTCACAACCTGGAAGCTGGCGCAGGTCCGGATGTTGGCCTCCCCTAGGCCGGTCGAACCGGCCGCGCCGATCTCGTTGTCCACGTAGAGCCCGGCGCCGATGATGGGCGAGTCGCCCACGCGTCCGGCCAGCTTGTAGGACAGGCCGCTCGTCGTGGTCACGCCCGCCAGGATGCCGGCCTCGTTGAGGGCGAGGCAGTTGATCGTCCCGTGAGTCATCATCACCGGCTGAAGCGCTTCGGGCATCTTCTTGATCTGCTCCGGGAGCCAATTGTCCTTGTCGGACATCGTCTCCTTCCAGCGGAGCCAGGCTTCATGGGCCTTCTCGGTCAGGAGGTTCTCCTTGGGGAATCCATGGGCTAGGGCGAACTTCAGGGCTCCGTTTCCGACGAGGAGGCAGTGCTTGGTCCTCTCCATGACGAGCTTCGCGACCTTGGACGGGTTCTTGATGTTCCGGATTCCGGCCACGGCTCCGGACGCGTGGGTCGGGCCGTACATGACCGAGGCATCGAGCTCGACCACGCCGTCCTCGTTGGGGAGGCCGCCGTAGCCGACGGACATATCGTTCGGGTCGTCCTCGACGATGTTGACCCCGGCGATGACCGCATCGAGGGGGTCAACGCCCTTGCGCATGAGCTCCATGGCCTTGTCCGTGGCCCGGATTCCGTTGCCGGACGAGACGGCCCGGAAGACGCCGCTCCGCTTCGCTCCCGTCGCACCGCTTTGCGGTGCGGCAGCCATCGATTCGCTCCCCCGCCCGACGATCGCCGCCGCGCCGAGGGTAACCCCCGTCCTCAGAAAATCTCTTCGGGAATATCGGGAACGCATGGCCCCTCCTTTTCAGGCGAGAGCGCCGTCCGGGATGACGGGCCGAATGAGAACGCTCGCATGAGGCTTCTGTTCCGCTGGGAAAGCGGTCGAGGAACGTATATTATACAAAGCGCCATGGAAGTCAAAACAAAAGTGAGGCGGCCGCTGCAGGAGATCTATGGGGAGATCGCGGACGTCTACGAAGCCACGAACCACGTCCTGACCCTGGGCCTCGACCGGGGCTGGCGGCGCCGGGCGGCCCGGAGGGCGGCCGCGGGCGGCGGGACCTTATGGCTGGACGTCTGCTCCGGGACGGGCGAAATGGCCCAGAACCTCTCCCGGATCGCTCCGGCCGGGACCCGGCTCGTGGCCCTGGATTTCTCTCGGCCGATGCTGTCGCACGCCAGGACGAAAGCCATGGACGCGCCGACGTCCTTCAGCCTGGGCGAAGTCGCGCATCTCCCCTTCCCGGAAGGCCGCTTCGACCTGATCACGATCTCGTTCGCCACCCGGAACATCAACCTTTCGCGCGAGATCCTGACGGCGACGTTCCGCGAGTTCCTGAGAGTGCTGAAGCCGGGCGGGCGGTTCATGAACCTCGAGACGAGCCAGCCCCGGAACTCGCTCGTCCGCGGCCTCTTCCACCTTTATACCGCCCTCGTCGTCCGGCGGGTCGGCCGCCGCCGCTCGGGGTCACGGTCGGGATACGCCTACCTCGCCGCCTCGATGCGGAATTTTTACGGGACCGAGGAATTGGCTGCGATCCTGCGGACAGCCGGGTTCGCCTCGGTGTCCGTGAAACAGCTCCTTCTCGGCGCGTCGGCCATCCACCTCGCGGTCAAAGCGGATGTCTCCGCTCTCGAGTCTGGCGAGCCGAAGACTCGTCCCTTGACGGGCTAAAAATTGACCGACATCGACATACCGCTCCCGGAGCCGAACCGGGGATTCACGACGTTGCTGTTGATCGACCCGAAGGACAGGCTGAGCCCGACCGAAAAGAAATAATCGTAGGTCGTGGCGAGCTGCCGCCGCTGGAGGAGGACCTCCTCAAACGTCGCTCCCCCTTTCGTCAGGGCCAGCTGGTCATGGATCCGGGATCCGCCGCCGTCGATGTTGAAATTCAGCCCCTTGAAAATCCGGAGGGAGACCCCGCTTTGGAGCGAGATCCGGTTTTTGGAAAGGTCGTGGAAATAGTGCGATCCCTCGAGGGTCGCGCTGAGCGTGCCCCAGTCCCGCTTGAGTTCGAGCGTCGCGGCCAGGGACTGGCCCCAGAGCGTTTCTTTCATCTTGTCGTAGATGGTCTCCTCGTGGTACCAGCCGAACTTCGGTCCGACGGAATAAAGGAAGCGCAGCTGCTTCTTGGTGGATTCGGAGTAGGGGAAAACATCGTATTCGATCGCGGGCGAGGCCTGGACGGACATCTTGAGGTTGTTGAACGTGGACGACAGGACGGAGAGAAATCCCCCGATCGACCAGTGTTCGCCGAGGCTGCGGACCAGGAGGCCGTTGAAATTCCGGGAATTCATCGTGCTCGTGTAGTTGTAATCCTCCACCGTGAAGACATTCTTTTGGGAGTTCATCCCGATAGACATCCGGATCTTCCAGTCCGGCGTCACCCGGGACGCGCTGAAATTGCCGAACCACATCTGGCTCGTGTAAGTTTTTTCTCCGTTGAGAAAGCCGTCGAGGCTCAGGCTGAAGACCCAGAAATTCCAGGGATCAACCACGGCCGTGGGTTTGACCTGGTCCTGGAACGCGAGGCTGATCCGCCCCGCCACCGGCGTCTTGAGGGCATAGCGCACGAGGCCGGTCTTCAAGGCCTGGACGAGGTCCTTCCGGACGGTCTCCGGCTTGAAGCCGGGACCGGCCTGGCACTTCAGGATATTGTTGAGTCCGGCGAACTCCTTCGCTCCGGTGAGAACGAGGGTGAATTCCTCGCCCTCGCCTGACGGCTGGGAGGTGATGACCGCCAGGACCTGGGCTTCGCTTTCCTCCGTGACAAAGCGGACGAAGCCGATCTCCTTAGCCAGGTCGGGGAGATCAAGGCTCGATTTGATGAAGACTTTCGGGGCGTCCTGGGCGACGGCGGGGCCGCCCGCCGTCTGGCCGAATCCCGGCCCGCTCAGAAGGAGGGCCAGGCCCGCGAGGGCGAGGAGGATATGGACGGAGCGCGATCCGGAGGATGCGGACGGCCGGAGGAAACAAAGGACATTGGTTTGGGATTTCATGGTCTGGGATCCTAGTTGATGTTAATTTGGATGCCTCCGCTGCTCGTGGAGCCGAACCGCGGATTCACGACGTTGGTGTAAATCGAGCCAAAAGTATAGCTGAGCCCGACCATGGCGAAATAATTATAGGTCGTCTCCAACTGGCGGCGTTGGAGGAGGATCTCCTCGAGCGAGGCGGTGCCCTTGACCAGGGCGAGCTGGTCGTGGATCCGGGAGCCTCCACCGAACACGAAGGCGTTGAGCCCCTTGAACAGATTCAGTTGGACCGAGGCGAAGAGCCCGATGTCGTTCCTGGCGAGGTCATGGAAATAATGCGCTCCGGAAAGCGTCGCGGAAATGCTGCCCCATTTTTCCTTGATATCAAGCGTCACCGACAATGATTGCTGGAGAAGCGTCTCCCGCCGCTTCCCATAGATCGTCTCTTCCCGGTACCGGACGAACGACAACGGAAGCTTGTAACGGATGCGCAGCTGGCGACGCGTGGATTGCGAGTACGGGAAGACATTGAATTCGACGGCCGGGGCCGGAGCGACGCGGAGGGCGGTGTTCTCGTAGGTCGAAGAGTAGGCGTCGAGGGCGAAGCCCGCCGACCAGTGTTCGCCCAGGCTTTTCACGAACAGGCCGTTGGCGGCATAGGACTCCTGGGTGCTGGTGTAATCCTGGTCCTCATAGGTATAGCTGTTCCGCTGGAAGCTGGCCGAGAGGCCGAGCTGGAGTTTGATCTCGGACGTGATCTTGTTGGCCGAGAAATTGAAACCGAACGAATGGGAGGATATAGACTGTTCCCCGTTGAAATGCCCGTTGCCCCCGACGTTGAAGACCCAGGACTTCCATTTGTCGACGGCGGCCGCCGCTTGGGGCTCGCCGGCGAAGCTGACCTCGATCCGGCTCGCGATCGGCCGCCGGGCCACGTAGCTCATCAGGCCCATTTTGAGAGTCTTCACCAAGCCGCGCCGGATCTCGTCCTCGGTATCGGTCCTGTTCGAGAAATAGGTCACGGTGTCGTCCAATCCGGAGAACCCGATTTGCCCGGAAAAGGCGATGGTGTATTCCTGTCCCCCGCCGGCCGTGCTCTGGGTGGTGATGAGGACGTGGACCTCGGCCTCGTTGCGGTCGCGCACGTAGTTCACGAACGTGATCTCGGTCTTGATGTATTCGAGGTCGCAGAACCCGCAATCGATGTAGATCTTGGGAGCGCTCTTTTTCAGGGACTCGAGGTCCGCCGCCTCCTTGGCTTGTCCGAAAAGGGACGGTCCGACCGCGAGCGACATCAGGAGGATGGCGGCCGCGAGAATCTTGGGACTCGATTTCATGCCCGGCTCCTTATAAGAACTTACACAACTTGTAAAGAATACGTGCGATTCCATACCCCCGGCCCCTGGAAGACCGGTTTCGCTTCCCTGAACAGCAAGAATTATGCCCGGCCCGGGCCCGGACGCCCTACGTTGTCAGGGTTTCGTTAATAATACGCCTCAAACCAAAAAAAGTTACCTCGGACTTTCCGTTTGTCTGCGGCTTTCGTTTTGAGTATGATACATTTTCGCGGAAACGGACGTGGAAACGAAACCATGACATACCGGACCGGTCTTCGGGTTCTGCAGGCCACCGTCGGCGTCGAAACCGACGTTCGCGCCCTGCTACCCGGCTTTCCGCTCAAGATCGAAGTGCCCTCTCTGCTCACGGACTTCCGGGATGTCTCGGAAGTCCCCTATCCGGCCCGCCCCGATGGTCGGATCTCGCTGTCCAACTCGCCCGGCGGAGATCTCGAATACTCCTTCCGTAGGGAACTCGCCGCTTTCCGCGGCCCGCTCCGCAAGTTCGAGCGGAGCGCCTCCGACGCGCGCTACAGCCTCTGGGGAAACCAGGGGTTCTTCTACCGGTTCAGCCTATATCTCCTCGAGCTCCGGCACTCCGTCTTCAGCTTCCACGCCTGCGGCCTCTACGACGAACGAAGCCATCGCCTCTATGTGGTCGCCGGCGGGGCTGGCAGCGGCAAGACGGTCTATCTTTTGAGCGGGATCGCGAAAGGCCTGAGGCTTTTTTCGACCGAGACCGTCCATTTCCAGTTCGGGCGGTCGGGCCTCGCCTGGTTCAAGGGGTCCCTTGTGGACAACATCCGGCTCGGGACACTCGTCCACGACTTTCCGATGTTCTGCCCGCCCGAATTCGCCGGTCTCGCGGGGGACGACGTCTGGCGGAGGAAGATCGCCCTCGACTTGAGCGATCGCCAGGCCTCGCGCGACACGCTCCTCTCCCCCGCCGTGGTCTTGATTTTTCCCCATATCGAGGAGGGCCGGCCCGGGCTGACCGTGACCTGCATCGAAGACAAGCGGGCCGCGGCCAAAGCGGTTTTCGACAACATCAGCCAGAAGATCGCCGAAAGCGTCCTCCTCTACGACCGGCTCGCCGTCCCCGGGCTGGACACGGCCGGCTTGGCCGCCGCGCGCCTCGACGCCGCCCGCCTGCTCGTCGGCCACCGGACGATCGAGTCGATCTCGTCGGTCCTCTCCAACCCCGCCGAATGCTGGGGCGATGTCCTAAGGAGTCCATCATGAGCCACCCCCTGAACCCTTCATTCTCCCCCAAGGCCTGGGATGGCGTCATCCGGATGCCGGTCGAAGGCCGGACGGCGAAGCCCCGATCCGCCGGCCTGACCATGGTCATCGACAAGAACGTCGGCCCGCGCCAGCTCGAGGACCTGCTCGACCTCGCGGCCGATTACATCGACGTTATCAAGCTGACCTTCGGGACCTCCGCGTTTTACAGCGACGTCCTCCTCAAGGCCAAGACGGAGCGGGTCCGGGCCGCGGGCGTCGAGATCATGCCCGGCGGCACGTTCCTCGAAGTGGCGGTCTGGCAGGGCGTCGTCGACGCCTATCTCCGGCGGGCCCGGGACCTCGGATTCACGACGATCGAAGTCTCCGACGGGACGATCGACATCGACCCGGCCACCCGGGCCGACGCCATCAAGAGGAGCCTGGACCGAGGGTTCAAAGTCATCACCGAGGTCGGCAAGAAGGACCCGACGGACGTCGTCCCCGTCGCCCTGATGCACGAGCTCATCGGCTGGGACCTCGCCACCGGTGCCTCCAAAGTCATCATCGAAGCGCGCGAAGCGGGCAAGGGCGTCGGGATTTTCGACAAGGACGGAAAGACGCGGCTCGACGAAATGGAAGCCATCGTCGCCGGAGTGGCCGATCCCGGGTCGCTCATCTGGGAGGCCCCGCTCAAGAACCAGCAGCAGGATCTCATCCTGCGGTTCGGTCCGAACGTCAACTTGGGAAATATTCCGCCCGAGGAGATCCTGGCCCTCGAAGCGTTGCGGCAGGGCGTGCGGGGCGATACCCTGAAGAACGCCTACCTCGCCAGCCGGCGCTCATAAGCGCCGTCCCCCCGCGAAGCCGGGACGGAGCTGAACGCCTCCGCCCCCCGCGAAGCCGGGGTCAATTCGATTCTTCCAGGAGTTCGATCGAGATCGTGTGCTCTCCGCCCGGGACCTTGAACTTGATCGAAGAGCCCTTGGAAATCTGGTGGATCTTGTTGTCGACGAGGAGCTGATACTTCCCCTTCTTGAGGAACTGGATCCGGATCGTGGTAGCCGCGGATGTCTTGGCGCTCATCTCGAAGCTGATCTCGTTTTCCAGATAGAGGAAATGGCGGATGACCGCCCCGCCGTCGATGGTGAAGATCTCCCGCCCGTCCTCGCTCAGCGCGATCTCGCCCCGCGAGACCGCGACATCGTAGCTCCGGCCCTGGACCGCGGCCCGGACCAGCCGGCCCTTGCGCTCAGGGTCGATCATGCCGAATCGGAAGCCCTCCCAGGGCGTGAAGTCTAGGTATTCCTCGACGGCGGTCAGGGCGAACAGCGGCCCCCAGCTCTGGAACCTCTGCCCGGCCGCCTCGCCCGTCAGCGGGTGGAAGTTCTCGGGGCAGATCTGAAAGTTCGTCCAGGCCTTCATGAAGAGCGCCTGGCTCTTCTTGGCGAATTCGGAGGCGACCGCGTCGAACCCGTAGGCCTTCAAGCCCTGGTAGACGAGATAGTTCGTCGGGGGCCAGATGGTTCCCCGCCAATACTGCCGGTCCGGGTTCCTGGGATCGTTGAAGGCGGGATCGTCACGGGAAATCGAAGGCAGGACGTATTCGCCCCAGAACTCCTTGGGATCCCGCAGGCGGCGGAGCATGAGCTGGGCCCGCCGCTCGTCGGGGATGCGGGCCAGCAGCGGGTAGAAATTGGAGGCCGCCTTGTGAATCGAAAACCGGCCGTCCCAGTGGCGGTCGAAATAGAAGCCCTCCCGCGGGTTCCAGAGGAGGGTGTTGATGAGCTCCTTCATCTTCTCGTACTCGTCGAGATAGGCCTCGGCTTCGTCCGGCCGCTTGAGGAGCTCGGCGATCTGGGACAGGCACCAGGCGTCGAGGGCGTACAGGCAATTGAGGTCGAGGCAATTCATCGTCAGCGTTCCCGTCTCGGCGCTGTACGGAACGTCGTCCCAGTTCGGAAGGTCGTCCTGTCCGGACTCCCATTTCGCCCGCGCCTCGCCGGACGCGCCGACCTCCCAAGCGGGAACCTTGTCCGCCACGAGCTCGCGGTCCGAGCCCCATTCGAGGAGGCCGTCGCCGTTCCCGTCGCGCCGGGCCTGGCCGTTCGGCTTGCGGGCTTTCCAGAAGGCGTGCCATTTTCGGAGGCCGGGATAGGCCCCGGCGAGGAGGTCCCGGCTGCCCGTCTTCTGGAAGATCTTCAGGACGGCGAACGCCCCGATCGGGGGCTGCGACCGATCCGGCGTCCCGCCGAAGCGGCTGCGCCAGTTCGGGATGTTGCCGTTCGGATACTGGGTGTCGAGCGCGGCCTTTACCGCGTCGGCGGCGAGAGCCGGGCTCTCCAGGGCGAGCTCGAGGCCGTTGAAGAAGGAATCCCAGCCGAAGATCTGCCAATGGTCGGGCGTTCCGTCCGGCCGGGCGAAGATCCAGCGCCGTCCGGCGGGCGTGTAGAGACGGTGCGAGCCGGGCTGGTACAGGACCATCGCGAACAGGTTGTTGGTCAGGGCCTCCGGGACGCCTTGGTACAGGCCTTCGATCGTCACCCGCTTCTTCTGATAGCGGTCGCTTTCCTCGGTCAGGAACGCGTCGATCGTCTTGATGTTCTTGTAGCGGTAGATGTGCTTCCGGACGGCTTCGGCGTCCTCGCCGAGCCCCGCCACGAAATAGACGCTCCGGTCGCCGTCCTGGGAAAAGACGAGGTCGAGCTCTTCGCCTTCGGCGGTCACGGCCGCGCCCGGCCGGTGCGTCCAAAGAAGCGCTGTGGGCGCTTTCGCCGCCCGGCTTTCGCCCTGGATATGGCCGTCCGGGAGCGCTTTGTACCTGCCCTTGAAGTCCCAGGGAAAGTAGGGCACGAGGTGGACCTTGACGTTCTTGGGGGCCTGGAGGCGCCCGATGACGGTCCGCTCGTCCTGCCGGGACCATTCGAACGTGACCGTATCCGACTTGGCCGAGGGTTTGATGAGGATGGGAGTTTCCGACTTCTTGTCGGCCGGGAGGATGGGAAGACCCAGATCGAATTTGACCCGGGCGTAGAGCCCATCTGGCGCCTGGGGACCGACCTCCGAAACCATGTAGAAGAGGTCGTCGCCGTCCGCAAGGCGGCCGTCCTTTTCGATCTTGAACCGGAAGGCGAACGCGGCGTCTTTCTGCGGCGCCAGCACGAGGCCGCACCAGCCTTTGCCGTCGAACGAGCCGATGTGGACGTCTTTCCAGGGCGGATCGATTTCCGCGCGGAGGCCGGCGAACGTAGCCGAAGCGGCCAGCAGTGCGGTCAAAGCGATTTTTCTCATCATGGGAAAAGCGACGGGGTTCCTACGGGCCCGTCCTTCGTAATTTAAGGCAAAACGCGGAAAAAGGCAACGGCCGCGGGGGGCCGGAAAAAGGCGGACCGGCAGATCCGCTATTATTATTAGAAGTAGAGTTTCGCCCCGAACTTCATGAAGATATGGCGAAGGTTGGCCGTGAACCGGGTCTCGCTGTCCCCCCCCAGGTTCAGGTCGTAGGTGACCGTCGTCGCCGGAAGCGACCGCCGGAGATAGGACATCTCACAGAAGAAGACGAGGTTTGTCGCCAGGGCGAGGTTCACCCCCATCCCTCCGAAGAGGGCCAGATCGCTGTCCACCCGCTGCTCGATCTTGACTTCCGGCACCGAGACATACGACCCGATCCGGAAGCGGGTGACGATATAAGCCGCTCCTGCCAGTGCGTAGGCCGTGAAATACTCGTTGGTGTAGAATTCGTAATGCAGGGAGGCGAGGATGGGGGTCAGGGTCAGCGTTCCGTTGTAGAGCTTTCCCCTGGATTGCTTGGCCGTGTCTTTCCACTCCAGGAATTCGGCCGCCAGCGACAGGCGCGGTGCGAGGGGCAGGACGAAGCCGAATCCCGTTTCGAAGCCGCCGCGCAGGTTGTTCTCCTCCGGAAATCCGAAACCGGTGTGGGCGATGAGCGCAATCCGCGTTTCGGAGTCGGCGGCTGGGAGGGGCGCCGCCGCGGCGGCTGCCAGCCCGCCGAGGAATAAAACGATAGCCAAGCGACGCATGAGGCCATCATATTCGCCGAAGCGGGACGCAATGTCAACTTGGAAGTCACGCTGCGCTTAGCCGGCATGGGGATCGGCTCCGGCCCTCCGGGGGAACCAGTCCCGTCGGTTCCCCCCGTCCTAAGCCTTACGGCTTAGGGCGGGGCCCCCCTCCGCTATGAGGGCCTCAGAGCCGATCCCCATGCCGGCTAAGCGCAGGTCCTATCCGATGGCCGCCCATTTCCTTTCCGCCGAGGGTATGATAAATTGGATTTCCGACAAAGAGAGGCGCATGGACTTCAATCTCTATTTCAAATCCCGCCAGGGGGAAATCATCAACCTGCTCAAGGAGCTCGTCCAGCGCGAATCCCCGACGTCGGACAAAAAGGCCGTCGACGCCTGCTCGGCCTACCTGGCCGAGCATTTCAGGAAAACGGGCTGCCGGGTGACGCGGATCCCCCAGAAGACGGTCGGCGACTTCCACCTCATCGAATATCCGGCCAAGCTCGACCGGGACCTCGACGGTGAGATCCTGATCCTGACCCACGCCGACACCGTCTGGCCCGTCGGCCGGATCGCCAAGATGCCGTTCTATATCTCGGGCGAGAAAATCTTCGGCCCCGGCGTCCTCGATATGAAAGCCGGGCTGGCCCTGGCGGCGCTCGCCCTCCGGACCCTCAACGCGCTCAACATCCGCCCCTCGAAAAAGATCACGATCTTCGTCAATTCGGCCGAGGAGACCGGCTGCGACGAGGCGCGCGACCTGATCGTCAAGCAGGCCAAGCGGGCGGATAAGGTCCTGTGCCTCGAGCCCGCCCTCCCGGGAGGCGCTCTGAAGGTCCAGCGCAAAGGCCGGCTTTGCGTCCGTCTCGAGGCCTCGGGCCGGTCGGCCCACGGCGGCAGCCCGGACAAAGGGGTGAACGCCATCGAGGAGCTCCTCCTTCAGCTTCGGAAGGTCGCGAGGCTCAAATCGAAGGAGATCTCGGTCAATCTCGGATTGATCGGCGGGGGCGAAAAGGCCAACGTGGTTCCGGACAAGGCCTGGGCGGTCTGCGACATCCGGTTCTGGGATTCGGCCCAGAAAGCCAAAGTCCTCGCCGCCCTGCGCAAGCTCGAACCCCAGACGCGCGGGGCCAAGGTCCGGTTCGTGGTCGAGAGCCTGACCCCGCCGATGGAGAAGACCAAGGCTTCGTTCCGCCTCTTTCAGGACGCCAAGGACATCGCGGCCAGCCTGGGGCTCGCGCTCGAAAGCGGCAAGACCGGCGGCGGCTCCGACGCGTCCATCGCCGCGGGCCTCGGCATCCCCACGCTCGATGGACTCGGCCCCGACGGCGACGGAATCCACGCCGACCACGAGCACGTCCTCCTGCCCTCGCTCGTGCAGCGGGCGGCCTTGCTCGTGGCCCTCCTCCAGCGCCTATGACGGGACCGGAGGACCTGTTGACTTCCCCCCAATGTTTGTATTAATTTGAATTTCTCAAGCATTATAACCGTCCCCTATAGGAGGAATCATGATTAAGAAGTACTACCTTCTCTCGCCCGGGCCGGCGCCGGTCCCGGAGAGCGTCCTGGCCGCGGCGGCCGAGCCGATCATCCACCACCGCACCCCCGAGTTCTCCAAGATCTTCATGGATGTGACCGAGGGCCTGAAACACGTCTTCGGCACGAAGGAGGACGTCTACATCCTCACCTCATCGGGCTCCGGGGCGATGGAGACGGCGGTCGTCAATACCCTCTCCCCCGGCGATAAGGCCCTGACCCTCAACGCCGGAAAGTTCGGCGAGCGATGGGGCAACATCTGCAAGGCCTACGGCATCGCCTACAAGGAAATCGTGGTCGAGTGGGGCGCGGATTACGCGAAGGAGCAGCTCGCCGCAGAGCTCCAGGCCAACCCCGACATCAAAGCCGTCTTTTGCCAGCTGTCTGAAACCTCGACCGGGGCGGTGTACGACGTCAAGGGCTTCGCCGAGGTCGTGGCCCCGACGAACGCCATTCTCGTCGTGGACGGCATCTCGGGCATGGGCGTGATGCCCTGCCCCATGGACGACTGGAAGATCGACGTCATGCTCTCCGGGTCCCAGAAGTCATTCATGATCCCGCCGGGGCTGGCTTACATCGCCTTCGGCCCGAAGGCCTGGAAGCTGGTCGAAACCTCGAAGTGCCCCAAGTTCTACTTTGACGCCAAGAAGGCCCGGAAGAGCCTCGTCGACAAGACGACGCCCTGGACGCCGGCCATCTCCCTGGTCATCCAGCAGAAGAAGGCCTTGGACATCATCCTGGGCATGGGACTCGAGAAGATGTACAACCACCACCTCATCCTCGGCGACGCGACCCGGGCGGGTGTCAAGGCCCTGGGGCTCGAGCTTCTGGCCAAGCACCCCGGCAACATCCTGACCGCCGTGAAGACGCCGGCCGGCATCGAAGGCGGCAAAATCGTCAAGACCATGCAGGGCAAGTACATGGCCTATATCCAAGGGGCCCAGGATCCCAACAAGGGCAAATTCTTCCGGATCGCCCACCTCGGCTACATGGGCGGGTTCGACGTCATCACCGCCCTCGTCGCCCTGGAAATGACCCTGACCGACTTGGGCTACAAGCTCGAACCCGGCGCCTCGGTCAAGGCCGCCGAACCCATCCTGCGGGAGAATTGGGCATGAAAAAGATCCTGATCGCCGATGCGCTGGACAAGGAAGCAACCGAACTCCTCAAGGCCGTCCCCGGCTTCGAGGTGACGGTGAAGACGGGCCTGGACGAGGCCGCGCTCGTGGCGGCCATTCCCGGCTTCAACGCGGTCGTCGTCCGGAGCGCGACCAAGATCACCAAGCCGGTGATCGACGCCTCGACGAACCTCGAAATCGTCGTCCGGGCCGGCATCGGCCTCGACAACGTCGACGCGACCGCGGCCAAGGCCAAAGGCATCAAGGTGGCCAACACGCCGGCCGCCACTACGGTCTCGGTGGCCGAACACACCTTCGGGCTCATGCTCGGCGCGGTCCGGCAGCACGGCCGGGGCAACGTGGGCATGAAACAACACAAATGGGAGAAGAAGGCCCTCCACGGGACCGAACTCTACCAGAAGACGCTCGGCCTTATCGGCAGCGGCCGCATCGGACTGGCCGTGGCCGAGCGGGCGATCGCCTTCGGGATGACGGTCGTGGCTTACGACGTTGTCAAGATCGAGACGAAACTCCCCGTCGCCCAGCTGACCCTTGGCGAGCTGCTGGCCCGGGCCGACGTCATCTCCCTCCACGTCCCCAAGACCCCCCAGCCTATTCTGGGCGCGGAGGAGTTCGCGAAGATGAAGGACGGCGTCGTCCTCGTCAACGCCGCGCGCGGCGGCGTCGTGGACGAGAAGGCGCTCCTCGCGGCCCTGAATTCGGGCAAGGTCAAGGCGGCCGCCCTCGACGTCTTCGAAAAGGAGCCGCCCGAGGACTGGACGCTCATCGACCATCCGAACGTGACGGCCACGCCCCACATCGGAGCCCAGGCCGAGGAAGGCCAGAAACGCGCCGGCCTCGAGGTCGTCAAGATCCTGAAGGAAAAACTGGCCTGAATTCGCAGGGGACAGCCCGTGCCCCCCGGCGGCGGAAGTCGGCGCCACCCCCTTTTTCTATCGGTTTGGTAGTATTTTCGGACGTTTTGAGCTAAAATTAATCGATATTTTCCGATCACGAAAGCGAGACGCAGCGATGGTTTATCTGGACAACAACGCCACCACGGCCCTGGACCCCGCGGTCGCGGACAAGATGGCCGCCTTCCTGAGGGAGCATTTCGGCAACCCGTCCTCCCTCTACCCCATCGGCCGCCAGGGCAAGGAAATGCTGAACGAGGCCCGCGAGCACGTCGCCCGGGCCCTCGGCGCGACGAAGTCCGAGGTCTATTTCACCGGCTCGGGCACCGAATCCGACAACCACGCGATCCTCGGGGTGCTCGACGCGCTCCCCGATAAGCGGGAATTCGTGACCTCGGCCATCGAGCATCCCGCCGTCCAGGAGACCGCCCGCTATCTCGAGAAGAAGGGCTACAACGTCGCCACCCTCCCGGTCGACAAGACCGGGCTCGTGGACCTCGACGCCCTGCGGGACGCCCTCACGCCGCAGACTGCCCTGGTCTCGATCATGTTCGCCAACAACGAGATCGGAACCATCCAACCGATGGCGGAGATCGTCCGGATCGCCAAGGACAAGGGTGTGCTCGTCCACACCGACGCGGTCCAGGCGTTCGGCAAGATCGCCTTCAGCGCGGACGCGCTCGGGGTAGACCTCCTGTCGGTCTCGTCGCACAAGATCTACGGCCCCAAGGGCGTCGGCGCCCTCTACGTCCGTCGGGGAACGCCCCTCCTCCCCTTCCTCCACGGCGGCCACCAGGAGCGGGGGCTGCGCGCCGGGACCGAGAACACGGTCGGGATCGTGGGCTTCGGCGAAGCCGCCCGGATCCTGCCCGAAAAGTTTCCCCACGATAAGCCTCGGATCGACGCCTTGGCCGAGCGCCTGAGGACCGGAATCCGGGAGGCGATCCCCAAGGTCCATTTCAACGGTCACAGCGAGCAGCGGGTCAAGAGCACGCTGAGCTGCTCGTTCCTGGGCCTCGAGTCCGAAGCCGTCCTCCTGGCGCTCGCGACCAAGGAGATCTACGTCTCCACCGGCTCGGCCTGCAGCGAGAATTCCGACGAGGTGTCCCACGTGCTCCTGGCCATCGGCCTCAAGCCGGAGATCGCCCGCTCCACCGTCCGGCTGTCGCTCGGCAGGTTCAATACGGACGCGGACATCGATCTCGTGCTGAAGGAGCTGCCCGACATCATCGGCAAGCTCCGGAAGATTTCGGCCTTCGATCCCGAGGACATCGACTGAAGGAGACCGCCATGCCCGCCGCCGCTCTCCTCGACCTCATTGGCCGGCGACCCGGTCGTCTCGGACAACCCGGTCGTCTCGGACGCCCCGTCCTGCTCGACGGCGCCTTCGGGACCGAGCTCATGAGCCGCGGCCTTCCCCAAGGCCACTGCCCCGAGCTCTGGAACGTGGAAAAGCCGGACGCGGTCCGGGACATCCACCGCAGCTATTTCGAGGCGGGCTCGGACGCGGTCGCGACGAACAGCTTCGGCGGCAGCCGGATCAAGCTGGCCGCCTACGGGCTCGGGGACCGCTGCGCCGAATTGAACGCGGCGGCGGCGGCCCTCGCCGTCGCGGTCCGGCCCGCGGGCCGCTTCGTCGGCGGCGACATCGGGCCGACGGGAAAGTTCCTCAAGCCTCAGGGCGAACATACGGCCGCGGAGTTCGAGGAATCGTTCGCCGTCCAGGCCAGTGCCCTCGTGGCGGGCGGGGCCGATTTCATCCTCATCGAGACGATGTTCGATCTGCGCGAGGCGCTCTGCGCCGCGCGGGCCGCCCGCAGCGTGTCCGACGTCCCCGTGTTCGCGACGATGACGTTCAACCGGACCCCGCGCGGATTCTTCACCCTCATGGGCGACAGCGCGGCCCAATGCGTCGCCGCGTTCGAGACGCTGGACCTCCCGGCCTTCGGGGCCAACTGTACGCTCACGAGCTCCGATTTGGCCGAGTGCATCCGGGAGATGCGGAAGCACACCGCCCGCCCGCTCATCGCCCAGCCCAACGCCGGAAAACCCGAGCTCAACCGAGCGGCGGAGGTTGTCTACTCCCAGGACATCGAGGCATTCGTGGCCGACGTGCCGAAGCTCGTCGAGGCGGGGGCGAACATCATCGGCGGTTGCTGCGGGACGAATCCAGAGTACATCCGGCGCGCGGCGGCCGTCCTGCGGGCCGGAAAATCCTGACCGCCATCTCCCCAGCGCCGCGTCCGGCCGCCCCTTCCCCGCCTTCCTTGCCCCCTGGTTCAGTCCCGTGCCTTGAGACGGCGGAGGTACTCCCGACGAAGGCTCAAAAAATAGGCCTGGTAGCCTTCCTGGGCGAAATCGGGATAAGTCCAGTCCAGACGACGGATCCCCGTCTTCGTGAACAGGAATTCCAGGTGACCATAGATCCCCTCTTGAAGGGGGATCCGATGGGAGAAATCCTTGGCCGTGGCCATGATGAGCGCGGCCGCCGTGAGATAACCGGGGTCGAGGTTGACGATGCGTCCGCGACAACCGGGTTGGCTGCGCCGACCAGGTCGTTCTTGACGACCGAGTCGTCCGAGACAACCGGGTTGTTCGCAACGACCGGGTTGCCGGTCCGTCCCGAATTCCGCGGCGATCTCCTTCTCGAGGCCGTTCGTCCGGATCTTGATCGCCGCGAGTCCGGAAGGATCGATCAACCGGTCGAAGCTGATGAATCCCCTCTTTAAACCGGGCCCCATCTCGACTTCGTAGTAATTCGTGAGATCGAACGCGAACCGCGCGCTTTGGGAATCGATGGGGCCGTAGAGACCGGCGAGCTTCTCTTCCGCCCGGATGAAGTGCTCATCGCGGGCAGCGATGATCCCGCACATGAGCTTGACGGGAGGAAAGCTCCGGATTTCGGCCATGGTCACCGACATTATACTTTATCGGCCAGCGGAGCGCATCCCGAGGTCCATTGCTTTTAAGGTCCCGATTTCCTATAATGGGTTGATTTTATTTGGGATGGTACAGCCATGACATGGGTTTACATCGAAGACATCGCCCGGCACAACGATGAAGATGTCGAGATCCGCGGCTGGGTCTACAACAAGCGCTCGAGCGGCAAGGTTCGGTTCCTCCTGGTCCGCGACGGCACCGGCATCCTTCAGACCACGGTCTTCGGCGCCGACGAGAAGCACCCCCTGTTCCTCAAATTCGACGAGCTGACCCAGGAGTCGTCTCTGATCGTCCGCGGGCGCGTCCGCGAAGACAAGCGCGCCCCGGGCGGCTACGAGCTCATGCTCCAGGACATCGAGATCATCCAGGTCGCCCGGGATTATCCCATCGCGCTCAAGGAGCATACGACGCCTTTCCTCATGGAGCACCGGCACCTCTGGCTCCGCTCCCGCAAGCAGCACGCGGTCCTGCAGGTCCGGGCCGAGGTCGTCAAGGGCATCCGGAACTTCTTCGACGACCGGGGCTTCCGCCTCATGGACACGCCCATCCTCACCCCCAGCGCCTGCGAGGGGACGACGACTCTTTTTGAGACCAAATATTTCGACCAGATGGCCTACCTGAGCCAGAGCGGTCAGCTCTACAACGAGGCGACCGCGGCGGCCTTCGGCAAAGTCTACTGTTTTGGGCCGGCCTTTCGGGCCGAGAAGTCGAAGACGCGCCGCCACCTGATCGAGTTCTGGATGGTCGAGCCCGAGGTCGCGTTCGCGACGCTCGAGGACACGATCGAGCTTGGGCAGGACCTCATCCTGTTCATCATCGAACGCGTCCTCAAGAACCGGCGGGCCGACCTTGAAGAGCTGGAGCGTGATCCTAAGCCGCTCGAGGCGATCTCCCGCCCGTTCCCCCGGATCACCTACGACGAGATCGTCCCCAAGCTCCAGGCCAAGGGCTCGGCGATCAAGTACGGGGATGATTTCGGGGCTCCCGAAGAAGGGCTCATCTCCGAATTCTCCACGAACCCGGTCTGCATCACCCATTTCCCGGCCAAGATCAAGGCGTTCTACATGCAGCCCGACAAGGACCGGCCCGACCTCGCCCTGGGCGTGGATTTCATGGCGCCCGAGAGCTACGGCGAGATCATCGGGGGCGGCCAGCGCATCGACGATCTAGCGCTCCTCGAGCAGCGGATCCGGGAGCACAACCTCCCGCGCGAAGCCTACGCCTGGTACATCGACCTGCGGAAATACGGCTCGTTCCCCCACTCCGGCTTCGGCCTGGGCGTCGAGCGGACGGTGTCCTGGATGTGCGGGATCAAGCACATCCGCGAGACCATCCCCTTCCCGCGGCTTCTCTACCGGATCTATCCTTGACCGCCGGCCGGAAAATCGCCCTCGTCACGTTCGGCTGCGCCAAGAACCTCGTCGACAGCGAGGTCATGGCCGGCTATCTCGGCCAAGCTGGATATCGGTTCGTCGAGACGACGGAGGCGGCCGACATCGTCCTCCTCAATACCTGCGGCTTCCTTCGGGCGGCGAAGGACGAGGCCGACGAGGCGATCCGGGGCGCCCTCGCCCTCAAGGCGGCCGACCCCGCCCGCCGGGTGATCGTGGCCGGCTGCTACACGGAGCGCCATCGGCCCGAGCTCGAAGCGCTCTTCCCCGGCGTGGATGCCTGGATCGGTGTCAAGGACCTCGACCATATCGTCGATGTCGTCGAAGGCCGGGACTACCGTCCTTCGGGCCGGACCTTCCTCTACAGCCACAGGAGCCCGCGGGCGGTTTCGACTCCGGCGTCGTGGGTCTATGTCAAGGTCTCCGAGGGATGCTCCCACCGCTGCGCATTCTGTTCGATCCCTCTCATCAAGGGCGAATACCGGTCCCGGGAGCCCGGCTCGATCGTCGAGGAGGTCCGGGCGTTCGTTGCCCGCGGTGTCCGCGAGATCGATCTCGTCTCGCAGGACACCACGTCGTATGGGAAGGACGAAGGGCGGCCGGACGGCCTCGTCCGCCTCCTCCAAAAATTGATCGACATTCCCGATCTGGCCTGGGTCCGGATCCTTTACGGCTACCCGGAGGAGATCACGGACGGTCTTCTCGAAATCCTGCGGGAGCCGAAGATCGCCGCCTATCTCGACATCCCCTTCCAGCACTCCGATCCCGTCATCGTCCGCCGGATGAGGCGGGCCATGCCGGGGCGCCGGGCGCTCAAGCTCCTCGACCGGATTCGGAAAGCCGTGCCCGGCGTCGCCGTCCGGACGTCGCTCATCGTCGGGTATCCCGGAGAAGGCCGCAAGGAATTCGCCGGACTGAAGGAGTTCGTCCGGGAGGCCCGATTCGATCATCTCGGCGTTTTCACGTATTCGCGGGAGGAAGGGACTCCCGCCTACGATGACGGCGATCCGGTGGCGGAGGCGGTGAAGCGCCGGAGGCGGGACGCGATTCTCGAAATCCAATCCGGAATCTCGGCCGAAGCGCTGCGGGCCTGGAAAGGCCGGACGGCGGATGTGTTGATCGAAGGCCCTTGGAAGGAGGATCCGAAGCTCCTCATCGGCCGAACCCGTTTCCAGGCGCCCGAAGTCGATGGCGTCGTTTTCGTCGAAAGCGCAGGCCGGACGCAGAAGGACGCTCCGGCGGTCCGAAAGATTGAAATCACCTCCACGGGAGTATATGATCTCCATGGAAAACCGGCCTCATGAAACTCCTCGCGAAAATCCTGTCCACATTTTTTTGGACCGGCGCCTTCCCCGTCGCTCCCGGCACCTTCGCCAGCCTGGCCGCCGCGCTCGTCTATAAATTCGGCCTGTTCCGGCTGTCGGGCCCGCTCCAAGCCGCCTGGATCGTCGTCGTCTTCTTCGTCGGCGTGGCAGCGGCGTCGGTCCACGCCCGCGAGCTCGGCCGGACCGACCCCCGGCCGATCGTGATCGACGAGGCCTGCGGCCAGTGGATCGCCTGTTTTCTCGTCCCTCCGGCTTGGGCGCCGGTCGTCGCCGCGTTTCTTCTCTTCCGGGTGTTCGATATCCTGAAGCCCTTTCCCATCCGGCGGCTCGAGCGCCTCCCGGGCGGATGGGGCATCATGGCCGACGACGTCCTGGCCGGGATCTTCGCCGGCCTCCTCGTCCACGGCTATCTTCTCCTAAAATGAAAATCGAGATCCTGGCGGTAGGCTCCGAACTCCTGACGCCGGCGTTCACGGACACCAATTCCCTGTATCTGACCCGCCGCCTCAACGACCTCGGCTGGGACGTGGCCCGGAAATCGATCGTCGGCGACGACGCAGACGATCTGGCGGCGTTCATCCGCGACGCCGTGGCCCGGGTCGATCTGCTCCTGATTATGGGCGGTCTCGGCCCGACCGAGGACGACAAGACCCGGGAGGCCTGCGCCGAAGCGCTGGGCCGGAAACTCGTCTACCGCGAAGACCTTTACGCCGCGATCCGCGAACGATTCCGCCGGCGGGGACGCGACCTGCCGCCCTCGAATGCGAAGCAGGCCTATGTCCTCGACGGCGCCGAAGTCCTGGAGAACAGGAACGGCACCGCCCCGGGCCTCCGGCTCCGGGAAGGCCGTTGCGAGATCGTCCTCCTTCCTGGGCCTCCCCGGGAGCTCGAGCCGATGTTCGAAGAGACCGTCTGGCCGAGGCTCCGCGAACGCGGCGAAGGGGCGACGGGCCGGCGCGTCCTGAAGATCACCGGGATGGGCGAATCCGACGTGGAGACGCTCATCGCCGGGCTCTACCCTCCATCTGGAGGGCCGCTGCGCCTGACCGTCCTCTCCGCGCCCGGGCGGATCGAGCTCCATGTCACCGAGTTTTCGAGGATCAAGGACGTCTCGGTGTTTCCCGGTCTCGAGGCCCTTTCCCGCGAACTTCAGAACCGTCTCGGCGATCACGTCTATTCGACGACGGACGAGGAGCTGGAGGAGGTCGTCGGCCGCGTCCTTCGGGCGCGGCGCCAAACCCTGGCCTGCGCGGAGTCCTGCACGGGAGGCCTCCTCGCCGGCCGGATCACGGGCGTCCCGGGGAGCTCCGCCTATTTTGTGGAAGGCTTCGTCACCTACAACAACGAAGCCAAGAGCCGGAGCCTCGGCGTCCCCCCCGACCTGATTCGGACGCACGGGGCGGTGAGCGCTGAAGTCGCAGAGGCGATGGCCGCCGGGGTCCGGTTCAAGGCCTCGGCCGATTACAGTCTGGCTGTGACCGGGATCGCCGGCCCCGACGGAGCCACCCCCGAGAAGCCCGTGGGGCTCGTCTTCACCGCATTGGCCTGGGCGGACGGCGCCGAGACCCAGCGGAACATCTTCTTCGGGCGGAGGGAGCAGGTCCGGTTCCAATCCACGCAAAAAGCCTTGGACATGCTCCGGCGACGGCTTCTCCGGCCGGCCGGGACATGATAAAATGCCGTTTCGACCATGAGGACCTTCATCGCCCTCGATTTGGATTCTGAGATCAAGGCCCGCCTGTCCGATCTCCTCCGCCGCCTGCGGTGGCGCGGGCCGAAAGGCGTCAGCTGGGCCCGGGAATCCGGCCTGCATATCACCTTCAAGTTCCTCGGCGAGATCGACGAGGCCCGGGCGGCCCGGGTGGCGGAAACGATGCAAGCCGCGGCGGCCGCCGTCCCGGTCTTCGCCCTCCGCGTCCGAGGCACGGGCGCGTTCCCGCCCCCGCCCCGGCCCCCGCGCGTCCTCTGGGTCGGGACCGACGAGCCGGCCGCGGTCCTCGATCTCCAGGCGCGGCTCGAAGCGGGCCTCGAGGGACTCGGATTCGACCGCGAATCGCGGCCCTTTCATCCCCACCTGACCCTGGGCCGGGTGAAGAGCGGGTCGGCCCCCCGCGAGGCGATGGCCGAGCTCGAGCGCGTGAAGGATGCGGAATTCGGCGAGATGCCGGTCCGGAAGATCACCCTCTTCCGAAGCACCCTCAGGCCCGACGGGGCGGTCTATTCCGTCCTGGCCGAAGGAGCCCTCGGATGACGATCCTGTTCGCCGCCCTCGCCTATTTCATCGGCGCGATCCCGACCGGCTACCTTTTCTTCCGGGCGAGCGAAAAGAAGGACATCCGGAGCTTCGGAAGCCAGGCCACGGGCGCGACGAACGTCCTGCGCCTCAAAGGTTGGAGATACGCCCTTCCCGTCGCCTTGGTCGACATCGCCAAGGGATTCCTGCCCGCCTTTCTCGCGCTCCGCATCTTCGCGGATCCGGTGCTCGCTGTGGTCTGCGCGTCCCTCGCCGTCCTCGGTCACTGCTTTCCGATCTATATCGGCTTCAAGGGGGGCAAAGGCGTGGCGACCGCCGCGGGGGCGATGTTCGCCATCGCCCCGGGGCCGGCGCTTCTCAGCCTGGCCGTTTTCGTCGCGACCATCGCCCTGACGCGCTACGTCTCGTTGGGGTCGATCCTCGCCGCCTTCAGTTTTCCCTTTTTCATGGAACTCTTCCACATGCGTTTTGTGCTCATCACCTTAACCTCGCCGATCCTCCTCATCATCATCATTCGGCACGCGGAGAATATCCGCCGGCTGCTCTCGGGCACGGAGAGGAAATTCGGCCGGAAGACGGAGACGATCGAATGAATGCCGGCGTCATCGGCGGCGGGAGCTGGGGCTCGGCGTTTGCGCTTCATTTAGGCCGGATCGGCATTCCCACCCGCCTGTGGATCCGGGAGGCCGAGATCTTCGCCGCGGCCGTCGCCGAACGCGAGAACATGGTCTTCCTGCCGGGATTCAAGTTCCCGGCCGAAGTGACGTTCCATCACGACCTGGCGGAGAGCGTCGGGGACGCCGATCTCATCTTCATCGCCGTGCCCTCCCAATTCTGCCGCAAGGTCCTGATGCGGCTCGCGCCGCTTCTCCGTCCCGGGCAAGGGGTGATCAGCCTGGCCAAGGGCCTGGAGAAGAAGACGCTCTACCGGGTGAGCGAGGTCATGGCCGAGGTCTTCACTTCGGGGGTTCGGCCTCCCCTAGGCGTGTTGTCGGGCCCCAGCTTCTCCAAGGAAGTGGCCGAGGGCTTCCCCGCGGCGCTCGTCCTGGCCTCGTCCGAGGCGGGATGGGCGCGGACGGTCCAGTCCGCGGTCTCCGGTCCCGCGCTCCGCATCTACACGAGCCGGGACGTGGTCGGCGTGGAGACCGCCGGGGCCCTGAAGAACGTGGTGGCCATCGCCGCCGGGATCAGCGACGCGCTCGGGTTCGGGCACAACGCCCGGGCCGCGCTCATCACTCGGGGCCTGGCCGAGATCGCCCGGGTCGGCGCCGCCCTCGGGGCGAAGCGCGAGACGTTTTTCGGGCTGGCGGGAATCGGCGACCTGGTTCTGACCTGCACGGGCGCGCTCAGCCGCAACCGGTCGGTCGGGGTCGAGCTCGGCCGCGGCCGGACCCTGTCCGCGATCATCGCCGACATGCGGATGGTGGCCGAAGGGATTGCCACCACCCTTGCCGCCCGGGCCCTCTCCCACCGGGAGGGGGTCGAGATGCCGATTACCGCCGAGATCTATCAAATCCTGTATCACCATAAGGACCCGCGGAGGGCCCTGGCCGACCTGATGTCGAGGTCGCTCAAAGACGAATGAAGCGAGGTGGCCGATGAAACGAATGATCCTGGTCCTGTTTTTGATCGCGGGCGGGTGGGCCGCCTGCGCGCCTTCGCAAAAGCAGATCGAAGCGCAGCATGATAAGGATCCGCAATATCAATACAAGAAAGCTGAGGTCTGTATGCAGTACGGCTTTCCGGATGAGGCGTTGAAATACTTAAATCAAGCGTTAGCCCTCGATCCGCGTTATTATCAAGCCTACAATCTTGCTGGCCAAGCATATATGAAAAAGGAAAATTATTCGGAAGCGATCAAGGCTTTTGAATCTTGCCTATCTATAGCTCCGAACTCTTATTTAGAGGCTCGAATAAACATCGGTTATGCTTTAATGAGTTATAGAAAATTGCCCGAAGCAATCAAGGCATTCCAAGACTGTATCGCCTTAGCGCCCAAAATGTCAGAGCTCTATAACTATATGGGTATTGCATTTCAAGAATTGGACAAACGGGACGAAGCCGAAGCGGCATTCAAGAAGGGCTATGACATCGATCAGAACTATAATGCTAGCTACAACTTAGCTAAACTATATTTTTTACAAAATAAGCTTGATCTGGCATTAGAAAATGTTCGAATATCGATCCAAAAGTACGATCGATCTCTTTTGGCCTGGAACCTCCAAGGGCTAATCTTAGATAGTCAGAGAAAATATGATGATGCTGCGGCTTGCTACTTGAGAGCTCTTAAAATTATCCCAGATGAGCCGACCGTAAGTTTTAATCTCGCGGAAACCTATTACCGAAGCGGGCAGATCGCGAGGGCCAAGGAGCTCCTGGAGAAGACGCGGGTGGCGCTGGAGAAGACCCCCCCGGGAACGGTCCCGAAGAACGACGACGTCCGAACCCGTATCCAGGACCTTCTGAAGAAAATCGCGGAGAAGAAATAAGCCGGAAGCTCAGGTCCCTTCCTGCCACTCGGCCAGGTATTTTTTCTGCGCTTCGGTCAGGATGTCGATCTTGATGCGCATCGTCTTGAGCTTCATCCGGGCGATGTCTCTGTCGATCTCCTCCGGAACGGAATAGACCTTGTTCTCGAACGATTTCGCGTTCCGGACCATATGGACGACGCCCAGGGCCTGGTTGGCGAAGCTCATGTCCATGACCATCGCCGGATGCCCTTCGGCGGCGGCCAGGTTGATGAGCCGGCCCTCGCCCAGGAGGAAGATTTTCCGGCCGTCGGCCAGGGTGAACTCCTCGACGAATTCCCGGATCATTTTCCGGCTCTTGGCGAGTTTCGCCAGAGCCGGGATGTCGATCTCGACGTTGAAGTGGCCGGAGTTGGCCACGATCGCCCCGTCCTTCATCTTCCGGAAGTGAGCGTCGCCGATGACGCTTTTATCTCCCGTGACGGTGACGAAGACGTCGCCGATCTTGGCCGCCTCGGCCATGGGCAGGACGTCGTAGCCGTCCATCACGGCCTCGATGGCCTTCAGCGGATTGACCTCGGTGACGATGACCCGGGCCCCGGCGCCCTGGGCGCGCATGGCCAGGCCGCGGCCGCACCAGCCGTAGCCGGCGATGACGAAATTCGAGCCGGCCAACAGGACGTTCGTCGCCCGGAGGATGCCGTCGAGCGTGCTCTGGCCGGTGCCGTAGCGGTTGTCGAAGAAGTGCTTGGTCTGGGCATCGTTGACGGCCAGGATGGGATAGCGGAGAACGCCTTGGCGGGCCATGCTCTTCAGACGGATGACGCCCGTCGTCGTCTCCTCGGTCCCGGCGATGATCCCCTTCAGCAGCTCCGGACGCTTGGTGTGGATGATCGTGACGAGGTCCGCGCCGTCGTCCATCGTTATGTGCGGCTTGTGGTCGAGGGCGCTGTGGATATGGCGGTAATAGGTCGCGTTGTCCTCGCCCTTGATCGAAAACACCGGTATGTTGTGAAACTTGACGAGGGCTGCGGCCAGGTCATCCTGGGTGCTCAGGGGGTTCGACGCGGTCAGGCGGACGTCCGCGCCCCCCTGCTTGAGCGTCTCCATCAGATTGCCGGTCTCGGTCGTGACGTGGAGGCAGGCCGCGATCCGGATGCCTTTCAGGGGTTTTTCCTTGGCGAATTTCGCCTTGATCGAATTAAGGACGGGCATGAACCGGCCCGACCACTCCATCCGCAGCCTGCCTTTGGAGGCGAGCTTCAAATCCTTGACGTCGTGTTTCACCATGTGTCTTCGCTCCTTCCGGACGACGGGCGCTTCGGTCCACGGCGTCCGCGACGACCGGGTTGTCTGCGACGACCAGGTCGGCTTTGCCGACCGAGTCGACCAGGGCCCCGGGCTTTGCCCGGGGGTCCACTTCCGCCGCGAAGGCTCAGCCCTTGACGGGGCCGGACCACGGATCGTGGTTCCTCTCCCCGAGGGAAAAGTGGACGCTAAAATAGCACAAAGAGGACGGCAATGCAACTTCCCCGGCCGCCCCCGGGCCTCCGGACGCCGCAAAACGGACGATGTCTTGAAAATCGGACCTCGATTGCATAGAGTGGATGTTCGGCCGGGACAGGTTCGGCCTCTCCCGGCCCGGATTCGAAGGAGCGCTCCGATGAGAAAGGATGAGGAGGCGAAGATGACCACCGGTTACGGCTGTTCCGAATCGCACCTGACCCACTACGTCTGCCGGCGCGCAGCCCGGCCGCCGCAGCTTGACGGTCGCCTGGACGATCCCGTCTGGCGAGCGGCCGAAAAATCGCCGCGGTTCGTCGACCTCGTGTCGGGCACGCCCGGGTTCCTGGACACGCGCATGGCGGCTCTCTGGGATGACGACCATTTCTATGTCGGCTACTGGGTCGAGGAGCTCAATGTCCAGGCCCGCTTGACCGAGCGCGATTCCTTCATCTGGACCGAAAACGACGTCGAGCTTTTCATCGCCGGTCCGGACGCCTATTACGAATTCCAGATCAACGCCAGGGGGACCATCTATGAGGTGTTCTACGTCTGGCAGGATGCCTATCGGCGGGCGGGCTTCGCGGACAGGCTGGAATTCGACCTCGCCGGCCGGAACGTGGACGTCCTCGGCGGGTTCCAGGACGCGAGCCGCCACGGGCGGCACCCGCGGGGGAAGCGCTGGGCGTTCATGGATTGGGACTGCCCCGGCCTGCGCGCGGCCGTCCACGTCGACGGAACGCTTAACGACGACCGCGACATCGACCGCGGATGGACGGTGGAGCTCGCGATCCCCTGGCGGGGTCTAGAGTCTCTCGCCCAAGGACGGCCGCTGCCGCCGAAGGACGGCGACGTCTGGCGGATGGATTTTTCCCGGTTTGAAGCCCTGCGCTGCTGCGGCGCGCGCGTCCAGCCCGATCCCGGCTGGGCCTTGAACCGCCACGGGGTTTATGATTCCCATATTCCCGAGTGCTTTTCCTTCGTCCATTTTGCAGATGAAGCCGCGGACCGGGGCTGAACCGCGCGGGGCATCCCTATGGCTCTCGGCCCTCGGCCGCCTCGGCCGAGGGTCACGCCTTCCTTTTCCTTTCGGAAATATGGTATTTTAAGCTATCGGTCTCAGGACCGGAGAGGATTTATATGCCTTTCAAAGGACGATGGACATGGGGTTGGGCCGCGGCCCTGACGTCTGTCCTCCTTCTCCCGGCTCCCGCCTCCGGACAAAAATCGGGTTCGCTTCCCCTCACCCATTACCGGCTGAAAAACGGGCTGAACGTCATCCTCTCGGAGGATTTCACGCTGCCGGTCGTTTCGGTGGCCGTCGCCTATGACGTCGGTTCGGTCCATGAGCCCCAAGGGAAGACCGGCATGGCGGCTGTGATGGAGAATCTCATGTTCTCGGGCTCGGCCAACGTCCCCCCCCGCCAGCATTTCAACTATATCAACCGGGTCGGAGGAACGTTCAATGCCCTGCTCATGGAAGACCGGACCGTCTTCTACCAGACCGTTCCCTCGAACCGCCTATCCCTTGTCCTGTGGCTCGAGTCCGACAGAATGCGGTTCCTCGAGATCGGAAGCCGGGCCTTCGAGGAGGCCCGGGCCGCCATCCTCGAAGACCTCCGCGACCGGAGGGCGGCAGATCCCTATTACGACGGCGCCCGGGCGTTCGATCAGCTGCTGTATTCCGATTTCGCCCACAGCCACTCCCTCTATGGCTCGGAGGAGGACGTCCGCGGCCTGACCCTCGACGATCTCCGGGCCTTTTACGCCGCCCGCTACGGCCCCAACAACGCCGTCCTCTGCATCACCGGCAATTTCGACAAGCTCAAGGCCCGGGAGCTCATCAGCCAGTATTTCGAAACGCTGCCCCGCGGCCGCGACGCCGCCCCGGCCGCCGAACCCCTGGCCCTGGCCCGCAAACAGGTCGTCACGACGTTCGCCGGGAGCCCGTCCTCGGCGCCGGCGTTCCATCTCGGGTTCCGCTTGACGGCGCCCCGGTCCGTCGATTTCTACACCCTGACCATCCTGGATTACGTCCTGCTCCGCGGCCGGAGCTCGCGGATCACCCGGCGCCTGCTGAACCCGGACGCCAAGATCGCCTATCAGCTCTCGGGTGGGATCGAGAAGCGCCGGGACCGGTCGGTGTACAAGATCTTCGTTATAGCCAACAACGAAACCATGGCCGAACGCTGCCAGTCCGCGCTCTTCGCCGAGCTCGACCGGCTGAAGTCATCCCCCCTTTCCGAGGAGGCGCTCGGCCGCTACAAGGCCATGTTCAAGCAGGACTTCATGGGCCGGCTGTCGACGACGGTCGACCGGGCCCTCTACCTCACCGATTTCTTCCTTTCCCTCGGTGATTTCCAGGAATTCGGCCTGGAGCTCGACAAATACCTGAGCGTCACACCGGCCGACATCGTCGGTATCGTCGCCCGGTATTTCTCGCCCGAGAACAGCATCATCCTGAACGTCAGGACCAAATGAAGATACGAACGGCGCTGTCCATCGGAGGCCTGGCGGTCCTGATCGCCGCGCCGGTCCTCTCCGCCCAGCAGGAGCGCTTCCGGAAGACCCCGCCGCCGCCCGAACCCCTCCAGCAGGAGCTCGGCCTTCCCGCCCTCTCCGCGCCGACCGTCCTCTCCAACGGCCTCCGCGTTTCGGTCGCCTACCGGGAGAGCGCTCCGTTCATGGGCCTCGAGCTCCTTGTCAACGCCGGTGAAAACGTCTCGCCCGACGCCGAACCGGGCCTGGCGACGTTCGTGGCGAGCCTCCTTAGCCGCGGCACCCAGACCCGATCGGCTACGGAGATCGAGGAGATCGTCGAGTCGCTCGGGGGGACGCTCTTCGTCACGGTCAACCAGGATTACGTCCGGATCAGCTTCCACGTCCTCCAGGAGAACCTGGACCCGGCGCTCGACCTTCTCGCCCAGATGCTGCTCCAGCCCCAGTTCAGCGAGCGCGAGATCGCCAACGTCCGGCGGATCATCACGTACGACCTCCAGGAGAAGGAATCGAACCCGGAGTTCGTCGCCAAGCGCCAACTCTACCGGTTGCTCTTCAAGGGACATCCCTACGAGAAATTCGCCGTCTCCCGCGATCTGCTCCGGAACTGGACGCCCCGCGACATCCAGGACTTCTTCGACCGGTATTACCGGCCGAACAACGCCCACCTGATCATCACCGGCAATCTGAGCCTCAGCCAGGCGACGCGGAAGATTTCCCACGTCTTGAACACCTGGCCGGCGCGCGAAATCCCGGGGTCGCCCCAAAAGCCCGTCCGGCCGCCGGACAAGGACCGCGTCTGCCTGGTCGATCTGCCCCAATCCAGCGACGCCTGCATCCTCTTCGTGGGCACGGCCTTTCCCCGGCCCGATCCGGCCGACCGCTTCGCGCTCACCGTCCTCAACCAGGTCCTCGGCGGGTCGCTCAGCTCGCGCCTCCTGATGAACCTCCGGGAATCCAAGGAGTTCGCGAACTACGCCTTCAGCGAGGTCGACGTATTCCGCTCGGCCGGCCTTCTGTTCATCCGGGCCCGCGTCCTCCCCGACAAAGTCGTGCCCGCCCTCCAGGAAATCCAGAAGGAGGTCCGGGCTCTGGCCACGACGCGGCCCGCCGTGCCGACCGAAATCGAGCTGGCCAAGACCTATCTCCTCGGCAACTTCCCCCTCGGCCTCGAGCGGTTCGATCAATTCACCGCCCGGATGGCCGACATCATCGCCCTGGGCGGAGGGGAAGAGCTCTGGAACGGCTATTATGGCCAGGTGATGCTGGTCGACGCCGACCGCGTCCTCGACGCCGCCCAGAGATATCTCCTTCCCCTGCCGTTCGTCGCCGTCATCGCCGGCGACCGGGCGAGCCTGACCGGCCGGCTGGCCGCGCTCGAGGCCTACGACATCTACGATTCCAAAGGCCAATTCCTCGCTACCTCGACCAAGGACAAGAAAGGAGCCCTTCATGAAGCTGGTGGAATGCGTCCCGAATTTCAGCGAAGGCCGGGACAAAAGTAAGATCCAACAAATCATCCGCGAGATCGAGACGACCCCCGGGGTCAAGCTGCTCGACGTGGACCCCGGCGAATCCACGAACCGGACCGTCGTGACATTCATCGGAGGGCCCGCAGACGCCGCGGAAGCGGCCTTCAAGGCGATTAAAAAGGCCTCTGAAGTGATCGATATGCGCTTTCACAAGGGCGCCCACAGCCGGATCGGCGCGACGGACGTCTGCCCGTTTGTGCCCGTGTCCGGGGTGACGATGGCCGAGTGCGTCGAGCTGGCCCGCGCCCTCGGCCGCCGCGTGGCCGACGAGCTCGGGATCCCCGTCTATTTCTACGAGGAAGCCGCCACCCGGGAGGACCGGCGCAACCTGGCCTCCATCCGTTCGGGCGAATATGAAGGCCTTCCGGAGAAGCTGAAGGACCCGGCCTGGGCGCCCGACTGCGGGGCCCCTCTGTTCAATCCGCGAACCGGGGCGACAGTCATCGGAGCCCGGGAGTTCTTGATCGCCTACAACATCGACCTCAACACCCGCGACCGGAAGCTGGCCAACGAGATCGCCCTCAACATCCGGGAAAGCGGCCGGGCGAAGCGCGACGCGGACGGAGACATCGTCCGCGTCGCCTCCGGCGCACCGGTCAAGCTGCCGGGGCGGTTCCCCCACGTCAAAGCCGTGGGCTGGTACCTCGAGGACTACGGCATCGCCCAGATCTCGATCAACTTCACGAACTATAAAATCACGCCCATTCACCTCGTCTTCGACGAGGTCCGGTCCCAGGCCGCGGGGCTGGGCTTGCGGGTGACCGGGAGCGAGCTCGTCGGTCTCATCCCCAAGGAGGCGCTCCTTGCGGCAGGCCGCTACTACCTCGAAAAGCAGGGCAGGAGCGCGGGTGTCCCCGAGGAGGAGCTCGTTCGCATGGCCGCTCTCTCGCTCGGGTTGAGCGACGTCGCGCCGTTCGATCCGAAGAAGAAGATCATCGAATACCAATTCGACGCGGGGCCGGCCCGGCTCGCGGGCATGACCCTCCGCGAATTCGCCAACGAGCTGTCCCTGGACTCGCCCGCGCCCGGGGGGGGCAGCGTGGCCGCGCTCTGCGGCGCCCTCTCGGCCGCCCTTTCGGCGATGGTCGCCAATCTGACCGTCGGGAAGAGAGGCTACGAAAAATCGTTCTCCGAGCTCCGGGAAGCGGCAGCCAAGGCCCAGGACCTCAAGGAGGAATGCCTCCGGGCCGTCGACCTCGACACGGCGGCCTTCAACAAGGTGATGGACGCGTCCCGTCTCCCGAAAGGCTCCCCTGACCAGCAGGCCGAGCGCGAGGCCGCGCTCGAGGCGGCCACCCGGGAAGCCACCCTCGTCCCGTTCCGGGTCCTCGAGCTGAGCGTCGACCTCCTCCGCCTGGCCCGGACCGCGGCCGAGAAAGGCAACCGCAACTCGGTGAGCGACGCCGGCGTCGCGGCCCTCGCCGCGAAGACCGCGGCCGAAGGGGCGTATTACAATATCCGGATCAATCTTCCGGGGCTGCGGGACGAGGCGTTCCGAGTCCGCATCCGCGCTTCCGCGGACGCCTTTCGGGCGGACGCGGGAGTTATTGCGGGGGAAGTCCAGAATTTTGTTGAAAATGGCCTTTGATTCAGATAAGAATATAGGCGATGTGGCCGAAGCTTCCCGTCGTTAGCATCAGCCTTAAAAAGCGACTTTGGGCGATCATCGTCCTGGTCGGGGCCTACTTGGTTTACATCGCCCTGGGCGACCTCATCCCCCAATATTGGAATCTCATCGGATTCCGATCCTTCGAGCGCTCGATCCTGTCGCTCGGCTTCGTAGTCATCCTCCTCATCGCCCTAAGCGGCCTCGCGGCCAGCGAGAAGCTCGCCGCCCGGGCCATCCAGGACGGGCTGACGGGCCTCTTCAACCAGACGTACATAAAATCCCGTCTCCAGGAGGAAATCTACCGGTCCGAACGGTACAAGTACCCGCTGAGCTTCATCATGATCGACATCGACAATTTCAAGCGCATCAACGACCGGCACGGGCACGTCGTCGGCGACCGCGTCCTCAAGGCCTTTTCCGACCTCCTCCAGGAGAAGATCCGCGAGTCGGACGTCACCGGCCGGTTCGGGGGCGAGGAATTTCTCATCCTCCTCCCTCAGACTTCGTGCCTCGACGCCGCGTCGGCCGCCGAGCGGATCCGGAAAGAGGTGGCCGTCTACCCGTTCCGGATCGGAGACGGATCGGATCGGTCCTGCCAGTTCACAATCAGCCTGGGTGTCTATTCCGCGCCTGCCAGCGGCCAGAAAGTGGAGGAGATCATCAACCTGACCGACGCGGCCCTGTACCGCGCCAAGAAAGAGGGCAAGAACAAGGTCGTCGTCGTCGTCCGCTGAAGCCGCGCTCCAGCGCCCCTACCGTGCCCCTCCTCTCCTCCAGGCAAAGAACCCGAAAAAAAGCAGGTTGACGGCCACGATCATCCCCGAGGCCGGCAGGTCCAGGGCGAAGGCCGACAGGAGGCCGAGCACGACGGAGGAGGTCGCTACCGCGCAGGCGAGGACGACGGCCCGCTTGAAGTTCGAGGCCCGCATGAGGCCGGACGCCGCCGGGATCACGAGGAGGGCCGAAACGAGCAGGATCCCGACCACTTTCATCCCCAGGACAATTGTGACCGAGGTCAAGACCGTGATCAGCGTGTCCAGTCGGCGGACGTGGATCCCCGCGACCTGGGCCGACTCCCGGTCGAACGTCAGGAACATCAGCTTGCGGTAGTTCGCCGCGATCACGGCCACGACGGCCGCGGCCAGGGCGATCGAGAGACCGACTTCGAGCGGCTCGATGGCCAGGATCTCGCCGAAGAGGAAGTTGAGGAGCGCGACGCCGGAATTCCGAGAGAGCGTCGCCAGGATGATGCCCAGGGCCAGTCCGCCGCTGCTGACGATGGCGATGGCCGTATCGCCGTAAAGGCCGGCCCGGTCCTTGAGCTTCATGATGCCGAGCGCGGCCAGCACGGAGAAGCCGAAAGCCACGAGGAGGGGCGTCGTCCGGAGGAGAAGCCCGAGGGCGACCCCGGCGAAGGTGATGTGCGACAACCCGTGCCCGATCATCGCGTCCTTGCGCAGGATGAGAAAGACGCCCAAGACGGCGCAGGCCAGGGCGATGAACAGCCCGGCCGCCAGGGCCCGCTGGAGAAATGCGTAAGCGAGAATCGCGCCCATGGCCGTCTAGTGCCGATGCGAAACGAGGTGGTGCCCGCCGGCCAGCATGTCCTTCAAGGTGTCGGAGCGGCAGAAGTCCGCGTGGCTCCCATGGTAGACGAGCCGCTGGTTCAGGCAAGCCACCTGGGTGATGTGCCGGTCCACAATGCCGATGTCGTGGGTGATGAGGGCGATGGTGATGCCCTCGCGCTTGTTGAGGAGGTCGAGGAGGCCGTAGAAATGGTCCTGCGTCTCGGCGTCGACCCCCGTCGTGGGCTCGTCGAGGAACAGGGCCCGGGGCTTGTCCACGATCGCCCGGGCGATGAACACGCGCTGCTGCTGGCCCCCGGAGAGGCGCCCGATCCGCCGGTCGGCCGCATCCTCCATCCCCACGACCTCCAGGGCGTACCGGATGGCCGCCTCCTCCCCTTTCCGGCCGCCGGCCGCCCGGCCCGGGCTCCGGAGGGCCATGGCCACGACTTCGCGGACGGAGGCCGGGAAGAGCGGATCGAAGTGAGTGGCCTTCTGGGGAATATATCCGATCTTGGGACGTTCCCCCCCTGCGGCGAGGTCCTTCCCCTGGAACAGGATCCGCCCCTCGTCCGGCTTCAACAGGCCGAGGATGAGCTTGAGCAGGGTCGTCTTTCCCGACCCGTTCGGGCCGATGATCGCCAGGAAATCCCCCTCGCGGATCGCGAGGCTGACGTCGATGAGGACCGGGACGCCGCCGTACCCGAACGATACGTGCTCGATCCCGATCATCGGCCGGGGATCAGCGGCAGCCGAGCCCATGCTTGAAATTCTCCAGATTCTGCCGCATCAGGTCGATGAACGTCAACCCGGCCTCGAACTGGGCCTTGGTCAGATTGTGCCCGGGGTTCAGGACGCGGACGTCGGCTCCGAGCTCCCGGGCGATCAGCCGGGCCATCTTGTCGCTGACGTTCTCCTCGAAAAAGACCGTCCGAATGTGCAGGGTCTTCGCCCGGGCGATGATCCCGATCAGCGCCTTCGGCGAAGGGGCGGCGTCGGGGCTCAGGCCGTAGACCGGGATCTGCACGAGCCCATAGCGGCGGGCCAGGTATCCGAACGCGGCATGGCCGCCGAAGACGAAGGTCCTCTCGGCGCAGGTCCGGAACGCCTCCCGATATTCGGCGTCGAGACGCCGGAGTTTGTCCTTGTAGGCCTCGGCCCGCTTCGCAAAGTCCGCCGCGCCCTCCGGATCGATCTCGCCGAGGACCCGGACCATCCGGTCGAGAAGGGCGAGGTCCCGGCCGAAATCCAGCCAGACGTGGGGATCGGCACCGACATCGGGTAGCGCGGCCGGATCGCCGCCGGGTCCCTGGACCCCGGCCGCTTCGATCGTCCGCAGGCCGGGTCGGCCCACGCTCCTGAGGACATCGGCCGCCCAGGGTTCGAGGCCGGACCCGATGAAAAGGAAGAGATCGAGGGCCGCGATTTTCCGGATATCGCTCACCCGGGGCTGCCAGGTATGGATTTCTGCGCCCGGCGGAAGGAGGAGGCCGACATCGCCCCGGTCCCCGGCAATTTCGCGGGCGAACTCCATCAGGGGAAAGACCGTGGCCAGAATTCTGATCTTCGGCCGGGGCGCGCCGGAGGACGGTGTTATCCCTGCCAAAACGCAAGTGGGCGCTAATAGGATGAGAAGAGTTACGGCCACCGGTCGTGTTTTGTGCATCGGGAAAGCGGGATTCCGCCAACCGTTGAAGGCTACGGCATTGTAGATGATGCGCTCCGAAAAATCAAATAAAAGCCGGCTTGCCAGACGAGGGCTGCGCGATTCGACGCTGGGGTTCGGCCTAAGGCCCTCATAGCGGAGGGGGGGGCCCCCTCTAAGCCCTTTGGGCTTAGAGCGTGGGGGGGAACCGACGGGACTGGTTCCCCCTGAGGGCCGGGGCCGACCCCAGCGTCGGAATCGCGGACAGGTCCCAACTTGCCAGCCGTCCCCTTTTGTGGCATGATTTTATCCTTCGCAAATCAACGGATCGGGAGGTCCCCATGCCATCGACATCGTTCGAGCTTCAACCCTCGCCTCTCTGGAAGCATTTCGAGCAGATCCTGAGAATCCCGCACGGCTCGGGCTCGGAAAAGGCCCTGGGCGAACACGTCCTGGCTTATGCCAAATCCCTGAACCTGAGCGCTTCGAAAGACAAGGTCGGCAACATCATCGTCCGCAAGCCCGCCACCCCCGGCCGGGAAAAGGCGGCGGGCGTCGTGCTCCAAGGCCACCTGGACATGGTCAATGAGAAGAATTCGAACGTGGCCCACGATTTCGCCAAGGACCCGATCACGACCGAAATCAAGGACGGATGGATGCACGCCCGGGGGACGACCCTCGGAGCGGACAACGGCATCGGCGTCGCCGCATCCCTCGCGGTGATGGAGGACGCTTCGCTCGTCCATGGGCCGCTCGAATTCCTGTTCACGGTCGATGAGGAGACCGGCCTGACGGGCGCCCGTTCCATCCAACCGGGCGCCCTTCAGGGCAAATACTTGCTGAACCTCGACAGCGAGGAGGAAGGGACGTACACCATCGGCTGCTCCGGCGGCGGGGACTCGGAAATCGCGTTCCCCCTGAAGAGAAAAGCGTCCCGACTCGAGAACTCCTACCGTTTGAAGATCTCGGGGCTGCGCGGCGGCCATTCGGGCCTGGACATCACCCAGGGCCGGGCCAACGCCCTCAAACTCCTCGCCCGCCTGCTCACTCTGGCGGCGGCCCGGGTTCCGTTCGAGCTCCTAAAGATCGAGGGCGGAAACAAGCGGAACGCGATCCCGCGGGAAGCCTGGGCGGATTTCCTGCTCGATCCGGCCAAGATTCCCGCATTCCAAGCGGTCCTAGAGAAGACGGGAGCGGACATCCGGTTCGAATACGGCTCCGTGGAGAAGGCCTTCCAGGGCCGTCTCGAGGAAATTCCGCGCAAGAAAACCGATGCGCCTTTGACGCCGGCGTCCCAAGAATCGCTCGTCGCGTTCCTCAATGCCTGCCCCCACGGTGTCCTGCGGATGCATCCCGAAATCGCCGGCCTGGCCGAAACGTCGACCAACCTGGCGCTCATCCGCTGCGCCAAAGCCAAGGCCGAGGTCATCTGCAGCAGCCGCAGCCCCATCGGCCCGGCCCTCGAAGCGGCCCGGAGCATGATCAAATCGCTGGCCGGCCTTGCGGGCGCCAAAATCCGCCAGCCCGAAGCCTATCCCGGCTGGGCGCCCAACCTCCAGTCGCCCCTCCTGCAGACCATGAAGGACGTCTACAAGAAGACCTTCAGCAAGGACGCCGCAGTCGTCGCCGTCCACGCCGGACTGGAATGCGGCATCATCGGCCAGAAATTCCCGGGTATGGACATGATTTCCTTCGGCCCGACGATCACCCATCCCCATTCGCCCGAGGAGGGCGTGGACATCGCCTCGGTCGCCGATTTCTGGAAGCTCCTCACCGCCGCCTTGCGGGACCTGGCCTGATCCGTTTTCTTTAAGGAACGCGCAGGCGGCCGGCCGGACCGACGTCCGTCGCCCGGCCAGCCCGCCTGCGCGTCTTGCTATTTCGGGGGAATTTCTCTACGATGAATCCAATCGATCCTGAAAGGATGTGCCATGTCGAAGAAATCCCGCCTCTTCCTCGTCGTCCTGGGACTCGTCCTTCTGGCCGCGTTTTCGAACGGCTGCAAGAAGAAGAACCCCGCCCGCGTCCCGCCGCCCGCCGGGGAGATCAAAGGCGATCTCCGGGTCGCGCTCACCACCCCCGTAGGCCCGACCAAGTCGGCCCGCGAGGTCGAGGAGATCGTGGTGATCTTCGACCATCCCATGGCCGCGCTCGAACCCCTGCCCCTTGACGAATCGACGTCCTTTCTGAAATTCGAGCCGCCGTTCGGCGGGATCTACCGCTGGATGGGCACCAAGGCCCTGGCTTTCACGCCCAAGGCGCGGTTCCCCTTCGCCACGGAGATCAAGGTCACGGTCCCCGCCGGGACGCGGTCGATGGACGGGTATGTCCTGAAAAGCGACTATTCCTGGAGCTTCACCACCATCCGGCCCCAGCTTGTCCGGCACGAGCCCGGGAGCGACGCCCAGCAGATGAAGCTCGATACGACCGTCCTCCTCGCCTTCAACCAGCCGATGAGCGACGCCTCGGCCCGGGACTTCATCGCCTTTTCGGGCCTGGGTCCGGGAGCCGCGGAAGCGACGCTTCCCTACGCCCTGTCGCGCCCTTCGGCCGAGGCCCTCAAGGAGGCCGGGATCTCCCAGCCGCCGGCCAACGTCATCCTCCTCAAGCCCGCCGAGGGCCTCAAGCCCGAGTTCCAATACAGGGTCGAGCTCCAATCCGGCCTCAAGGGCAAGGAAGGCGATCTGGGAATGGAGAAGCCGGCGGAATTCTCCTTCCAGACCTATAAGACATTCGCCTTTGAGGGGATCGACGGCGCCGTCGACCACGATCCCAACGAAAGCTTCACCTTGAAATTCACGAACGACGTCGTTACCAAGGACCTCCTTCCCAAGCTCCGGTTCGAGCCCCAGGTCGAGATCCCGGACTACTACGCGGACTGGGACTACAGCAGTCGGAGGGTCTCGTTCAACCTGCCGCTCAAAGCCGAGACCAAATATACGGTCATGATCGCCGGCGACCTCAAGGACGAGTTCGGCAACGTCCTCGGCCGGGACGCCCGGGTCGAGTTCACCACCTCGCCGTACGCCCCGTCGGTCCGGATGACGAGCGGCCACGGCGTCCTCGAGTCCTATGCCGAACTAACCTATCCGCTCTTCGTCGTGAACCAGTCCCAGGTCCGGCTGCAGGCGGCCCGCCTCTCCCGCGACGCGGTCATCCCCCTTCTCCTGAACCCCAAGTCCTTTGAGACGGACGAAAGCTACGAGCCGGCACAGGGCTTCTACCAGATCGACCGGCCCCTGGACCTCAAGCTGCCCCGCAACGTGCGGAAGTTCGTCCCGCTCAACGTCAAGGAGCTGATGGGCGACCGGTTCGGCTTCCTGCTCGTCCAGCTCGACACCCTGTCCAAGGAGAAATGGAGCCGCTATCCCAAGGCCTTCCTTCAGGTCACGGAGCTGGGCATCACGGGCAAGTTTTCGCCCGAGACCAACCTGGTCTGGGTGACGGAGCTCAAGACCGGCCTTCCCGTGGCGGAGGCCGAGATCGAGATCCGGGGCGACGTCAACAACGTGCTCTGGACGGGCCGGACGGACAATGAGGGGAAAGCGCAGACGCCCGGCTGGAAGCTCCTGGGCCTCAAGGCCCGCGATTCCTGGTCCAAACCCCAGCAGTGGATCTTCGCCCGCCGCGGCGGCGACACCGCGCTCCTTTCCTCGGACTGGGGCACGGGCATCTGGCCCTACCGGTTCAACATCGATTACGATTGGTCCCCGGAGCCGGAATCGGTCCGCGGGACGATCTTCACCGAGCGCGGCATCTACCGGGCCGGCGAGACCGTGCATTTTAAGGGGATGATCCGAAGGAACCTCAAAGGCCAGTGGAAACTTCCTTCCGTCCGGACCGTGGAATGCGAGATCAAGGACCCCTTCCAGAAGACCGTCTATAAAGGAAAAGCGGCGGTCGACGCCTTCGGATCGTTCGCCCTCGACCTAGAAACGCGGCCGGACGCGGCCCTCGGCACTTACAACATCGCGGCCAAGATTCCCCCCGAGGCGGCGGGAGAACGAGAGACCCGGGTCGCCGAATCGTTCCGGGTCGAGGCCTTCCGGCCGGCCGAGTTCGAGGCCCATCTCCGCTCCCTCAAGGAGAGCTTCGTGTTCGGCGACGCCTTCCAGGCCGAGATCCGCGGCGCCTATCTCTACGGCGGGGTCATGGCCGGGCAGACGGCCCGCTGGACCCTCCGGCTGAACGCCGATTCTTTCACCCCGCCCGGACACCCTGGATTCTCGTTCGGAAGCGAAATCGATTCCTCTCCCGACAATGAGGAGGCGCAGTCCGAGCGGAGCCGCCTGATCGCTTCGGGCACAGCGACCCTGGGCCCGGACGGCAAGTTCGACGTCAGGGCCCCTCTGGTCGCGGAGAAGGAGAGCGCCACCGTCAACGCGGCGCTCGAAGCCACGATCGAAGGTCCCAACCGCCGCTCGGTCTCGAACCGGATCCAGACCTACGTCCACCAGGGCGAATACTACATCGGCCTCAAGCCGGGCACCTCCTTCCTCAAGCAGGGCGAGGCCCTGCCGGTGCAGGTGATCTCGACCGCGCCCGACGGCGCCCCCGTCGCCGACAAGAAGATTACGGTCAAGCTCGTCCAGCGCGAATGGCGCTCGGTCCGGAAGGCCGGCGTCGGCGGCCGGTTCAAGTGGATCTCGGAAAAAGTCGATACCGAGGTCGCCTCCCAGGAGGTCCGGACCAAGGCCGCACCCATCGAGGCATCGTTCAAGCCCGAGAAATCCGGCTTCTACCTGCTCCAGGCGTCCGGCCAGGACGGCCGGAAAAACGCGGTCACCACGACGACCGGCGTTTACGTCACGGGCAAGGATTACGTTCCCTGGCTGCGCCGAAACGACGAGGCCCTCGACCTGGTGGCCGACCGCGACCATTACAAGCCGGGCGATACGGCCCGGATCCTGATCAAGTCGCCCTACGAGAAGGCCAAGGCCCTTGTGACCATCGAGCGCGAATCCATCCTGTTCTCCCGCGTCATCGAGGTCCAGGGCAGCGCCAGCGAAATCGAGATCCCGGTGACGTCGGAGCTTATTCCGAACGCGTTCGTCTCCGTGCTCCTCGTCCAGGGCCGGACCAAGGTTTCGTCGGACGCGACAACCGAGGACATCGGCAAGCCGTCGTTCAAGATCGGCTACGTCCGCCTGCCCGTGGACCCGTCCGAAAAGCGCCTGAGCGTGGACGTGACCCCCGACAAGACGAGCTACAAGCCGCGGGAGACCGTGACGCTCAAGCTCAAGATCAAGGACGCCAAGAACGCCGACGCGGCCGCCTCGGTCGCGGTGGCGGTGGTGGACGTCGGGGTGTTGAACCTCATTGGCTACCAGATGCCCGACCCCTACGCCGATTTCTACGGCGAACGGCCCCTGTCCGTCCAGACGTCGGACTCGCGCCTGCATGTCGTCGGCCAGCGCAATTTCAGCGAGAAAGGCGAGAATGCCGGCGGCGGGGGCGGTGCGGAGGCCATGGGCCTCGCCGGTCTCGGCGAAGTCCAGCTCCGGGGCGATTTCAAGTCCACGGCCTATTGGAACGCCTCCGTCGTGACCGACGCCAAGGGCGAGGCCGTCGTCCGCTTCGACCTGCCCGACAACCTGACGACCTTCCGGGTCATGGCCGTGGCCCAGACCCAGGAGTCGCTGTTCGGCCGGACGTCTGCGGACTTCAAGGTGTCCAAGCCGCTGCTCCTCCTGCCGTCGGTCCCGCGCTTTGCGCGCGTGGGCGACACGTTCCAGGCCGGCGCGGTCGTGACCAACCATTCGGAGAGAAAAGGCATCGTCAAGGTCGCGCTCGAGGTTAAGGGCCTCAAAGCGGGCGCCGGAAGCGCCGGGCGCGAAATCACCCTAGGCCCGGGCGAATCCCAGGAAGTCCTGTTCCCGTTCGAGGCCGACAAGCCCGGCCTCGCGACGCTCGCCGTGCGGGCGAAGATGGACGCGGATTCCGACGGCCTCGAGCTCACTATCCCCGTGGAGATGCCCCGTCCGACCGAGACCGTCGCGGCCTTCGGCGAAGTAACGCAGGAGCCTAAAATCGAAAAACTCCGTCTGCCGGATTCGATCTATCCGGAGCAGAGCCGGATCGACGTCCAGGCCTCGGCCTCGGCCCTGACCGGTCTCGGCGGCACGGTGGAGTTCCTGGCCAACTATCCGTACCTCTGCCTCGAGCAGCGGCTGTCGGCCGTCCTGCCCTTCATCGTGGCCCCCCAGATCATTCAGGACTTCAAGCTGAGCCCGCTCGACCCGAAAGACATCCGGAGACGGGTCCAGACCACGATCAAGGACGTCTACGGCCATCAAAGGGAGAGCGGCGGCTTCGGCCTCTGGACGGACTCCCCCTTTGAATCCCCGTTCGTGTCCTGCTACGCGGTCTTCGGCCTGATGAAGGCCCGGGCCGCCGGTTTTGAAGTCGATGCCGTTCGGCTTTCCGACGGACTGGACTACCTCCGAAATTTCCTGAAGGCCAAGCCCTACTCCTCTCCCTATAATGTCCGGAACTGGAAGACGACCCAGGCTTTCGCCCTCTACCTCCTGGCCTATGCCGGCCGGCCGGAACCCGCCTACGCGGAGAAGCTCTTCAACGAGCGCGAGTCGCTCTCCCTGTTCGGCCAGGCCTGCCTCCTGAAGGCTCTCCATCTCGGCAACGGCAGTCCGGCCGCGGAAGAGGCGGTCCGCAAGAGCCTGCTCAACAAGATCAAGATCACGCCCTCGCAGGCGCACTTCGAAGAAGACGACGACGCCTCGCTCGGCTGGATCTATTCCTCGCACAACCGCACGACTGCCGTCGTCCTTCAGACCCTCCTCGAGACCGGGGCCAACGTGCCCGTCCTTCCGGACATCGTCCGCTGGCTCGTCGAGCAGGGCCGGACCGGCCGCTGGCGCTCGACGCAGGAGAATTTTTACGTCTTCTACGCGCTAAACGAATTCTACCGGGCCGCCGAAAAGGTCAAGCCGGACTTCCAGGCCGAAATCACGGTCGCGGGCAAGCCCCTGCTCCAGGACATGTTCCGGGCGGTCACTCAGGCCGCTCGGGCTTCGGCGCCGCTCGCCGAATTCAAGACGGCCCAGGACGTTCCGCTCCGATTCGCGAAGATCGGGGCCGGCACTCTCTACTACGGCGCCCGCCTGACCTACGCGCCCAAGAGCGCCCTGGCCCCGCGTGACGAAGGGTTTGCGGTCTACAAGACCCTCACCACGCTCGACGGCAAGCCCGTCGAAGCGATCAAGGCCGGGGCCATCGTCCTCGTGACGCTCCAGGTCGTCGTCCCGAAAGAGAGCCTCTTCGTCGTCGTCGACGACCCGCTGCCCGCGGGCTTCGAGGCGGTCAACGGGACGTTCCTGACCGAGAGCGATGAGGAGCAGCGCCGCCTCAACGCCCTCGTCGAGAAGGACGGCGAGCCCTGGTGGCAGGGCTTCGACCATACCGAGATCCGCGACAACAAGATCCTCCTCTTCGCCGACTCGCTCGTGCCGGGCATCCATACCCACCGCTACCTGGCCCGGGCCCTGACCTTCGGCCAGTTCGCCCTGCCCGGGACGAAGGCGGAAGGGATGTACGAGCCCGAGGTCTTCGGGCGGAGCGTCGAACGGTCGGTGAAGATCGTGAAATGAGGCTGACCCGCGGCCGCCGGGCCGTGCTGTTCGTCCTGCTCGGAACGGTCTTGGCGGTCTGCGTTTCGTTCTACGTCCCCGTCTCCCGGCGGCGCCTCGATCCGATCCCCGTGATTTCCCTCCGCCTCGAAGACCGGGCGGGCGTTCTCCTGCGCGAGGTTCTCTCGGACGAAGGCGGCCGCTGCCGATGGGTCGGGCTGGCCGACATCTCCCCCTCTCTGCTCAAGGCCACGATCGCCGCCGAGGACCGACATTTCCTGACTCATCCCGGCGTGAACCCCTACGCCGTCGTTCGGGCCTTCGTCCAAAACCTCCGGAGCCGGCACGTCGTCTCGGGCGCGTCGACCATCACCCAGCAGGTCATCCGGAACATCACCCATTTCCGCCGGACGGTCTTCGCCAAGGTGCGGGAGGCGTGGCTGGCCGTCCGCCTGGAGCACACGCTGTCCAAGGACGAGATCCTCGTCCAGTACCTGAATCGGATTTCCTACGGGAACCAGGCGCTCGGGATCGAGGCGGCCGCCCGCCTCTACTTCGACAAGCCCGCTTCAGACCTGAGCCTGGCCGAATCGGCGCTCCTCGCGACAATTCCGCGCGCGCCCTCGGAGCTGAATCCCTATCGCAAGCGAGCGGCCGCCCTAAAGCTTCAGCAGGAGCTGTTGCGGCGGATGCGGGACCAGGGCGACGTGCCGGCCGAAGAGATCGATCGGGCCCTCGGCGAAGTTCTCGTCTTGAAGCCGCCCTCGGAGAACTTCCGGGCGCCCCACTTCTGCGACATGGTCCTGGCCGGGATTCCGCCCGCCGAGCGCCGGGCGCTCTCCGTCATCCGGACCACACTCGACGCCGGCCTCCAAGCGAAGGTCGAAAAGCTCCTGGCGGGGCACGTGGCCGCGATGGAAAAAAAAGGCATCACCAACGCCGCGGCTGTCGTCCTGGACAACGCCTCCGGCGAGATCTTAAGCCTGGCCGGGTCCCGCGATTTCTTCGACGATCGCGACGACGGCCAGGTGAACGGGGTAACGGCCCTCCGCCAGCCGGGCTCGACGATCAAGCCTTTCACATATGCCCTGGCGCTCGAAAAGGGCATGACCGCCGCCACCATCCTCGAGGACGTCCCCACCCAGTTCGCGACGCTCGAGGGGAATTTCGCGCCGGAGAATTACGACGAGAAGTACCACGGCCCGATCCGGCTGCGAAGCGCGCTGGCCAGCTCCTACAACATCCCGGCCGTGTCCGTCCTCCAGACGCTCGGCCCCGACCTTCTCTACCGGCGGCTCAAGGACCTCGAATTCGACAGCCTGCGCAAGCCCGCCGATTTCTACGGCGTGGGGCTGACGCTCGGGAACGGCGAGATCACGCTCCTCGAGCTCGCCCGGGGCTATGCTGCTTTCGCCCGGGGCGGGCTCTATCTCCGGGACGTTTCGATCCGGGCGCTCCGGCGCAAGGACGGCAGGACGGCGGGTCCGCTTCCCGCTCCTCGAGCGCGGCGGGTTTTCAGTCCGGCGGTGGCGTATCTCATCACCCACATCCTCGCCGACGGGGACGCCCGCGTCCCGACGTTCGGCTACAATTCCCCCTTGAACTTCACGTTCCCGGCGGCGGCCAAGACCGGAACGTCGAAGGACTTCCGGGACAACTGGACGGTCGGGTATACGCCCCGATTTACCGTCGGTGTGTGGGCCGGCAATTTCGACGGGCGGCCGATGGAAAACGTCTCGGGCATCTCCGGCGCCGGGCCGCTGTTCCGGGACATCATGCTCCTCCTGAACGAGAGCCGCAAAGAGCCGTTCGCCGAGCCCCCCGGCCTCGTCCACGCCCCGGTCTGTCCGGAGTCGGGCCTTCGCCCTTCGACCCGCTGCCCCCATTCCATCGACGAGATCTTCATCGCCGGCACGGAGCCCTCGACCCTGTGCAGGCTTCCCCACCGGAAGTCTGCGACGTCTGCGACGACCAGGTCGTCTTTGACGACCGAGTCGACCGGGTCGTCCGCGATGACCGGGTCATACGCTACAACCGGGTTGCCGATCGTCCGGGGCCCGAACGTCCCGAAATCCGTTCTGACCATCGTCGTCCCCCAGGACGGCGACATTTTCAAGCTCGATCCCATTCTGCGCCGGGCTTACCAGACCCTCACCTTGCAGGTCCGCCTCGCCGAAGGGACCGACGTCCGGACGATCGAATGGTGGATCGACGGCCGGAAGGTCGCGGCGGTCGGGCCGCCCTTCCGTTTCTCCTGGAATCTCGCGCCCGGTTCTTATACAATAAGGGCCCGCGGCCTTGCCGCGGGAGGTGTTCTCGAGAGCCCGCCGGTGAAGGTCCAGGTCCTTTTATGACGCCGACCCCCGGACCGGGCCGTTGGGAGGAGGTCCCCGCATGAGGCGACGCAAGGCCCTGCTCGCGCTTGGCGCCCTGGGCGCGGTCGCGCCCCAGTGGCTCGCCGGACGACCCGGTCGTTGCGAACAACCCGGTTGTAGCGTACGACCCGGTCGTCGTGGACAACCCGGTTGTCGCGGACAATCGACAAGGAGTCAACGCATGAAAAAAGAAGTCAAGACCGACAAGGCCCCCCAGCCCATCGGCCCCTATTCCCAGGCCATCATCGCCAACGGCTTCGTGTTCTGCTCGGGCCAGATCCCGATCGTCCCCGAAACGAACAGCCTTCTCACCGGCCCGATCGAAGAGCAGACCCGCCAGGTCCTCAAGAACGTGGCCGCGGTCCTTGACGCGGCCGGCTCCTCGCTCGACGACGTGGTGAAGACGACGGTCTTCCTCCAAGACATGAACGATTTCGCGGCCATGAACAAAGTCTACGGCGAAGCCTTCAAGACCCCGTTCCCGGCCCGCGCCGCCGTCCAGGCGGCCCGCCTCCCCCGGGACGTCAAGGTGGAGATCGAGATCGTCGCCCTCGTGAAGTGATCTCGATTTCCGAATACGGGATCGGCCGCGAGACCCACCATGCCCCTTTACGAATTCTGCTGCCAAGCCTGCCACCGGCGCTTCGAATCCCTCGTCCGGATCGGAGGGGAGCCGGATGTCCGCTGCCCTCATTGCGGAGCGGCCGGGGTCCGCAAGCTCCTTTCGGCCTTTGGCATCGGCGGGGGAGCGAGCCGGATCAAGGCCTCCGGGAGCGGCTGCTCCTCGTGCTCGAGCTCGTCCTGCAGCACCTGCCACTGATCGCCGGACCGAGATGAAGGACATCCGGATCGGGGTCGATACCGGCGGCACGTTCACGGACTTCGTGATCTTCGCCGGAGGCCGCGTCCTCACCCTCAAGCTGCCCTCCACGCCGGCGGACCCGTCCCGGGCCATCCTCCAGGGCCTGGGCGAATTCCTCGAGAAGGGCGGCGCTCCGACGGTCATCCACGGAACGACCGTCGCGACGAACGCCCTTCTCGAGCGCAAGGGCGCCCGGATCGCGCTAATTACAACGCGCGGATTCGAGGACGTCCTGGCCATCGGCCGCCAGACCCGCCGACACCTCTACAGCCTCCGGGGCGAGCGGCGGGCGCCGATCGTCGAACCCGGGATGAGCTTCGGCCTGGACGAGCGGATGACGGCCGGCGGCGAATCCGTCCGCTCCCCGAGGCGGGCGGAGATTCGGGCCGTCCTCGACCGGATCGCGGCGCGCGGCGCGGAGGCCGTGGCCGTCTCCCTCATCAACGCCTACGCCGATCCCCGGCACGAGGACCTCGTGGCCGAGGAGATCCGCAAGCGCGGCGGACTGGCCTCGATCTCGAGCCGCCTCCTGCCCGAGTACCGGGAATACGAGCGGACGTCCACGACCGCGGTCAACGCCTATCTCATGCCGATCCTCCACCGCTATCTTTCCTCCCTCGAACAAAACATCGGCCGGGCGGAGCTCCGGATCATGCAGTCCAACGAAGGCTACATCTCCGCGGCCAAGGCCAAGGCCGAGCCGATCCGAACCGCGCTGTCGGGTCCGGCGGGCGGCGCCGTCGCTTCGCTCCACATCGCCCGGGCCGCGGGCTTCCCGAACGTGGTCAGCTTCGACATGGGGGGAACCTCGACCGACGTCTCTTTGATCGAGGGTCGGCTCCGGCGGACGAGCGAAAACGCGATCGGCGACTTTCCGGTGCGCGTGCCGATCATCGACATCCATTCCGTGGGCGCGGGGGGAGGCTCGATCGCCTCGGTGGACTCCGCGGGCTCGCTCCGGGTCGGGCCCCGGAGCGCCGGCGCCGAGCCGGGACCGGCCTGCTACGGCCGGGGCGAGCTTCCGACCGTCACCGACGCCAACCTCATCCTGGGCCGCATCGATCCGGATTTCTTCCTGGGCGGCAAGATGAAGATCTTGTCCGAGCGAAGCTTCGCCGCCGTGGGCCGGATCGCGGCCGCGATCGGAAAATCCGTCCTCGCCACCGCCCAGGGCATCGTCGATGTGGCCAACATCAACATGGAGAAGGCCATCCGGGTCATCTCCATCGAACGCGGCTTCGACCCCCGCGAGTTCGCCCTGTTCTCTTTCGGGGGGGCCGGCGGCATGCACGCCGCCGACATGGCCTCCCACCTCCAGATGAAGGCCGTCCTCGTGCCGGCCAACGCCGGCGTCCTCTCGGCGTTCGGCCTTCTCCTAGCCGACTCCGTCAAGGACTATTCGCGGTCCGTCCTCCGGACCCTCGACCGCGTCCGGGCGGCCGAGCTCGACCGCCTTTTCCGCGAGTTCGAGCGGCGGGGCCTGCGGGACATGAAGGAGGACGGCTTCGGGCCGGAGGCGGTTGTCTTCGAGAAGTCCCTGGATATGCGTTACCTGGGGCAATCCTATGAGATCAACCTCCCCTACCGCGGCCGGCCGATCGAGACCCTGCGATCCGAATTCAACCGCCGGCACCGGAAATTGTATTCCTACATCCATCCCGACGCCCCGGTCGAGATCGTCAACGTCCGATTGAAGGTCCGCGGCCTGACCCCGAAATTCAAGCTGCGGAAGATCGCCCCCCCCCGGTTGGCCGATCCCAGCCGGGCGATCCTGAAACGGCAGCCCCTTCATTACGGAGGGCGCGCCTTCCGGGCCGAGGTCTACGACCGGGCGGGGCTCGTCCCCGGTGTTCGCCTCCGGGGTCCGGCCCTGGTCGCGGACTTCGGGTCGACGAGCTTCCTGCCGCCCGGCTTCAGCCTCCGCGTGGACCCCTATCTGAACCTCATCCTCCGCGAGGACGGCCGCCGATGAGGACCTTCGACCCGATCGAAATCGAAATCTTCAAGAACACGTTCGTCTCCATCGCCGAGGAGATGGGCGCCGTCCTCGGCCGGACCGCCCTGTCGCCCAACATCAAGGAGCGCAAGGATTTCTCCTGCGCCCTCTTCAATCGGAAGGGCGAGACGCTGGCCCAGGGCTCGCACATCCCGGTCCACCTCGGGGCCATGCCCCTCTCGGTCCAGGCCGCTCTCCGGGCCATGACGTTCGCCGACAACGACCTCGTCCTCCTCAACGACCCCTACCACGGCGGCACGCATCTGCCCGACATCACCTGCATCGCCCCGGTCTTCATCGACGGCCGCCTCGAGTTCTTCGCCGCGAACCGGGCCCACCATTCCGACGTGGGCGGCATGTCGCCCGGCAGCATGCCGCTCGCCACCGAGATCTTCCAGGAGGGGCTCATCCTCCCGCCGCTCAAGATCGTGAGCCGAGGCCGCCTCGACGACGAGCTCCTGCGGCTCATCCTGGCCAACGTCCGCACGCCCGAGGAGCGCAAGGGCGACCTCCTGGCCCAGATCGCGGCCTGCGAGAAGGGCAAGCAGAGGATCCGCGAAGCGGTCCGGAAATACGGCCGGGCCAAGATCTCGAGCTACGCCGACCTGATCCAGGACTACACCGAGGCTTTCCTCCGCAAAACGATCCGCGAGATCCCCGACGGCGACTACGCCTTCACCGACCATCTCGACGACGACGGGATCACGGAGGCGCCGGTAAAAATCGCGGTCACGATCCGCATACGGGGTAGCCGGGCCGTCGTTGATTTCCGCGGCTCGTCGCCCCAGGTCCGGGGCGGGGTCAACGCCAACGCCGCCGTCACCCTCTCCGCCGTCCTCTACGTCTTCCGCTCGCTGATCGAGGAGGACATCCCGTTCAACACCGGTCTGATGCGGCCGATCGACATCATCGCCCCCCCGGGCCTAATCGTCAGCGCCCAGTTTCCTGCCGCTACCGCGGCTGGGAACGTCGAGACGTCGCAGCGGATCGTGGACGTCCTGCTGGGAGCGCTGGCCCGGGCCATCCCCGATCGGATCCCGGCCGCGAGCTCGGGGACGATGAACAACATCGCCCTCGGCGGATACGATCCGGCGAGGAAGCGGAATTTTGCGTATTACGAAACGATCGGCGGGGGCATGGGCGCGAGCCTCGACCTTCCGGGACTGAGCGGCGTCCACACCCACATGACGAACTCGCTCAATACGCCCCTCGAAGCGCTCGAGCACTATTTTCCGTTCCGCATCCGCCGCTACGCCCTGCGGCGGATGCGGAACGGAAAATAGTGCTCGAGCGCTTCGAGGGGCGTATTGAGCGAGTTCGTCATGTGGGTGTGGAC
>CABEBD010000013.1_pt1 | contig 56297 bp, 48 predicted proteins | sample 3132501 | NCBI WGS metagenome assembly CABEBD01 (sample SAMEA5534344, study PRJEB31848) | metagenome | biome: tundra; feature: field; material: soil | place: USA | collected 2013-05 | depth 0.45 m | reverse complement strand
TAAAAAGCTTCGGATTCAATTGAATAAAAGTCTTGCCCTCTTTCACGATGTCGCCCCAGAGGTACAAAGCATCCAGAGCCGGTTAGAACCTACGCAAGTCACTGTTTCTACTACAGATTGGGATGCTTTATACGCTCAAGACAAAAAATGGGGTGAGTGAGGGGACTTGAACCCCCAACCTTCGTATCCACAGTCCGACGCTCGATAAATAGATGAATCTCCGTGTGACAAATTCTGGTGAAAAACGCTGAAACTAAAGGTTCAAAAATGAAAGTCAAAAAAGGGATAAATCAATAATAGACAAAGGGAAAAGGTTGGCTGGGAAGCAAGGAGTCGAACCTTGATTTCATGATCCAGAGTCATGAGTCCTGCCATTGGACGACTTCCCAACGAGCCGCTATCATAATGAATTCCGCCCCGGTTTTCAAGTTGGAAATGAGAAAATGGCGGCCGTCATTTCCCTGGAGTGCCCGGCCGAGGTGATCCTCGGTTGCTTTCCGAACCCGTTCATTCTAATATCATGGCTTTCCAAGGGCCATGAACAAGTCCAACAAGGCGCTCCTGCTCGTCTCCGGCGCGGTCCTTCTCGCCTCCTCGGTCTGGTTCACCGGGACGGCGGCTGCCGCGGTCCTGAAGGTCCGGTGGGGATTGAGCGAGGTCGAAGCGTCGGCGCTGACCATCGCCGTCCAGGCGGGCTTCATCGCCGGGACGTTCCTCTATGCCCTTCTGAATGTGGCCGACATCTTCCGGACCCGGACGATCTTCTTTGTCTCGGCCCTCGGCGGGGCGGTCTTCAACGCCGGCTTCGCCCTGCTCTCGCACGGTCTCGCCGGGGCAGCGGTGTTCCGCTTCCTAACGGGCATTACTCTGGCCGGCGTGTATCCGGTAGGGATGAAGATCGTCGCCCAGTGGTTCCGCGAAAAGCTCGGCTGGCGCCTGGGCATCATGGTCGGCGCGCTCACGTTCGGGACGGCCACGCCCCATCTGCTGCTCGCCGTCGGCGCGGGTTTCGACTGGCGTCTTCTGGCGCTCGCCTCCTCGGTGCTCGCCCTGGCGGGAGGAGCGGTCGTCAAGTTCGGCCTGGCGGACGGACCCTTTCTCGGCGTCGCGCCGCCGTTCGATCCCCGTGTCGCGGTCCGCGTCTTTCGGCACCGGCCGTTCCGCCTGCAGGCGTTCGGGTATTTCGGGCACATGTGGGAGCTTTACGCGTTCTGGACGCTCCTGGCCTCGTTCCTGGCGGCCGGATTCGGCGGCGGGCCGGAGCGGCCCCCGGTCTCCATCCCCGCGGTGGTCTTCGGCGTGATTGCGGCCGGTGTGGCCGGCTGCGTCCTCGGCGGATGGGTCTCGCGCCGGGTCGGAGAAAAGGCCGTCGCCCTCGTCTCGCTCGGCGCGAGCTTCGCTTTCTGCGCCCTGTCGCCTCTCCTGTTCCGCCTGCCGGCCGGGACGCTTATCCCTCTCCTTCTCGTCTGGGGATTCTTCGTCGTTTCGGATTCGCCCCAATTTTCCGCCCTGGCCGCCCGGACGTGCCCTCCCGAATACACCGGCACGGCCCTGACGATCCAAAACGGGATCGGCTTCGCCGTCACGGTGGTATCCATTCCCTTCATCGCCTGGGTCTCGAAACGCGTGGGGTGGAAGTGGGCCTTCTCGTTCCTGGCGATCGGCCCCCTGCTCGGCGCTTGGGCGATGAGCCGGCTCAAGGCGGACTGAGCCGGCGGGTTGGCGAACTTCGCGTCCCTTTCCCTTACATGCCGAAGCGGTCGATGATCTCCTGGCGCGTCTTGCCCAGGATGTCGAACTTCCGGCCGACCTTGGTGAACGCCTCGAGCGCCTTGTCGAGATGATGGATCTCGTGGCCGGCCGAGAGCTGGGTCCGGATCCGGGCCTGGCTCTGGGCGACGACGGGGAAGAAGAAGCCGACCGCGTATACGCCTTCGTCGTACAGGGCCCGGGAGAAGTCCTGGGCCAGCTTGGCGTTGAACAGCATGACCGGGACGATGGGTGTGTCGCCTTCCTTCAGGACGAAGCCAGCGTCCTGGAGGCCCTTCCGCCAATAGGCCGCATTGCGCTCGAGCTTGTCCCGGCGCTCGGTCGAGGCCATCAGCATGTCGAAGACCTTGAGGATGCCGGCCACGATGACCGGGGCGATGGTGTTCGAGAAGAGGTAGGGGCGGGCCTTTTGGCGGCACATCTCGACGAGCTCCTTGCGTCCGGAGACGCAACCGCCGGTCGCCCCGCCGAGGGCCTTGCCGAAGGTCGAGGTGATGATGTCGATCTTGCCCAGGACGCCGTATTTCTCGTGGGTGCCGCGGCCGGTCCGGCCGATGAACCCGGAGGCGTGCGATTCGTCGACGAGAAGCATGGCGTCGTATTTGTCGCAGAGGGCGACCATCTCGTCGAGCTTGGCCGTGTCGCCGTCCATGGAGAAGACGCCGTCGGTGATGACGAGCCGCAGGCGGCGGTCCTGGTGCATTTGGAGCTTCTGCTCGAGATGGGCCATGTCCGAGTGTTTGAACGTGTCCGGCATGGCGCCGCAGAGGCGGATGCCGTCGATGAGCGAGGCATGGACCAGGCGGTCCGAGATCATGACGTCGTCCTTGGTCAGGACGGCTTCGAAGACACCGGCGTTGGCGTCCATGCAGGAGGGGAAGAGGATGGTGTCCTCGGTGCCCAGGAACTCGGTCGTCCGCTGCTCGAGCTCCTTGTGGATGTCCTGCGTCCCGCAGATGAACCGCACGGACGACATGCCGTAGCCGCGGGTCCGCAGGCCCTCATGGGCGGCCTGGATGACGTCGGGGTGGCTCGACAGGCCGAGGTAGTTGTTGGCGCACATGTTGATGACCTTGCGCAGCGGCGAGCCCGCGGGGAATTCGACCTCGATGTCGGCGGCCTGGGGGGAATGGATGAGGCGCTCCTGCTTGAACAGCCCGGCCTCTTTCAGGCCCTGGAGCGTGCCCTGATACATCTCCCGTGTCTTGTCGGTGTAGGCCATATGATGACTCCTTTATAAAAACCGGAATGAATCCCTGGGGAAAAACGCGCGCGGGTGCGGAGCGTCCGGGAGGACTGCGTTACGCCTTGGTGAATCTCCGGACCAGGTCGGCGATCTTGTTGACCGTGTCGAACGCCTCGGGCGTGGCCTGGTCCTCGGGGATCGAGATTTTGTACTTGTTCTCGAGGAACCGCTTCAGAGAGACCATGGAGAAAGAGTCCACGATCCCGCCCGAGATGAGGGGGGTGTCGTGGGTCAGGGGGTCGGCGCCCTCTTCGAGATATTCCGCGGTGACGTACTTGAGGATGATGTCTTTCGGGTCGTCCGCCATGATGATGTGCTCCTTATAATAAAATTCTCGCCGCCCCGACCTGCGGCGCCGCCGGCGGCGGTGCAACGCGTCGGGAACGGGGGATGACTCAGTCGTTCTCGAGCGTCGACGTGTCGCCGATCTCCTCGCCCCACTCCTTCGCTTTGAGGATGCGGCGCATGATCTTGCCGCTTCGGGTCTTGGGCAGGGCGTCGGAGAACTCGATCTCCTGGGGCATGGCCAGGGGCGAGAGTTTCTTGCGGATGAAGTTCATAATCTCGAGGTCGAGGTCGGCGCTGGCCGTGAACCCCGGCTTGAGTGTCACGAAGGCCTTGACCACCTCCATGTTGATCGGGTCGGGCTTGCTGACGACGGCCGATTCGGCGATGGCCGGGTGCTCGAGGAGGGCCGACTCGACTTCGAACGGGCTGACGAGGTGGCCGCCGGTGTTGATGATGTCGTCGTCCCGGCCGACGAACCAGAAGTAGCCTTCCTTGTCGATGCTGGCCCGGTCGCCGGTCATGTACCAGCCGTTCTTGAACTTCTTCTGGTAAGTCTCCTCGTTGTTCCAGTAGGTCCGCATCATCGAAGGCCAGCCCGGAGTGATCCCGATGAGACCGATCTTTCCCGTCTCCGTATAGGGGGTGTAGGTTTTGGGGTCGAGGACATTTGCCGTGATCCCGGGGAAGGGCTTGCCCATCGAGCCCGGCTTGATCTTCATGCCGGGGTAGTTCGTGATCATGATCGAGCCGGTTTCGGTCTGGAAGTAGGTGTCGAGGAAGGCCTTGCCGAACACCCGTTCCGACCAGATGACGGCTTCGGGGTTCAGGGGCTCGCCGACGCTCGCCAACTGGCGGAGCGAGGACAGGTCGTATTTTTTAATGATTTCGTCGCCGGCCTTCATCAGCGACCGGATGGCGGTCGGGGCGGAATACCAGTTGGTGATCCGGTGCTTCTCGATGAATTTGTACCAGGCTTCGGCCGAGAAACCCGCATCCATGACGCACTGGGTGACGCCGAGGCTCCAGGGCCCGATGATGCCGTAGGAGGTGCCGGTGACCCAGCCGGGGTCGGCCGTGCACCAGTAGATGTCGTCGTCCCGGATGTCGAGCACCCACTTGGCGGTCATGTAATGGGCGATGAGCGAGTAGTGGACGTGTTTGACGCCCTTGGGCTGGCCCGTCGTCCCTGACGTGTAGTGAAGCAGCGAGGGGGTTTCGGCCTCGGCCGGATAGACGTCGAAGGTCTCGAGGGGGACGGCCTTTTCCAGGGAGAAGGGGACGTCCCGGTCCTTGAGGGGGGCTTTCCCGTCGTGATCGACGATGATGATATGCTTCAGGTGCGGCAGCTTGTCGAGGATCTTGCGGACCTTGGGGGCATGCTTCTTCTGGGTGAGGATGGCCGAGGTCTGGGCGTTGTCCAGGCGGACGAACAGGGATTCGTCCCCGAAGGCCGAGAACAGGGGCTGGGCGATGCCGCCCATCTTCAGGATCCCCAACAGGCCGAAGTAGAGTTCGGGGACCTTGTCCATGAAGAGGCAGATCCGGTCCTGGGGCCGGAGGCCCAGCCCCTGGAGGAAGGCGGCCATGGTATTGCCGGCCCGCCGGATATCGTGGTAGGTGTACTTCTTTTCCGCCCCCATCGAGTTTTCCCAGACGAGGGCGAGGCGGTCGCCCTTGCCCTGATCGCAGATCCGGTCGGAGCAGTACCAGCCGATGTTGATCGGCCGGCCGGGCGCGTATCCGAGCTCCTGCTCGGGGATCGACCAGGAGAAATTCTTGTAGCGTTCTTCGTAGGATCCGATATTCGACATGGCGCGTCCTTTGATTGGAGTTGAAAGAGACAAAAGATTATATCGAAATCCCCCGAAAAGTCAAAATCCGGGAGGGGTAGGGGGTGGCTTGACAAGCGTGCCGTTTTTCTGTATCTTTGGGGCCACTCGTAATCAGCAGCCCCCAATATATTGTATAGATTTAAGGAGGAACTACACTATATAGAATATAGCCATGCCCGAAATCATCAAACGCCACCATAGATACGTCCTGCTCGCGTTCCTGGTTCTGTTTTTCCTGGGCGGGAGCCCGGCGGAATTTGCACAGGAGAACGTCTTTTTTCAGGGGTTCCTGATCCCGAAGCCCGTCATCCGCGTCGCCCTGGGCGTCAACCTGGAGGACATAGAAATCCACGCTTCCTCCGGCATGAAGGTCTACCAGGTCAGCGGAAGCTACAAGCTGATGGCCGAGGACATCCTCGAAGTCCGGGTCAAGGGCCATAAGGATAAGCTGCGCGAAAAGTTCATCGTCCAGGCGGCCCAGACGAAGAAACGGGAGGACGCCGAAGACGCAGCCAAGGTCCTCCGGGCCAAAATCGACAAGCGCGTTTATGTCGCCCAGGACGCCAGGAATGAGCTGACCGGCATCTACCAGGTCCGCGTCGGCGATTTCCTGACCCGGACGGGCGCCTTGGACTGCATCAAGGAATTGACCCGGCTCGGCTATAAGGAAGCCTGGATCATCCGGGACGAAGTCACCGAGCCGACCTCGAAGCCCCAGTGGGTCCTGTTCAACGGCGAGCTCGTCAATCTCAACGCCCAGACGTCCCTCTACTTCATCCCGTCCACCCCCCAGAGCTACCTGGCCTACGGCGGGAAAAACTACCGGGGCATCTTTGTCCTGAAGGGCAGCCGCCGGGGCATCCTCCTCATCAACATCCTGAACCTCGAGGAATACCTGCGGGGCGTCGTTCCCGGCGAGCTGTCTCCCTATCTCTTCGGAGAGCTCGAAGCCCAGAAAGCCCAGGCGATCGCCGCGCGCACCTATGCCCTGAAGAACGCCGGCCAGTTCGAGGAGCTCGGGTTCGACCTCTATGCCACGCCCGTCTCCCAGGTGTATGACGGGATGAGCACCGAGCACCCCCTGAGCACCCAGGCCGTCGATGAGACGCGGGGCGAAGTGGCGGTCTACAACGGCAAGCTCATCAACGCCCTCTACACCAGCACCTGCGGCGGGATGACCGAGGACGCCGAGGCGATGTTCGAAGGGGATCCCGTGCCGTACTTGAAGAGCACGGAATGCGTCCTGGAGCAGGAGCAGGAGTGGCAGATCCGGACACCGGCCGTCTTGCCGGCGGTCTTGGTTGCGGGCGCGAACGCCGCGCCCAAGCTGGCCTATCTCATGGCCCTGGACGCGATCCCTTACACGACGGATGCCGCGTTCTTCCATGAGCCCGCGGCGCCCGCGGAGGCGGCGGACTGGGTCCGCAAGACGGCGGCCCTCCTCGGCAAGAGAGGCGAGAAGATCGCCGTTCCGCCGGCTCCTCTGACCTCGGTCGCGTTCGCCCGGATGCTCATCGACGGCTTCGAATGGCAGGCCCGGGTCCAGAATCTCCTGGGGAAGAGCGAATCCGACCGTGTCACGAAGGACATGTCCGGGCTCAGGCCCGAGGAGAAGAGCGCCCTGACCTATTTCCTCGTCACGGGCATCTATCCCGATACCCAGGACATCAGCGACAAATCCCACCCGATCTCCCGGGCGGAAGCCGGCTACTATCTGGCCAAGGTCCTTGCGACTTACAAGGATTTCACACGCCAGGGCTATGTCAAGGCCGTGACCAAGGACAAGATCGAGGTCATCGAGGACGAGGAGAAGAAGTCGTTCGATCTGGCCCCCGACCTGTTCCTCGTCCGGAGTCTGGAGGACAGCCAGACGTTCGTTCCCGCGATCGACCTCTCGGGCGGCGACGTGGTGAAATGGGTGGAAAACGGCGGACGGATCCGGCTCCTGCAAGAGGTCTCCTCGCCGCTCTCCAACATCCTCGACCAGCCATCCGCCTTCCACCGGTGGCAGGTCCGGATCTCCAGGGAGGACCTCGAGTCGCGCATCAACCAGTATTATCCGGTCGGTCCGCTCGTCGATGTCGTCCCCCAGAAGCGGGGCAAATCCAAGCGGGTCATCGATGCGGCGATCATCGGCCGGGAGAGCCAGGTCCGGGTCAAGGGGCTCAAGATCCGGCAGGTCCTGAATCTGCGGGACAACCTCTTCGTCGTGGACCGCGAGCAGGACGCCGACGGACGGACCACCTATTTCGTCTTCTCGGGGAAGGGCTGGGGGCACGGCGTCGGCCTGTGCCAGGTCGGCGCTTTCCGGATGGCCCAGAAAGGCGCGAGCTATCCGGAGATCTTAAAGAAATATTACAAAGGGATCAAACTCGAAAAGATGTATTGATTCTTGTAAAGGGGGACACAGTACTATGTCCCCCTTGGGGTTGATCCCGCTCCAATTCTTTGATATGTAAGAGGGGCCATGGCGCATGCGACCTCCCGCTCGGGCTACGCGGAGCTCATCGAGCGCCTGAACCGTTTTCCCCAGGGCGCCCCGCCCTCCGAGCTCCTGAACAGGATCCTGGCCCTTCTGTTCAGCGAGCGCGAGGCATCGCTCGTCGCACTCCTCCCCATCAAGCCCTTCACCGCGGAATCGGCCGCGCGCGCCTGGAAGATGAAGCCGGGCGAAGCCCGGAAAATCCTGGATGCGCTCTCGTCCCGGGCGCTGCTTCTCGACGTCGTCGGCCGCCGCCGCCAATACTACGTCCTGCCGCCGCCCATGGCCGGATTCTTCGAATTCTCCATGATGCGGGTCCGCGGGGACGTCGATCAAAAGCTCCTGGCTGAGCTCTATCACCAGTACATCACCGTCGAGGAGGACTTCATCAAGGCCCTCTTTGTCCAGGGGGAAACCCAGCTCGGCCGGACCTTCGTCCACGAGCCCGTCCTGACGAGCGACGACGCGCTTCACGTCCTGGATTACGAGCGGGCGAGCGAGGTCATTCGGACCGCGTCCCATCGGGGGGTGGGGATCTGCTACTGCCGCCACAAAATGGAGCATATGGACAAGGCTTGCGCAGCCTCCCAGGACATCTGCCTGACCTTCAACACCACGGCCGCGTCCCTCATCCGGCACGGCTTCGCCCGGCAGATCGATGTCGCGGAGGGGATGGACCTCCTCCAACAGGCCTACGATCAGAATCTTGTCCAGTTCGGGGAAAACGTCCGGAAGCGGGTCAGCTTCATCTGCAACTGCTGCGGCTGCTGCTGCGAGGCGATGATCGCCGCCCGCCGGTTCGGGATCCTGCGGCCCGTCCACACGACGAATTTCCTGCCTGACGTTCTCGCCTCGTGCTCGGGCTGCGGGGATTGCGTGGCGGCCTGCCCGGTCGAGGCGATGACCTTGATCTCGGCCAATGACCCGGGCCACCCCCGGCGGAAAAAAGCCAAGCTCGACGAGAGGATCTGCCTGGGCTGCGGCGTCTGCGTCCGGGCCTGCGCCAAGACCAAGAGCCTCCGCCTCGTCCGGCGCGCGGAGCGCGTGATCACCCCGCTCAATTCCACGCACAAGACCGTCCTGATGGCCATCGAACGGGGGATGCTCCAGAACCTGATCTTCGACAACCGGGCATTGGCCAGCCATCGGGCCATGGCCGCCGTCCTGGGCGTCATCCTAAAGCTGCCTCCCCTCAAACAGGCGATGGCCAGCCGGCAGCTTAAGTCGAGATATCTCGATACGCTTATCGCGAAGCTGAAGCTCTAATTCTTACTTCTTCGGCGCCTGATCCAGGATCCTTTTCATAAGCTTCTCGTCATTCGGGAACTGGCCGGCCTTCGGCAGCCGCCGAAGCAGCAGCGCCCAGTTGGGGTCGAGGGCGAAGACCTTCTTGAACAGGGGCAGGCTGTCCTCCACCCTTCCGGTCGAGGCCAGGGTCACGGCCGGCCAGAAGATCATTTCGGGATTGTCGGAGTAGATGTCCATGGCCGTCGTGTATTCGCGGACGGCTTCGGCGACCTTGTTGGCCGTCATGGCTTCATCGCCCAGATTCATGTGGTTGTAGGCTTTCGCGATCTTGAGCAGCCGCTTGAGCTCGGGGACGGGGGCGGCATGGTCCTCGATCCGGAGGTCGTAGACCCGGTCTTTCCACCAGGCGCCCGAGCTTTTGCCCCTGACGACGATCAGGGCCGCGGCCTGCTTTCCCCGGATATCGCCCCCCTCCTTCTCCGCCGCCTCGAGCGCCGCAATCAGCCGGTCGGCCAGCTCGCCTTTGGCCGATTGGTAAGCCTTGGCCATGGCCGTCCAGACCGTGGGATTGAGCATCATGTTGGCCTGGCAGGAAAACCCGTCGCCGATGAAGTGGCCGGCCTCGGCGATGCACGACGCGCCCGTGTGGGCGACGGCCTTGCCCCTGGCGTCCACCATGGCCACCTGGCGGACGGCCTCGTTCTTGTCCGCCTTGAGCAGACCCGCCAGGGCTTCGTCCGCGCTTTTGCCGGCGCGCATGAGATCGAGACCGAGCGGTCCATAGGAGGGCTCGACGAAGGATTGGGTGGCGACGGCCCCCACGCCGGCCTCGGCCCAGGGGACGACGGACCCGACCGAGAACCAATGGGACTGGACGGCGACGCCCAGCTCGCCGGTCGCCTTGTCGTACGCGACGATCGAATAGGTGTGGGCCGGCCGCGGAACGTCGGCCGCCTTCGCCGCGAAGACGCAGAACGAAGCCAGGATCAAGAGGGACACGACGGTTTTCATGGGCATCCTCCCGACGGAATTTTTTCGGTAGCCCCGGTGCCGGGGCGCGGATCCGGGATCAGGTATTCAGCTTGCCCTCGGCCCGGCGCCGGGACAGGACATCGAGCATGTCCTTGACCGTGGCCGGCAGGTCGTAAGCGGGCTTCCAGCCCCATTCCTCCCGCGCCGCCGAGTCGTCGATCGATGTCGGCCAACTGTCGGCGATGGCCTGCCGGAAGTCGGGCGCGTAGGCGATGGCGAAGTCCGGGATGTGGACCCGGATCGCCGCGGCGAGCTCGGCCGGGGTGAAGCTCATGGCCGCCAGGTTGAAGTCGGCGTGGTGGCGGAGCCGGTCGAAGTCGGCCGCCATCAGATCGGTCACGGACTTGAGGCAGTCGGGCATGTACATCATGGGCAACCGCGAATCCTCCCGCAGGAAGCAGGTGTACCGCCGGTTCTTCACGGCCTCGTAGAAGATCGCCACGGCGTAGTCCGTCGTCCCGCCGCCGGGCAGCGTCTCGTGGCTGATGATGCCGGGGAACCGGCAGCCGCGCACGTCGACGCCGAAGCGGCGGACATAGTAATCGGCCAGGAGCTCGCCCGCCACCTTGGTCAGGCCGTACATGGTCTTGGGCCGGAGGATCGTTTCCTGGGGTGTATTCGCACGCGGGGTTTCCGGGCCGAACGCGGCGATGGAGCTCGGGATGAAGACGCGGGCCATGCCGTGCTCGCGCGCGGTCTCCAGGATGTTATAGGTGCCGTTGATGTTGACGTTCCAGGCCAGTTGGGGGTTTTTCTCCCCGGTGGCCGACAGGATGGCGGCCATGTGATAAATCGTGTCGATGCCATGCGTGCGGACGACCTCTTCGATCCGCTCGTGCTTCGTGACGTCGCAGAACTCGAACGGGCCGCCGTCGCGGAGCTCGGGGTCGGCGAGGGGCTGGATGTCGGCCGCAACGACGTTGGCCGGGCCGTGTTTCCGCCGCAGGACCTTGAGGAGCTCCGAGCCGATCTGGCCCGACGCTCCGGTGAGCAGGATGCGCGTTATCGTCTTTGTCATGAGGGCGTCTCGATCTCCGAATGAATTCGCCATCCAAGGGTTGGAAAAAACTTTATAACATAGGGCCTATTTGAAATCAAACCGGAAATTGGGGATACTAGGCGGGCCATGTCGGGAACGAAGATCGCGCTGGTCACGGGCGCCGGAAAGGGTCTGGGGCGGGAGATCGCGCGGACTCTGGCCGGCGTGGAGGCGGCGGTCGTGGCCGTCCACTATGCCCGCGATCGGGCGGCGGCCGAGGAAACGGTCCGGCGTGTGCGAAAGGCCGGGGTCGAGGCCTTCGCCGTCCGGGCCGACCTCACCCGCGAACGCGAAGCCGTCCGGCTCGTCCGGACGGTCGAGGCCCGGTTCGGCCGCGTGGACATCCTGGTCAACAACGTCGGTCCGATCCTGATGAAACGCTGGGACGAGCTGACCGCCTCCGACTGGGACACCATGTTCCGTTCCGTCCTCGCGAGCGCCTTCCTCTGCATGAAAGCCGCCCTCCCCGGGATGCGCGAAAGGGGATGGGGCCGGATCGTCAACATCGGCTACAGCCGGGCCGAGCAGCTGGTCGCCTTCCCGACGATCACCGCTTATGCCGCCGCCAAAACGGGACTCCTCATTCTGACCCGGACGGCCGCCGCGTCCGAAGTGGGTGCCGGCATCACGATCAACATGGTCTCGCCGGGTCTGCTGAAAGGCGGCCGAATGCCCGCCGGAAAAATCCCCCGCGCGGCGCTGGGGTCCTTTGCCGATGTCGCGAACGCGGTCCGCTTTCTCGCCTCCGAGGGCGCCGGGGCGATTACAGGCGCCAATCTCATCGTGGCCGGGACCTGGAAGATGTAGGCCGCTGCCTCAGACGCCGGTCTTTGTTTTTTGTCCTGAAAAAAGCCATAATACCCCCTCAAGGACTCCCCGGATGCCGCAAGATCCTACCGTTACCGGACCGACGGACAAGTTTGATTACCAGAAGTCCGTCCAGAAAACGGAGGACAAGTTCATCCTCCAGTTCCTGCGGATCGACAAGTACGTCAACCGGCCCCTGGCTTCCCTGATCGTTCGGGCGGTTTACCGGACGGGTGTCACGCCCAACCAACTGACCCTGCTTGCCTTCGCCCTCGGCCTCGCCGGCGCGTATTTCTTCTCGCGCGGAACGCCGTCGGCGTTTCTCATCGGCGGCCTCCTGGCCCAGGCCTCGTCGATCATGGACAACGCGGACGGGATGCTGGCCCGGGCCCGGAACCAGATGAGCGAATTCGGGGCCCAGCTCGACATCTACCTCGATCGGGTGAACGAATTTTTTCTTCTGATTTGCATCGCCCTCGGCCAATACCGGTATTCAGGCAGCCTCGAGCTGCTGATCGTGGGCCTGGCCGCAACGGCGATCTACTTTCTCCAGGTCAGCCTCTTTTATCTGACCAAGAATTTCGTCCGGGATTTTCAGAAAGGGGAGACCGGCGAGCTGCGGAGCTGGCTGATGTTCCTGATCTGCCTCTGCGGCGTGCTGAACCGCCTGGCCTACGGAATTTACTTCTTCTTGGCCCTGGGGGCCGGCATCATCCTCTTCCACTCCATCAGCTTCTTCCGAAAACCGAAGGGCTAGGACTTCACCCGCCGCGCATCCAAGGAGACCCGGATGAGACGAAGGAGGGACGCGACGTGACAACCTCATTCGGGAAAAAAAGCGCGGGGATCGTCTTGCTCATCGGTCTCCTCTTTGCCGCCTGCGATGCGCAGAGAGCGCTGACGAACAAACGGATCGCGGGCGTGGAGCACAGCCTGATGCGGGCCGTCTACCTCAAGGGGCTCAAGCCCGAAAAGCTCTCCCTCGCCGACCGGATGCGCTTCTATCAGGTCCCGGGCGTCAGCCTCGCCGTCATCGATAAAAACGCCATCGAGTGGAGCCGGACCTACGGCGAGAAGGACGTCCAGACGCACCAGCCCCTGACTCCCGATACCGTATTCCAGGCTGGCGCGTTCAGCCAGATGATGACGGCGGCTTCCGTCCTCCGCCTGGCGGGAGTGGGCAAGCTCGACCTCGAGGCCGACATCGGCCCGCTCCTCAAGTCCTGGCGCCTGCCGCCGGCGTCCGAATCCGGGACGAAGTCGAAGATCACCCTCCGGGCCCTGCTCACGCATAGCGCGAACGTATCGGACCAGGTCTTCGTCGGATATGCCCAAGGCGAGCCACTTCCGACGCTTCTCCAGATCCTGGACGGCGAGCCTCCGGCCAACAGCGGTCCGGTCTGGGTGCCGGGACGCAAGAGCCAGGCGGTACGGACGCGGTATTCCGAACCCGGCTATCTCATCGCCGAGCAGGTCCTGGTCGATGCAGCGGGGATGCCGTTCCTCGAGCTTATGGATTCCTCGGTCCTCGGGCCGCTCGGTCTCAAGAACAGTACATTCGCCCTGCCGCTGCCGGATGCGCTCCGTGCCCGGGCCGCGACGGGCCACGTCCGGGAGGGCCAGCCGGTCACGGGCCTGTGGAAAAATTATCCGGAGGCGGCGGCCAAGGGCCTGTGGACGACCCCGGCCGATTTCGCGGCTTTCGTCCTCGATCTCCTCCACGCGGCCGCCGGGACATCCGGAAAGATCCTGTCGCCGGCGGCGGCGCGGACCATGCTCAGCGCCCAGGTGGAGAGCTACGGCTACGGGTTCGTCGTCGAGGGGAAGGGCGACGACATCCTGTTCGACCTCCGGGGAAAGACGCACGGCTACGCGTGCTTCATGGCCGTCTATCCGGCCAAGGGTCAGGGCGCCGTGATCATGACGAACAGCGATAACGGTTTCTTCCTTATCCAGGAAATCATGGCCGGCCTCTCGGAAGCATACGGCTGGGCCCATTATAAGCCCGAGGAGAAGAGCGTGCTGCGGCTCGATCCCGCTGCGTATGGGGAGTTCGCCGGGACCTATGAGGTCAATCCGGGCTACCGGCTCGAAGCGACCTACGAAGACTACTATCTCGTCATCAAGCCGACGGGTCAGGCGGCGACGAAGTTCTACGCCGAGGGTCAGTCGCTGTTCTATGCCACGGACCCGTACGTCCGCATCCAGTTCCTGCGGAACAAGGCGGGCGGCGTGGAGGGACTCGTCCTCTGGCAGCAGGACTTCGAGCTCGAGGCGAAGAAGGTCCGCTAGCCCCGGGTCAATACGCCCCCGATTTTTTCAGGACCTGCGGGATCCCGTCCTTTTTCATCAGCGCCTCGATGTCCTTGACGGAACGGGGGATGCCGGGGGTCAGGACTTCGCAGCCGGTCTCGGTGATCAGGACCGTGTCTTCCGTGCGGACGCCGAGGTTCTCCCCGGGGTAGAAAGTGTATGGCTCGTTGGCGAAGACCATGCCCGGCTTCAGCACTTGGGGCCCGCCGCCGACGTCGTGGGTCGCCATGCCCACGTAGTGGCCGAAGCCGCCCCGCATCCGCTGGAAATAATCCTTGGTCAGATCGAAACCCTGCTTCTTGAGGATCTCGTCGACTTCGTCCCGGCACTGGGCCGAGGTCAGGCCGGGCCGATAGACCTTCAGGCAGGCTTCGTGCACGGCGAGCGAGGCCTCATAGACTTCCTTCTGGCGCGGGGTGAATTTCCCGTTGGCGGGGAAGGTGGTCGTGATGTCGATGTCGTAGTAATTCAGGTCCGGCCCGGCGTCGCAGACGATGATGTCCCCGTCCTTCAGCAGCCGGTCGTGCTTGGCATAGTGGACGTAGGGGTGGTTCTCGCCCGAGCAGATGATGACTCCGTAGGCGCTCTCCTGAGCCCCTTCCTTCTCGCAAATATAATTTAGCACGGCCGAGAGCTCATATTCATACATGCCCGGCCGGGCGGCCTTCATCAGCTCGATGTGGGCCTTGGCCCCGATTTTTCCGACCTTCCGCATCAGGTCGATCTCGGCAGGCGATTTGATCGTCCGCAGCTCCCAGATGAGCGAAGAACAATCGCGGACCTCGAGTTGCGGGAAGCGCTCCTTGAGGACTTTCACGAACTGGAGCTCGCGGGTCAGGCGGCCGTCCCAGAGATTCAAGGTCATGTTCCGCTGGAGCGTGCCGAATTTCTCCATGCTGGCTTCGCGGTAGAGCTCCTCAGGGCGGAAGGGCGTATACAGCAACTTGGCCCGGCCGGCGATCCCGGCGAGGTTGGCGGTCAAGGCCTCGAAGGGCAGCACCCGCTCGATGCCGGTGAGGGCGGGCGCGTTCTTGACCACGTCCGCGCCGATACCGTCGGCCCGGGCGGCGGCCTCGGTGCTCGTGAAGAAGAGGACGGCGGTCTTGCGGACGCCGTCGACGATCAGGGCCGCGTTCGGGAGTTCGACGCCGGTCAGGTACAGGAAATCGTTGCTCTGGGCATACGGATAATAGCTTCCGATCGGCTGGGCGCCGAAGATCACGGCGGTGCCGTCGGGGATCTTCTCCATGAATTTCTGGCGCCGGGCGATGTACTCGGCCTTGTCGAAGAGCAGGGCCGCGGAGAGCGATGATGCGGCGAGCGCGATCAGAACGATGGTGGCGGCGAAAACGCCGAACCGGAAACGGCGGGTGGATATCTGATGCATGAAAGCCTCCTATAAATCGGGTTCTTCGAGTCTATCAAGATCGCTGGGAAAAAGGAAGATCGCCGACGGGGGCTAAGACTGATTGAGAAATAATAGAAATATTCCGTTTCCTGCACCATCTTCAGTAGAAGGACCTCTACTCTCTGGTCGTGCATCATCGAATAATCGCCAAACAAGTTAAGCGACAATATCATCCGCTAGATGAAATTACGAACATCAATTGACAAGGCCGCATTGGGGGAGAACCTCGTTTAATATCGCACATTGGCGCACTCTTCTATTGGTGCTATACTTTTAGCGAGGTCGTCGTCAGGGGGATAAAATGCTACGAAAATTCCCAAATGTCAGGTTGAAAATTCTTTCGGTTTTATTCCTCGTTACAATCCTCGTTGGTGCACAAAAAAGTGAGACAGTGAACGGCGTTCGCATTATCCATAACGAAAAAGGCGGACAATGGGGCGCCAATCCGGCGGTGAAGCTCGAACTCATTCGAACAATCGGCGGGCTCGACGCCGAGGAGAATCTGTCGTTCAATAATCCTAACGACATCGTCCAGGATTCCGCCGGGAATCTTTACATCCTGGACACCAACAACAACCGAATCCAGAAGCTCAATTCGGAAGGAAGATACATCAAGACAATTGGACGAAAAGGCCAGGGTCCTGGAGAGTTCCAAGCCGCCAATTCGATGGATATCGACGACGAAGATAACCTGTTTATTTACGACTTGATGAGCATGAGGATCGAGGTCCTTTCGTCAGAAGGAAAGCCGTTGAGGACCATCAAATTCCGATCTCTTTTGGGAAGCCGGCTCCGGCTATTGGAGCACGGCTTGATCGTCAAGGGCGGATCTCTCGATTCCGGAGTCCTTATGGGCACGCGGAAAGACGTCCCCAAGCTCCTGAATGTGGTGGACCAAAATGGGCGGGCCAAGTTCGACTTTGGGGAAGCCACCGACTATGGAGACGGGAATACCACTTGGAACGCTAATCAATTCGTCTTCGATACGGACCTAGAAAAGAACATATGTTTGAGCTTCCGGAGGCAGAACCGGATCGAGAAATACGCGCCGGACGGGAAGCTCCTCTGGCGGGCGGACAGGCCCCTGAACTATGGGACGGATGTGATCGAAAAAGGGACGATCAAACGTGGGGGGATGGGAATAAGTGTTATTGCCCCGAAAATGAACACCGTATCCACGGGGATAGCCGCGGATGGCAAAGGCCGGATCTGGGTCATTACCTTGCGCCGGCAGTTGACCAAAGAAGAGAGGGGTTCCGGCTCTTCAGTCGTAACGACGAATACGGGAGTTGCCGCTCGAACTCGCCAAGTCCAGCCTAGAATCGTAAAGGAAGACGTCTACAAGCTCGAGATATTCAGCCCGGATGGCGTCTTCCTAGGCGATATTCCACTAGCCCACCATGCCCACGGGATTCGGATATTTGGCGATAATCTTTTTATCCAGGAATATTACGATACGGTTTTCTATCAGTATAAGATCATCGAAAATGCGAATCATTAAAAGTCGCAAACATCAATTAGCTCGATTGGAAACAAGGGTTCTATTGTCGATCTGGTTCACGCAATCTTAAGCTGAATTGAAACGAAACGCTCCTCGGGATTGTAGTATAATAGATTCACATTAGGCATTCTGGGGGATAGCCTCGCGCACCATGTAGGAGGGGGTATGAAACAGCTTTTTAGAATCGGATCCCTCGGGGTCGTCTGTCTCTTGCTTTTCCTCGGCAGTGTCCCCGGGGAGCGGCAAGCCGTGGGCGGACAAGCGGGGAAGCCGGTCATCATTTCCAACCCGAAAGATCCGGTCCCTCCGCCGGGGCAGAGAACGAAAATCACCTTCCGGGAAGAGCTGTCGATCGGCGTAGAGGAAGGCGACGAGAATTATATGTTCGGGTCCAGCGTCCAGGCGACGGCCGACGAGAAGGGGGGCATCTACGTTCTGGATTGGAGCCGGAAGAGGATCCAGAAATACGATCCGGCCGGAAAGTTTCTCTTTTCCATAGGTCGCAAGGGCCAAGGTCCCGGGGAATTCGGAAATCTTTGGGAGATGCGCTTCGATGCCAAAGGCCGGATATACATTACCGACATATCCAATAAAAAAATCTCGTTCTTCGACAAAGAGACCGGACGCTTCCAGGACGCGATCACTCTGGGAATCGAGACTGGTGCCGTCATCATCCTTTCCAATGGGACATATTTCACATCGACGAACACCAGGGAGGAGAAGCCGGATGGCGTCATTTGGACGGTCCCCTATGGGATCTTCGACCAGAAATTCAAGATGATGACCGAATTCCGCCGGGACCAAATCAACTTTGTGGGACTTCCAGAATATGCCGATCGGGCGCGATTCGTTGCCGGGCTCCTCAGCCGAAGCGCTTACAAGCCGATCGTCATGACGGCCGTTACGGACGACGAAAGGCTCATCGTAGGATTCTCGGACCGATATGTGTTTATGGTTTATGACGTCTCCGGGGAACCCAGGCTCCTGATCAAGAAGGACGCCGAGCCGCAGCCGGTGACCGAGCGGCACAAGGACTATTATTTCGATACCTCCGTCCTCAGTTTTCTGGCGACCAGCGGTACCAGCTCCCGGCCGAAGGACGAGGATGTCCGGAAGGCCATGACCTATCCGAAAGTCCTTCCCGCTTACGGCCGGATCATCCCGATGGACAACGGCTTGTTGTTCGTGGTTACGGATACTCTCCACAACGCTTCGACCGTCGATCTGTTCGATCGACAAGGGGTTTACATCGGCCGGTTCGTGACGGACGTGCCCGCGGCGACGCTTGTGTTCAGAAACGGGAAAGCTTACGGCGTCAAGGAAATCGACGATTACGAATACGTGAAGAGGTACGCTTACATGGTCCAGAAATATTGAGATGGTCGAGTTATTGGAAGGAGGGGGGAGATGAAAAGAATCGTGCCGGCTTTGTCGTTTTTCACGGCGGCGGCGGCAGCGTTTTTGTTTTGCCGTGAACCCCAAACGGCTTGGAAGGGAACGATCGTCCAAAATGGCGGGGTCCTCATCATCCAAAATCCAAAGTCGCCGATCTATCCGGAAAGAATTCTGACGTTGAAGGAGGAGTTATCCATTGGCGGGGGAGCGGCTGATCCGGATAAGACATTCAGCGACGGTGGAGGCCTCGACGTCGACGACGCCGGACGGATCTATTTAACGGATCTGAAGGAATGTTGCGTTCGAGTATTCGATCCGGACGGAAAGCTGATCCGGACATTCGGACGGATGGGGCAAGGCCCGGGCGAATTCCGTCAACCGTTCTACGTTTCGGTCTGCCCGGCGACGCGGGAAGTCCTGGTGACCGATTTCATGTTTGGGATGCACCTCTTTGACATGGACGGCCGGTTCATCCGGAAAATCGGGACGGAAAGACCTTTCCTGGCCCGCTTGGACAGCCGTGGCCGGGTCGTTTATCTCCACAGTACCTTCGACGACAAGGGGAACGCGGAATTAGAAACACGGCGTACAGGTTTGAACGCCGAATCTTCACAGCGAATCGCCGTGGAGTTGAAAAGGGCGCTCGATCTCTCCGCTCCGCTTCCCTATTGGGATTTGGGCTTGCAGGATCGAATCGCCTACGGTTGCCCGACGGATTACGAAATCCGGATCTATGACGGGGAAAACAAGCTCGTCCGAAAGGTCCGACGTGAATACGACCGGGTGGAGACGACGAAAGAACAGAAAGCCGATCCGCACAAGACCGTGCCTTTGGCCAGAGTAGAGATCAAGATTGTCTCACCTAAATATCAGGTTCCTTTTTCCAGATTCAACTATGACGATCGAGGCTGGCTGATCGTCCGAGTCCCGAATCCAAAAGTAGGGGACAAGCTCGTCTGCTTGGATATTTTTGACGACGAAGGCCGTTACTTGACCCAGGTCAAGCTCGAAAAGGCGCCGATCCTTTGGAAGAAGGGAAAGGCGTATGTCTTTGCCGAAGATGCCGACGGCTTCGATGTCTTGAAGAGATACGGCGTGACATGGAATATGAAATAATCCGACGTATTTGATGCGAGGGAATGTCGTGGAGCACGATTACCGAATTCCACAGCCCTGCGCATCGACAGAGGGAATGATATGAGGAAGCTAGATAATCTTATCGCTGCCGGGGCGATCGCGCTTGCTTTATCATTTTCCCGCGTCTGGGCCGAACAAGCGCCGCAATGGAAAGGGATGATTACGAAAGAAGGTGAACTCACCATCGTCTCCAATCCCAAGAAACCGATGACTAAGCAGGATTTCCTCTCCCTGAAGGAAGAGTGGGTGCTCGGTGGGGCGCAAGCCAAGCCGGAAGCGGCATTCTCCTATGTCCGGCATCTCGCCGTCGACGAGGCCGGAAGCGTTTATGTCCTGGACTCCAAAGAGTCGGTCATCAGAGTCTTCGATGCGTCCGGGCATTTTCTCAAGCGGATCGGCAGAAAAGGCGATGGCCCTGGGGAATTCGCAAGTCCTCTTCGTTTATCCATCGATCGGACGAGCAAAGAGCTGGTCGTATCGCAAAACTCGAGACGCATTTCTTTCTTTGACCTAGAAGGCCGCTACCTTCGAACTTTGAATACGGGCGTGCACTGGATCCCCCAAGGCGAAGTCGATTCCGCCGGACATATCATCGGGCTAGAGGCTGATTTCGGTTCCCAAGAAGCATGGTTTGCTTTAAAGAAATTTGACCAAGCTTTGAATCTCCTCGCGGTGTTGATCAAAAAGCCGGTTCCCGACGCCGTGATCAAGGGAGACCCCTTCGCTCCCGTTCCTTGTTGGGCTCTCGACGAACAAGACAATGTCTTTTTCGGATTTCCAGACAAGTATGAAATTATCGTATTTGACAAGTCGAACAAAATCCAGAGGATCATCCGAAAAGAATATGATCCGGTGGAAATAAAGAGCGAGTCGAAAGGCACTTTGTCGAAGCTCCGTCCCGCTTTTCAAAGCTTTTTTGTCGACAGTCTGGAATATTTATATGTGAGAACATGGATTCCCGGGCCGAATGAGAACGAGTTTGTTTATGATATCTTCGATAAAGAAGGACGTTATCTCGCGAGTCAGCCGCTGGCGGGGCGTCTCTGGATCGCACGGAGGAGTTATTTTTATTCTGTCAATGAAGATGAAGAGGGATTTCATGTTCTTAAAAAGTTCTCGGCGTCCCGGAATATAAAATGAAAAGCGGCATCAAAGTATTTCTTGTTTTTTGTCTCTTCGTCGCGGTGTCGGTCGTCATTTTCGCCTCTGACCGCGCCGGCCAGTTTAAGGTCAGGACCGAAAAAGCGGTCACGATCGTCACGAACGGCCGGAAGCCGGACCCGCCGAAGGGCGCGGCGACCAAGCTCATTCTCGAAGAGATCTATAGCGCCGGCGGCGGGGATTCGCCCGAGGAATCGTTCGTCGAGGCCGTAGCCGTGGATGTCGGCAAGGACGGGACGGCGTACGTCCTTGATATGAAAGACAACAAGGTCAAAGTCTTCGATGCCCGCGGCAAGTTCCTTCGGGCTTTTGGCAAGAAAGGCCAGGGGCCGGGGGAATTGAACCAGCCGGTGGGTCTCATTATCACGCCGGAGAACGAAGTCCTCGTTGAAGACATCCTCAACCAGCGTTTGGCCGTTTTCACCCTCGACGGAAAGTTTCTGCGGCATATCTCTACGGCGAAGGCCCTTGGACTCTCCGGGATCGAGATGGATGGCCGGGGCTTGATCGTCGCTCGTTCCATGGGCCTGGGAGACGCCGGTAAGATGTTCATGGACGTCAAGACGTACGACAAGGACCTCAATCCGAAGATTAAACTGGCGGTCGTCGAGTTACCGGTTTCCTTACAGAGTAAGTTCAACCCGTTCTCGGCGATGACCCTGCTCTATGCGCTGGACGGCCAAGGCCACCTGTATCTCGGCAGCCAAAGAGGCTATGAGATCAAGGTCCTCTCCCTTGAGGGTAAGCTCATCAAGACGATCGGGCGGGATTACGATCCCGTCCCCATCACCAAAGAGGACAAAGACGAGATGCTGAAGCTGATCCCAAACGTCTCCGGCGTCAACCTCAAAGACATGATCCAGTTCCCGGAGGTTTTCCCTCCCTACGTCAGCTTCGTTTTGGCCGACGAGGGCCGGCTCTTTGTGCGGACATACGAAAAGGGACGGGTGAAAAAAGAGTTTTATTGGGACGTGTTCGACGCCGAAGGACGCTTTGTCGCCAAGGTCCCCATCCCCATCGCGCACCAGATTCAGCTCTGGCGTGACGAGAAAGTCTACTTCATCGTGGAAAACGAGGACGGATATAAAGTCCTCAAGTGCTTCCGGGCCCGCTGGGAGAGGTAGAGCTTCCCGTCTAGCCCCTCCTCGGGTTCGACAGTCATAGACTAATGACCCGTCCTAACTGATAGATTATCATGGGCTTACCGGCCAGTCGAAAAAATCGCGTGTGCCTACGGTTTTAGGGGCTAATCTGCACGTTATAGACCGCTGGCGGATAAGCTATTTTCAACCGATTCAAGATGTTAGCCTGTTCCGAGGTCAGCTCCGTCCTCTGGAAAATACGCCCGTCTTTTGAGGAAAATTTCCCAAGATGACAGCGGTCCATAATCGGGCGGATTATAAACCGGACGAAATCCAGCTACCATACTTTTTCGTAATGCAGCTCCCAGACCTCTTCCTCGATGTTTTCCCGAAGATAGTAATAGCGGCCTTGATAAAAACAAAAGAGGATGCCATTGGATAGACGGCCGGTATGAGGGAGGAACATCCTCCGCAATTCCCGCCCTTGCTGATCGAAGATAGCGAATTCCACGGAATTTTGTCGGTATTTATAGGTCCTGGTAACGAATTTCCCGTCGACGATATCAAAATAATCGAGACCCGGCGTGTGGTCGGGAAAGTAAAGCCGCTTTTCGAAATCTTTCCATTGGGATCTCAACTCACTATCTTCCTTGAGGGGCTTGATGATAGCTTCATTCAGGGCGGCCGTCATCTTGACTGGTTCCAGAGGCAAGCTAATTTCTTTTTGTCGGATCCCGTTCCGGTCATAGACCGTGACGATCGATTCCTTTCCCGAGTCGATGACGTATATTTGATCGCCGATCACCCGGGCGGAATAATAGTCCGCCACGAGGTTGATTTTTTCTATGCCCTTGGAGTCCTTCCGGGCTCCAATCTCCCTGATCATCTTGAAATCTTTGTCATATAATCGGATCGTCGTGATGGTCCCTGCGGAGTCGAATTTATAATCCCTGACCACGTAATTCTCGCCTAGGCGAGAGATCCCTCCTTTAAACGCTCCGATGAGCAATTTGACTTCATTAATGTACTCACCTTCCAGGGAGAAGCGGGCGAGCTTGTGAGAGCCGGGAATATCCAGGTGATCTTTGAAGACACGGATGAGGTACATGAAATCGAACTCGCCAGGGCCTTGCCCCTCATGTCCAAACGTTCTGACGAACTTGACTTCCTGCGCGCCTATCGTGTAAATATGCGCGGTCGAGGAATTCTCCACGACATATATCCTGCCGTCGGCAATAGTGATGAAAAAGGGATTCATCACTTGGGGCAGCTTGGCGACCAATTCCCCCGGCATTGGCTTTGCCGCCAACGCGATGCCAAAAACGAATAGGAACCAGGAATACTGGAAAAGAGGTTGTCGAGCTTTCATGCAAACCTCGCTTGGCGATGGAATATTCTAAAGAAGCAAGAGTCCCCTTCGGCCGTACGGATTTCCCCGTCTTTAGGTTCGTATTTGATACCGCCCCTCAAGAAAGAATGATATTCTTTGTTGTGAATTGATGTCAAGGAACGTCGCCGTCGATGAGGGAGAGGCATCTGCGGAAGAAAAACGGGCGTCAGCGGATATGGAGTTCGTACGTCTCATTGGCATCGTTGTACTCGAACCAGACGAAGGTGTCGTTCTCGACGTCATACGTAAGAGCGAAGGACTCAAGAACAGAGAAATTGGGCTTAAGCGGAAACCGGAAGCTTCTCTCCTGAATCCGGCCTTCGAGATCCATGACGATGACTTCGTAGAGGCCCCCCTTCTCGGCCGGCGTAACGATGTAGATTCGGCCGCCGTCGATTTTGAAGCCGACCATGGCTGGAAAATAGTCCGGCTCGATGAAATTAAAACTGGCTTTAAAGATTTCCCAGTATTTCGATTTCTGACGCTCTTTCAGCGCGGCCTCGAAGTAGCTTTTGGGGACTTTGACCTTTTCGGCCGGATGCCGGATCTCACGGAGGAGGCTTCCCTTCTCGTCGAACACGGAGATGAAAACGCCTTTCCTGGAATCGGCGACAAAGATCTTGTCCCCAAGAACTGCGCAACCCGCGTAGTCCCTGACGAGAAGCACGTCCTCTTTTTTCGCGGGTGGCGGAGACCCGGGAGGCGGAGGAGGCGGAGGGCCCGGCGGGAGCGCGCCATAAAACTCCTTAATAAGCTTAAGGTTCTTATCATATACGCCGCCGACGGCGGGCGTAAGAGTCCGGTCGTCTCGCCATTGCATAAAGAAGCCCACAAAATTATTACCGACCGGAAGAAAAGCCGATCGACTTAAGTAGCCCGGCTCCATGATTTGATCCAAATACTTTCCGTCGAGAGTAAAAAACTTAATCTTCTGGAAGTCCTCAATAACCAGACGATCAGGAAACACCGTCAAACCTAACGGACCCATCGTAAATTCGCCCGGCCCTTGCCCCCTCTTTCCTATCCTCATCAGAAGGCGGCCGTCCTTGAGATCATAAACAAGAATGTCCCTGTTATCCAGGATATAAGCTCGTCCGGTTTTCGCGCAGATCTGCCGGGGGTGCTCCAACTCCGGAAGCGGGATGATCCGGGTCGAGTCGCGCTGCACGCTCGCGGCCGCCGCGCTGGCTAGTCCGAGACCATGAAAGACCATGGCGGCGACCGCCATGACAAGTCCGTGCTTGAATTTGTTCATGATTCCCCCCTCCATATAACAATATTTCCCATAATCCCTGCTTAGAAAGCACCAGCCTTCTTATAAAAATGAGCAAACTATGTGCCAAGTTCGTCATCGGGCCGGCCTAATGTTATTAGGCAGGTAACCGCCATTTTAAGATACCTTTTCTTTAAATCTTGTAAGAATAATATACATCGCATTTGACATCTCCGTGCGGACGGAATTAAATTACCGACGTGGTCGAGAGGGGGGATTCAGCGTCCTGAACGGAACGGATATAAAGTCCTCCAGTGCTTCCGGGCCCGCTCGGAGAGATAGGGCTTCTCGTTGGGGTAAGGAGATTGCCGATGCGTATCCGTTATGACTCGACTCGGAAATGCCGGCGATTCTTCATCGCGGCCTTAAGCCTGGCCTTCTTAACGACGACGAGCCCGGGGATCTCCCATCAGGATATGAAGAAGCTCAGCGCGGCAAAAACCGTCGAGGATCTCTTCGAGAAAGTCGCCGAAATTCAGCTTGAGGCCCTGCCGGAATGTGCGATTAAGTACATCAGCGACATGGCCATCGACGCGGAAGGACGCTTATTAATTGCCGACGGCGTGCAATCCTTGGGAGTTTTTATCTTCTCCCGCGACGGGAAGTTCATTAAAGAGCTGGCCCGGCGAGGCCAGGGCCCGGGCGAATATCAATCTCCGGGCAGCGTGGAGATCGGCCGGGATGGCAATATTTGGGTGGCCGATCCCATGGAAAATCGTATTTCGATCTATGACCGGAAATGGCAGTTCTTGCGCGCGATCCTCGGCAAGCCGAGAATACCCTATTTTCTCCACCTCGGGCCTCACGACGAGATTTTCATGTTCCGAAGCCAAGCGAATCCTTTGCGGCCCAATACGTCCGATACGGTTTTTCGCTACGATTCGGAAGGCAATAAAATATTTTCTTTTGCCCCCTTTCCCGAAGAGGCGCTTAAGGTCAAATTCTGGTCCGGAACCGACGGCCTCGATATCGACAAAGGCGGGTTCCTTTATGAAATGAACCCGCTTTTCTATCGAATCCGAAAATTCGCCCCGGATGGAACGTTCATCACCTCATTCACCAGGAAAACGAAGCTTTTCAGGGTCGTAACGCAAACGGGGGAAAGACCGGTGATCGTCAATGGCCCTTTTTGCCTGGAAAAAGGTTTCGTCATCGCTCAAGTGAGCGAGCATATCGAGATTTACGACGCCGACGGCCGGTTCATCGTCGGCGAGATCCCGTTTCCATGGAGAATCATTAAAGCGAACAAGAACAGACTTTACGCTGAGGTGGATGAAAAAGGCAATCCCGACGCGGGGAATCCGAAAATCCTGGTCTATGCGCTTCGGTAAATAGGCGTGACCGAATCACTGGAACAGGCAAATCTTTTCGCCCTCTTTGAAATCGCGGAGGGGCACGAGAAAAGCCGGCTCCTTTTGGTCGCCGATGACTAGAAAGAGTTTCGAACTTTCGTTGGGAGTCAGATCCGCGGTGTAAATATTTTCGACGATCCAGCGGGAGAGATCGATCATAATAATCTCAATACCCCCCATCGCGAAATCACAATATTATTGGTTTTCGCCGCTCGCGCCCTTTCTCCACGTAATAATAGAAAATCGGCACGACGGCGAGGATAAAGAGAGTTGAGCTGACCAGCCCGCCGGCCGTGCACAGAGCCAGCGCGTTCCAGATCTGGCGCTTCCCCGCCGCGGCGGTCAGGAGCAGCATCGGCAGGATGCCGAAGACGGTTGTCCCCGTGGTCATAATGATGGGCCGAAGCCTGTCCCTGGTTCCCTCGACGACCGCGTCGAGAAGAGGGCGTCCTTGGCGCCTCTTCAAATTGATGTGATCGACGAGCAAGATGGCGTTCTTGACCACGATCCCGCCGAGCAGAATGACTCCGATGTAAGCCGAAGCGTCGAAGGCCGCCTTGGCGATGATGAAGGCAATAAAGACGCCTATCAATTCCAGCGGCACCGCCAGCAGGATAAGAAAGGGCTGGACCAGGGATTCATAGAGGGAGGCCAGAATCATGAAGATGAGGGCCAACGATACGACGATGGCCAGGGTGATCTGGCCTTTTTCCTTCTCAGTCATTCGATAGCTCTCGTCCATCACCGCCGAAAACCCGGCCGGAAGATGGAGGCTGGCGAAAACGCCTTTCCGATAGCGTTCCTCGGCCTTGGACGGGCCGCGGAACTCCCACATGATCGTCTGCTGGAACTGCTGGTTCTCGCGGTCGATGGAACCGGCAATCGGCCGTTCCTCGAAAGAGGCGACTTGCCCCAGCCGCAAATACTCTTTGCCCCGTGTCCGGATCAGGGTTTCGCGCAAAGCCCGTATGTCGAGCGTCTCGGCGTCGGGGAACTTAACCGAGATGCTAATCTCCTTGCCATCCATCTGCATCCGGGCCGGGGACCCGAATTGTCCGCGCAGGAGCGTTTGGAGATAATAATACAAGTACGAAGGGTCGATGTCGTACTGGCGCAGGGCGGCCTTGTCGATCTTGAGAATGTTCTCGAACGTGTCCCCCCGCCACCAACTATAGCGGCTGGACACAGTTCGCACCTCCTTGATGCGGGGATTGCGCTTCAACGAACTCTCCAGGTCGGTCGTGATCTCCTTGAGCTTCTTGAGATTGTATCCATAGAACTTGATCTGCGAGCTGTAATAAGTCCCGGCGCCCATGCTCGAGTAGTACCCCTGCGGATCGAATCCGTAGACGCTGATGTCCACGCCGGCGAATTGAGTAGCCAGCTGGATCAATTCTTCCTTGAGGGCGTAGGGCCGGTAGGAGCTCTCGATATCCGGAGGAAAGCCGATCCGGAGGGAGGCGCTCTCGGCCATGATATCGGTATTCATCTCCTTGGCGTAGGGATGCTCCATGACCTTGGTTTCAAAGGTCCGAATGGCCGTGTCGGTTCTGGAAATATCGGTTCCCGGCGGCATGCCGACGCGGACATATAGAAATTCCCGGGAATACCAACGGAACCATTCTCCGATCGTGACTTCGGCCCGGAACCACTTATATGTCCCGAAGAGAATCGCGGCGACGATCAAGACGACCTCGATCGGATGGCGAAGAAGAAACCGCAGGACCCGGTCAAACCGTCCTCGGATTCTCTTAGGCGCTTTGGGCTTCCGTTCGCGCAGGAGCCGGGGCGCGAGCGCCGGAATGACCGTGAAAGAGACAACGAGCGAAGCTAGGAGGGCCGAGGTCATGACGATGGCCAGCGGCAGGTAATAGATCTTGAGTCGGCCCTGGAAAAACGGGAAACAACAGAAGACTGAGACCGTAGTCAACGTCGACGCCAGGACGGCGGTAAACACCTCCTTCGGACCTTGGATCGCGGCCTCGCGCGGGGAAAGCCCCTTCTCCCGTTGGCGCAGGATGTTGTCAAAAACGACGATGGCATCGTCGACGAACATACCGAACCCGAGGGCCAAGGCGCCGAGGGTCAGCATGTTGAGGGAAATCTTGAAGGCGTAGATGAATAGGAAGGTGATGACCACGGAAAAGGCGATCGAGGAGAGGATGAGGAGCGACGGCTTCCAGCGCCGCAGAATCAGGAAAATCATGAGGAAAACGATGGCCGTGATGATCGCGGCTAGCCGATAAAGATCGTTGAGGTTCCGGCGGATCTCTTCGCTTTCGTCATCGACGGTCTTGAACTCGAGATCGCCGGGCAGGCTGCGCTTGATCTCCTCGACCTTGCGCTTGACCTCCCGGGAAACCTGCAAGGTGTTGGTACCTTTTTCCTTGGAGACGGTGACGCCGATCGTCGGCCGGCCGTTGATGCGACGGATGGAGTAGACGTCGGCGTAGGCCAATCCGACTTGGGCGACATCACGGACCCGGACGGAATGAGCTCCGGCCGCACCGATGACCGTTTCCCCGATTTCGCGCATGTCCCGGACGGCATCCGTGAACTTGAACAGATATTCCTGCGCTCCCTGGACGATCCGCCCCGAAGGAAAGGTCCTGAGTCGATTGCCGATGGCCATGATGACCTGGTAAGGATGGATATCAAAAGTCTTCAGAGCGGCCTTGTTCAGGGTGACCCGGACCTCAGGATCGGCTCCTCCGGATACGCCGACGCGGGCTACCCCGGGAACCGAGCCCAGGCCGAATTCGATCTTGTCCTTGACCAGCTCCCGGAGTTTCTGCAACGAATAGCCGCCCGAGACCGTGTAGCTCAGAAACTGCTGGACGCGGAAATCGTCCGGAACGTAGGCTTGGACGACGGGTCTCACTCCGGAAGGGAAATCGCGCTGCCTTCGCACTCGATCGATGTTCTCGCGAAGGGCCAGCGTGGCGAACTCCATGTTGGTCTTGGGGTTGAACTCGAGCGTGATTCGCGATGAGCCGATGGCCGAGGTCGAAGTCATCTTTTGGACGCCCTTGACCGTCGCCGCGACTTCTTCGAGCGGGGCCGTGATCTTGGTCTGGACGATCTCGGGCGGAACGCCCGGCCAGGAGGTCTGGATATCGACTTGAGGAAAATCCTCCTTGGGCGCCAATTCAAGCGGGGTATTGAGAAACGAATAGACGCCCAGGACGAGGAGCGAAAGGAAGATCATGGCCGTCGCCACCGGCCGGTCGACGAAGAATTTCACGGCCGCTCCTACTCCGCCGCGGTTTCGGCGACGACGCCCGCGTGGACGCCGATGCCCCGCCGCTCCCTCCGCGCTTCAACCGCCTCATAGACGACGGGAATTAAGATCAACGTCAGCAGGGTCGAGAACAGCAGCCCGCCGGCTACAACGATACCCAGGGGCTTCAAGAGCTCCGATCCGCGCTCCAAGCCCAGGGCCATGGGGATGAGCCCGGCGACCGTGTCCAGCGAGGCCATCAAGATGGCCCGTAGCCGTGTCATGCACCCTTCGACGACGGAATCCCGCAGGCCTTTTCCGCCGCGCCTCAGTTGATTAATGAAGTCGATCTCGACAATGGCGTCGTCCACGACCAGCCCGACCAGAACGACCATGCCGATGATGGCCATGACGTTAAGCGTCTGCCCGCCGGCCCACAGCGAAACGAAGGCGCCCGCCGCGCCCATCGGGAGCGTCAGCATGACCAGGAACGGATGCACAAGAGACTCGAACTGGGCGGCCATGATCATATATGTCAGCAAGACGGCTAATCCTAGCGCCAGCATCAGGCTCTGGAAGGATTTGTTCATCTCTTCCTGTTCGCCGCCAAAGTCGATATGATAACCCTCGGGGAGCTTGATTTGTTTGATCGCCTCGTTGATCGCCGGAACGACCTGGCTGAGCTTGGCGCCTTGGAGGTTTGCCGAAACCACGATTTCTCGTTGCTGGTTCTCGCGGCGGATTTCCTGCGGCCCCCGCGCGGGCTCCACCGTGACCAGCTCTCGCATGGGGATGAGCGTCCCTTGATGCGGGAGTTGGCCGTTCAAAAGTGAATCGAGCGTGGCCCGCGACGACTCGCCCAGCCGGACAAGGACGTCATATTTTTTCTCCATCTCATTGAACTGCGTGGCGATTTTCCCGCGCACGGCGTTGACCAGCCAGCCGCTTATCTCCCCGGGAGTAAGCCCGACATATTTATCGAGGGCGTCCTTGCGGATCTTAATCATGAATTCTGGCTTGCCCTCGCCGGTATTGGAGTTAATATCGACGAGCCCGCGGACCTTTTTTAAGCGGCCGATCAGCTCCCGGGCGATGACGTTCAGACGATCCAGCTCCAAGCCTTGGACTTTGAGGCTGATCTCGCTCGAGGAAAACGTCAGGAAATCGGCCAGAACGGATTGCTCGCCGGCGATGGAATACGTGATGTCGGGAAAATCGGCCAGCTTCCGCCGCAGGCTGATGAGAGCGGGCTCCCAGTCCGAGGGCGAAGCGACCTCGACGTAGATCTTGGCCGCGTTGATGGCGACGTCAGGGCTCAGGCTTTCCATGCCGCTGACGAGCCCGATCTGGGAAAAAGTCTTCTTCACCGTCCGGATCGTCTGAAGGTGCTGCTCGAGGGTCTGGACGATGCCCGCGGTCTGGTCGAGCGAATAATCGACGGGCGTTTTCAGGCTCACCTCGAATGAGATGGCCTTGATCTTGGGCATATGCTCGCGGGGCAGCTGGTAGCCGATGAAGAACGTCACGGCGAAGAATACGATCGTCGTCGCGCCGATCATGCGCTTATGGTTCAGGCTCCAGACGAGCCAGCCCCGATAGTGCTTGACGAACGGATGATAGACGGCGTTGAAGCCCCGGAAAACGAGCTTTAAAAGGTGGCGGAAAGGCCAAGCCAGGACGGCGGCGGCGGTCTTCAGTCCTTCCCAAAAAAATCCAAAAATGGCCCGCAAAACCGCGAGAACGCCCTGGGGTATTTTATAGAGGATCCAGCGCAATCCTTTCCAGGGCCAAAGGAGAAACGATAAACGCCGCGCCGGCTTCTTTGGCAGGCCGAAATCGACGGATTCCATTTTTGGCGGCAGGGCCAATTCGACTCTTTTTTTCACCCAACGTGCTTGCAGCATAGGGAGGAGGGTCAGGGCCAGCACCATCGACGCCAGAAGCGAGAAGCTGACAGTCAGGGCCGCGTCCTTGAACAGGGGGCCGGCTATGCCCCGAACGTAGATGATCGGGAGAAAGACGACGACGGTGGTGAGGGCCGTGGCCGCGACCGCGCCGCCGACTTCGCGCACGCCGTCATACGCCGCTTGGGCTATTTTCTTACCCATGCTGCGGTGACGGAAGATGTTTTCCGAGACGACGTCGGCACAGTCGTCGAGCATGCCCACCCCCAAGGCCAGCCCGCCAAGCGACATGATGTTGAGGGAGATGTGGAAGAAGTACATAAGGTTGAACGTGGCGATGATCGAGATCGGGATGACGATGTTGATGATGATCGGGGTCTTGAATTCCTGGAGGAAAAGCAGGACGACGAGAAAAACCAAAATCGCGCCCTGGACGATCTCATTGTTGACGGCGGCGACCACGGATTCGATATACGAGGCCTGCTCGGAGACGATGAAGACGTTGACCTTGGGATTATCCTTGCGAATCTGATCGAGCACGGCCTTGGCCAGCTTCGTCGTCTGGACGGTATTGGCCCCGGCTTCTTTGTGCACCAGGATTCCGATGCTCTCTTTCCGGTCGAGCCGGGTCATTCCCTGCCGCTCCTTGATGGAATCCTGGATGCGGGCGATATCCAGCAGGCGGACCACGCCCCGGTCCTTTGTCGTCTTCAGGCCGATCTCGCCGATCTCTTTGACCGTCTCGAACTCGCCGACCACGCGAAGGGCGTACTTGAATGTGCCCTTCCGGATCGTCCCGCCCTGGAGGTTGCGGTTGAAGGCGTCGATGCGCGCGGCCACCTCGTCGATCGTCAGTCCGAACAGGGCCAGCCGGTTCGGATCGATCTCGACCTGGATCTCGCGCTCAATCCCGCCAGTGATCTCGGCCGAAGCGATGCCGTCGATCTGTTCGAGGCGCGGCTTGACCAGCTCCTCGCCGAATTCCTTGAGATCGAGGAGTCCCCCCTCGCCGGACAGGGCCAGAACGAGGATCGGTTTGCTCTGCGGGTCCATGGCGATGATCGTCGGGCTGGAGGCTCCCTCGGGCAGGCGCTCGCGGACGCTGTCCAGGGCTTCGCGCGTATGGAGCATGGTGAAGTCCATGTCCGACCCCCAGGCAAACTCGAGGGTCAGGAAGGAGACGCCCTCCTTGGATACCGACTCGACGCGCCGCAGGCCGGGGATGCGCCCGACCGCAGCTTCCAGCGGGACCGTGACCAGCGTCTCGATTTCCTCGGGGGCGACCCCTGAATATTGAGTCATGACCGAGAGGCGCGGGTAGCTGATGTTCGGCATGAGGTCGACGCTCAACTGGCGCAGGGAAATCACGCCGAGCAGAACGATGGCAAAGTAGAACATGAGGGTCGTCACCGGACGATCGATGGCGTACTTCGCAATTTTCATGGCCGCTTCTTCATCCTCAATTCATATTTGATGGACATGCGTTAGGCTTCCAGCCATTAGCTGATTTTCCAGGTTATTGAATAGCGTTTGATGACCTCGAAGCCGTCCTGATCCAGCTCGATCGTATAGAGTTTCCCGGCATGGATGAAACGAGGTTTAGGATTGATGAGATCCGCGTGCCGGCCGAGGGCGATACGGCCAATAAACCGGCCGTCGGCATCGAAGATATCGTGGATATCCTGATGGTTTCCCGGCATGCGTTCCCATGTTTGGACAAAGAGATGCCCTTGATCATCGACGAAGAAGCTTCGGTAGGCGGCATGATGAGTGGAGTAATCGTAAGACGGCGTGAAGCCGCTCGGAGTAGGCCGATTCGCGAATTCAGCGATATCTTCCCTCGTCACCTTGAGCGGTTCATAATCGCGCAGCACGCGGCGGACGAGCCTGCCGTCCGGATCGTAATAGCGGATCTCGTAGGTTTTCGCGTTGCCGAAGATTAAAAAGCCTCGTTCGTCGAGCATCCAGCATTCCCGCGGTCGGAAAGGATTGTGGCTTGCGTCAACAGGTTGGCTCACGATTTCGGCGATCGTGCGGCTCATGTCCGGATTCATTTTATTCAATATGCCATGTTCAGCACCCGGTTCGTAATCGACGGCCCAAGTATAAATGTTTTCCGATGAATCAATTTCGATTTGGCTGAAATGCCCGAGGACGGGCATTTGCCTGAGATAAGCTCCGGAGGTATTGAAAACGGAAATCCTGCTGTTGCCGACGTCATGGACGAAGATCTCGGCTTTGGAGGGAAGAAGAGTCAGGGAAAAAGGGCCGCCTAATTCTCCCGGCCCTTGGCCGCGCCGGCCGATCGTCCTCACATGTTTTGCCGTACGATCGAAGACCTTGATACAGCAATCGCGAAGATCGAGAGCGAAGATGTTACCGTCCTGATCGACGGCGATATCTCGAAGATACGAAAACATGGCGGCGCCCGTCGCCCCGGCTCCACCGATCGAAAAATCCTCCTTGAGCGAAAGGACCGGGTCCTTATAGATCGGTTCTTTCGGATTCTTGACGATCGTGACGTCGCCGTCTTTGTAAATCTTCCCTTTCCAGGGGCTCTGAGCCCTGGCAGCTATGGAGGCGAAGAGGATAAAAAAGAGGATACTGGACCCGGCAACTTTGTTTTTCCTCATGCCCTCTCCGGCCTTGTCACTTCTCTTCAGCCGATGCTTTCATCGCGCTCCAATTCTTGATTTTGAATTGCTTGATGGCCTCTTCTTCGTCGGCTTCCAGAGTGTAGACATAGCCGTTCCGGATGATATAGGTATTTTTTGGAAGCGTTGTTTTATACAAAAATATGCCTTCTTTGCTGAAGACGTCGACCTCTTTCTGAGAGTTGCCCTCCTCGCCCCAGGTTTTATTCCGCTGAACATAGATCCGGCCGAGGTTGTCAATGAAAATCGCATAGAAATACGGCTTGAACTCAGGAAGAGGAATTCGCTTGTATCCCTCCTTTTCCTTGGCCGTGAATTTGGGATAGAGCTCGTCCTTCGTGATCCGATACAGGACTTTCCCGGAGAAATCCGCGACCGTGAGTTCATATTCTTTGGAATAGCCATAAATAACGGATTGCTTGTCCAGGAGGTTGAAATTAATAGCCAATTCTTGGCCTGTGGATATGGATAAGACGGCCTCGCCTCTCTTCTCGATATACATCGTAAAGGGTGCTTCAGCAAAAGTCTGAGCAACCTTGCCGTCGGAAGCCAGCTTTCCAAGACGATGAGAGGTCTGTGTCTCCGCGGAAATCATCATCAGGGCTATGATCGATCCGTCCGGCGCGATCTGGAAATCCCGATTAAAGTGCTCCGGCCGAATGGCCCGGATCGGCTTTCCGTCCGGGGCAAAAACCTCAATCGCGGACATATCTTGAACCAGGACATTACCCGTTTTTTCCTCGATATGGACGGTCGTAGGTAGATCAAATTCTCCTGGGCCCTGACCCTTGCGACCGAACGTCAGGAGGTATTTCCCGGTCTTATCGAATTTCTGAACGCGGAAATTGCCCATATCGGCAACATAGATGTTTCCTTCGACATCTACATCGAGGCCGCGGAGGCGGTAGAAAAGATAATTATTATCGTCGGCTCGGCCGATCTTCAATTCCTCCTGGAGATCAAGTTTGAGGTCGCCAAAAAGAGGCGCATTGGGATTCCGGATAACCTTGATGCCGTCGACGGTCTCGATTTTGCCTTTCCATGGGGATTGATCAGCTGATAGCGCCGCAAAGCTCAATAATGTTAGCGCGCTGGCTCCGATGACGAGTACTCTCATCCTTCGCATTTTCCCCTCCTTATGCATTATTCGTTTCTTGTCGCCGTTCTTCATTTGACCAGCCATGTCACACTGTATCGCTTGATCATCTGATAACCCTCGGCGTCTTCCTCGAGCGCATAATACTTGCCGTTTCGGATTTCGATACCGGTGAGCGCTAATGGGAGGCGCGCCAGGAATCGCCCGTCTGCATCGAAAACATCATGAACGGTCAGGCCGTCCTTTGTCTTCTCCCAGGTTTGGACGAAGATATGACCTTTGTCGCTTAAGAAAAAGCGCCGGAAAGCTGGATGATATCTCTCGAATTCGAGCTTCATGCCGCCCATCACGTCGCTTGGGTTGCCTTTACGTTGCTCTTCTTTTTCGGCTTCGGTGATTTCGACGGGATCATAGTCTCTCATGACCTTCTTGACGACCGCGTTGGATGGCCCGAAAAACTTGATCTCATAAGTCTTCGGATATCCATAGACAATGTTGTCGTCCTTATCGATCGTCCAATAGGCGATCGCCATGAGCGGATTAAAAACGCTTGGGGAAGGCGCCGGCGATTTCGCCAATTCGGCGATGAGCTTCATGTCGGCATTGAATTTCTTGGTGAGATAGCGGGGATCCTTGGGGTCCAGCATCCCTTCCTGGACGACGATGTTTCCCTGGGAATCGACTCGCGCCCGTAGAGCCCAGACGTCTTTCACCGACTGGTTGCGTAAAAACCGGCCGTCCATAGCGAAATAGGACAAACGCCGGCTGATTTCCTGGATCATGATCTCTTTTTTCGTCCGGTTTATCGAGATCGCGGAAGGCGATTCGAGCTCGCCGGGCCCTTGGCCTTTACGGGCGAACGTCTTCAGGTATTTACCGGACGCGTCGAACATCTTGACATGGCTTTCTTTGCCGTCGAGGACATAGATCGTGCCATCGTCCCCGATCGCCGCCGTCCGGATTTGATTGAACGAATTATCCCCGGTGGCGTTTGGCCCGCCGAGGGCAAAATCTTCTTTCAGAGTGAGGATGGGATCTTTGTAAATGGGATCTTTTGGATTCTTGACAATCGTGACGCCACCCTCTTTCGTGATCGATCCCTTCCATTGAGGCTGGGCGGCAATTACTCCGGAAAAGAAAAAAAAGACCAAACCGAGAATCATTGTCTTGACGTATCGTCCAACGTTCTTGCTTCTCACAATTCGCCCTCCAGTCCGTAGCACGGGGGACTAATTCTTCCAGACAAATTCATATTTCTTGACCGCGTATGTTTCGTCCGGATTCTTCTCGACGGTCAAACAATATTCATCCGTAATGACGAATTGTCCTTCGGGCGGGACAGGCAAATAAAAGCTGTCCGTATATGCGCCTTCGGCGTTGAAGACGTCGATCAAGACACGCTTTTTTGGATCCTTGGTGGATGTGACGATCCAAATCGCGTTTTTTCCGGTGTAGACCGCGCTGATGTCGTTCAGATATTTCTGAGGCGGACGTGAGTATGTCTTCCCGTTGATCATCATCATGGGCTTATTGTCTTCGGGTTTTATGGGGGGGGATTCGACGCGGGCATATTTTCTATTGAAGGTCCGGACCACGGCGTTCGATTTTGGGTCAAGGAGCTTAATGAGATATTCGCATGTATGGACCACAATAAGATATTTGGATTGAAAAGGAACGGCGAGGAACGGACCGATGGAGATCATTCCCCCTCCTCCTCCGGACGTGATGGCAAACTGTTTTACGGGGAAAGACTGAAGTGGCCTGAGCTCTTCCGATCCGTCCTTCATGGCGAAGATCGAATTGGGATTCTCAATATACTGCGGCTCGCCCGCCACTCGCGGAAACTCAGAGCCTGAGAAATAGTACGTGTCTCCGAAAAATGCCTGGAGGTTCAAAGACATCCGGCCCGAAGGACGAACCGGCCGTTCTTTGAGGAGTTTGCCCTGCCCGTCGAACCAAACCAGCTTCCCTGGCCCGCTGGCTTGGATGCAAAGCCCTTGCGCGTATGGAAGGACGACGATGGCGTATGACATCTCGCCCGGCCCTTGCCCCTTTTTGAAATAATTCCTGATCAATTTCCCCTGCTTATCGAATTGCAGAACCTGCTCGGTATCCTGGACGAAAATGGAACCGTCCGGTCCGATTTTCGGGCTTCGCGGATATTTGAAATAAAATTCTCCCTGCTCGTCGGTGATCTTGAGGACTTCCTTGAGCTCGATGACCCGGCCGGCTGTTTTGCTTTGAGGCTTGTCCGGGTTTTCAATGACCTGAGGGGCGGCGTTGGCGAAGGGGAGAAGGATCAAAGAAAGGATCGTTATCGCTTTTCCAAGCATATTAAAACTCAAAATTCCGGAAATGGAGACCCATCGTTCGAAGTGTCGTGCCCATGGCCTTTTCGAGCTTGGCCGCGGCGATCCTGTAATCGATCAGGGCCCGAATTTCGCTGGTCCGGGCATCCGTCAATTGACGTTGATAGTTGAGCAGCCATTCGCTTCCGGCCAGACCGAGCTGGTAGCGCTGCGTCTCGGCGGCGACGCGTTTCTCCTGCAACTCGCGCGATAACCTCGACGATTCAATCCTCCGCGCGGCGTTCTGGAGCCCCTTGATCGAATCGGCGATCTCATAAGCGATGCCTTGCTTTTGCCTATCCACGCGGAGAAGCGCCTGTTCGCGTTCCAGAGTGGCCTTGGCCAGGCTCGACCGGGTGAAAATATTCGCCAGCGGAAGACTGAAATCCAGACGAACCGACCAGTTCTTATAAGTCATTTTAACGGCTTGCTTGAGGGCCTCGATCCGGCTGCCCTCGACCTTGCCGACCAGGGTTCCAGTGATGGGATTGTTGTTGTCGTAGACATACAGGATGCCGGACTGGCCCGGACTCCAGGCTGAAAAGGTCAAATCGAGCCGTGGCAGCATCTCGTTCCGGGCGGCGCTGATGCTATAGCCGTAATTCTCGATTTCTTTCTCCGACTGGATCATTTCCGGCCGCTGTTCGAAAGCGATGCGCAGCGCCTCGTCGTAGGCGACGTCCTTTTTTTCGATCGTGGGTTTATCCGCCGGAATAATGGTCCGGCCTTCCGATAGGGGAGAATTGGCCGGAAAATTCAAGAGCTTCTTCAAACGCGCCTCGCTTTGCTCTACGGCCAGCCGCGCCGAAACGAGGGCGTCTTCATACTGGGCGACCTCGGCCTCCGAATTCAGGATATCGAGCGCCGATTTGGCTCCGATGCGGACCGCTTCCTGATTTTTTTTGAGGAGCGTCCGGCTTTCTTCCAGCGAATTATCCTGGACCCTCATGTTTTCGACGGCGGAATAGAGACTCCAATAGGCATCTTCGACATCGTAGACCGTCTGCAGAAGCGTGGCTTTCAAGGTCGAAACCGAAATATCCCGCAGGTTCTCGGCCTGAAGCGTGCCGATCCGGTTGATCTTCGGTCCAAACCCCTTGAGAAGCGATTGGGTCAACGTGAGCGTGAACGAGCTGTTGTAAGCCGGATTGACGAGAGAAAACGCCCGGGATGTATCGGTCATGCCGTTTGAAAAGGACAGCGACGCGGTCGTGCCGGTGACGATTTTTTCGTTTAAGGTGAGCGAATAATTGTCGAATTTGGTCCGGACGGCGGTCCCTTCGACCCCCCAGCCTCCCGGTTGCGTTTGGTCGTATTTATAATAAGCGAGATTGAACTGCGGCAGATATTGTTCCTTCGTGGCCGCGATCGACTCTTCGCCCAGGACCGGGTCATAGGCCGCGATCGAAAGGTCTAAGTTGTTCTTCAGGGCGGTCGCGATGCATTCCCGGAGGGTCATCGCCTGGGCGGCCCGGGCGGGCGGTCGCTCTTGGGCGAAAATGAGCGAAGCGGCGACAACTGCCATGAAAACGACCGCGCTCGGATATTTTTGTCTTGTCAACATCGCATCCCCCTTCAGGACAGACCGAGTCGGATTATTTGACGACCGAGACCCGGGCGTCGTGGGCAAGGGTAAAATGGCCTTCGGTGATGACCGGTTCCCCGGCCTTGACGCCGTCGAGAATCTCGGCGTAGCGTTCGTTCTCGAGCCCGATCTCGACATAGCGCCACTTGGCGAGGTCGCCCTCGACGACAAAAACGAGCTTGCGGCCGCCGCGAACGAGCACGGCTTCCTGGGGCACAAGCAGTCTGTTGCTGAAGATCTCGGCGGCGATTTCGACTTCGGCGTGCATGCCGGGCTTGATCTCTTCGCCCGGATTGCTCACGGTGATGAAAACCGAACATGTTCTATCGTCGGCATTGACGACGGGGCTGATCGACTCGACCGTGCCCTTGTAGACCTTGCCGGGGTAGGCGCTGAATCGGAGGTCCACTTCGCGGCCGGCTTTCATCTGCCCGATTTCGCTTTCGAGGACTTTGGCCTTAACCTTGCTCCGGTTTAGGTCGACGAGAGTGAACAACTCGCGTCCCGCGTCGATGTGCTCGCCCGGCGACACCTTGACATCCGTCATAACGCCCGCGAACGGCGCCCGGACGCGGGTTTTGTCCAGTTCCATTTGGGCGATCTTGATGTCGATATCGGTCTGGGTCAGGTTCTTTGAGGTGGCCATAATCTCATCTTTTTTGCGGCCGGCCTCGATCAGGGCCATTTCATAATCCTTGCGGGTTTTTTCGTATTCGTCGCGCGCAAGGATCCCTTTTTCATAGGCGATCGCGGCTTTTTCGAAGGCCGCCTGGGCGGCTTTGAGCTTGTCGAGCGCGCCTGCGGGAACGGCCGCCGCCTGCTCGGACGCGGCATACTGGCTTTCGAGGAACATTTCGGAAAGGCTTTTCAACCTTGTCGCTTCCAGCTTCTCGAGGTTGAGACGATATCTTGTCTCGTCGAGGGCGAGGAGGAGCTCGTTCTCCTTGACGTGTCTTCCTTCACCGGCGTAAAGCTCCTTTACTTCTCCGCTGACTTCAGCCTTGATGGTTATTTTCCGCTCGGTAAAGGCCTCGCCCGGCGATTTCAGGGTCATGATCAAATTCCCTTTTTGGGCCATCGCGACTTTGACTGGAAGCGGCGTCGCCTCGGCTTTCTGGTCGGGCGTTCCTGGGGCGCCTTTCGCGCCGGCCGCGGGCGCCGCGCCGCCGGATGTGCCGGCGGGAGCCTTTGTCTCTCCAACGGATTGATTTTGTTTGGGTTGAAAGACTTTTTTAATGCCGATAAAATATCCGGCCGCGACGAGGACAGCGAGAACGACAATAAACGTTAGAACTTTTTTAGGAATGGCCATCTCTCACAATACCCCCTTTGTCAATCCCTGAACGATCGACAATATATTCAATCATAAAAACGCCGACATTAAAAGAATCGTTACGTTGTCGGTCGATAAGGATTGTATTGTTGAGTTTTGTTCATTCCCGTTGTCTATGGTCACAGCAAATATCGGGCCAATTTGTTACGGCCGAAACCCGGAAAAGTCATTGAGCCTGGATTGGGCGGGAATTTATAACCGCGAGGGTCCAATTTTCCGGCTTTTAGCGCTCGATGACATAGCGCCGGACCTTCGGAAATTCCTCTTCTTCCGCAAAGTAGATCCGTCCCTGGACATCCACAACATAGGGAGTCCCGTAAATGTTCAGGGTCCCGACCTGTCGGCCGCCTTTGAAGATGTCCATCTTCTTTTGGGCTTTGGGGTCCGGGTTCTGGAAAGCGACAAAGACAAAATCCCCGCTTTTGATGATATGGGCTGCGGTGGAAATGAACGCGCGGCCCATTCGTTGGAGGGGCTTGAAAAGGGCACTCTCTCCTCGGATGACCTGTTCGACCCGGTTGGCCTGGAAAACCGAAACTTCATACTTGTTTGGATTGAGGACGAATATTTTGCCGTCCTTGGAGCAATCGAACAGAAAAGGGGCTCCGAACATCGGCATATCTTTCATCGCTTCGAATTCAGCAACAACAGGGAAGGGGTCCCCGAAAGAATCCAGGGGTTTCCCGGTTGAGTCGAAGGTATGAAGGATTTTTCCCTGATTCGGTCCGATGGCGACCAGATTTTCCGTCCCCGGGCAGCCGATCGATGAAATCATGAAATCCACTAGAAAAGATCGTTCGAATTGGCCATCCGGACCATAGACGATGACCTTTCGCATATCGTTGATATAGAGCCTGCCGCTGGGAGTCACGGCGATCCCGCTGAGGTTCGTCGCTTCTTGGGGACCCTGCCCAGCGGGGATCTGGATGGTTCTCAGATGCTTTCCGTTTTGATCGAATACACGGATTTTGCGGAACTTATAGTCAAGGAGGAATATATTTCCTCGGCCGTCCAAATCGATGCGGGAGATACTCCCGAACATCAGGTTTTCGTCCCCGTCCTCGACGCCGATGGTCAAATCGGGCTTGAGAGCGATGGGCTGCTGCGATCCAGGCGATATTTGGGCGCGGGAGGATAAAGCTGCGATCGACAGAAAGCCCACGAACTGGACTCCATCGATTTCCTTTATTGTAGCTTGGCCGGCTCCCTGGCTGTTTGCGAGATTTACGACAAAAATCAACGCCAAAATAAGAATTCTAAATTTGATTTTCTTCATCGAAACCTCCTTACTAATGGACGTTCCCCCCCACCACGCAATATTAATCTAATTTTCCTATAGCATAAAGCTTAATAGCCGCAATCCTCAGCGCCAGATCATCGAATAAACGACGACTTCCCTGAACCCGGAGGGCTTCTCGTGGACGCAATAGCAGCGGTCGTTCTTGAGGACGACGTCGAAGGATTGCATATCCCAGATCCATCGCACGAGATCTTGATAGCCGATCCCTCCCTTCAAAATCCGGATTCCATCGGGAGTGAACACATCGCAGATATTGGCGCCGGATTCCTTGTCTTTTTCGAAGCCGGCGACGAAGAGACGATTTCGCTCATCCGTAATAAACCCCTGGAAAGCCGGAAAGACATCTCTGCTCTCTAAGAACTCCCGAATAAACTTGAAGGACCTCACCTGAGGAATTCGATTCAGCAGATCTTTCTTGTATTCCGGAGGGACCGGGACCGCCGGGAAGGAACCCCGGATCAGACGGACCAATCGCCCGTCCAGATCAAAGACCGCGATATCGTTCCCGGACTCACCCCAATTGACGAAGAACGCGGTCCCCGAAACCCCGACCAACGTCATCCTGGAAAGAGGATTTTTTATTGCTTCCGGACTTTCCGTGATGTCATTCTCACGAATGTCTTTGAGCTTCCGGAAATCGCCGTCGAAGAGCCCCAGGATAACCGTCGAGAATCTCATTTCCGCATCAAGGGGAATATATTGAACCAGAAAATTCCCATTAGCCAGAGGTTTGAAACTATGATACAAGAACCTAAGGCTGCTTGGGACCGGTTTCTTCCGAAGAAAACGGGCTTCCGTGTCATAATAATTGATCGCCATCGCCCCCTGGCTGAAAATAGGGATTTCATCCGAGGAGGATAGGCGCAAATAATGAGGATATTCCACTTCTCCCGGGCCTTGTCCGATCGCGCAGAAAGACTTCAGAAAACGACCCCGTTCGTCGAATTGAAAGACGACCGGGCCCTGACTTGCTCCCCGGCGGAAGAGATAAACCCGGCCCTTTGAATCCGCGTCGATCGTCGCGATATCGGTCAACCCGACGGCGGCCAACGCTTCGTCCTCCAGATCGATCCGGAATTCTTCCTTGAGCGAGAGAGAGCGCGGGCCTTCGGGAGAGGGGAACACACCGGTCCCGTTATCCACGACCTCGATGCCGTCTTCGATGAGCCGCTTCGGCCCTTCGCTCCGGGGATGACAAGACCAGAACAGCGCCATCGCAAGAAGGCAAAAAAGAAAACGTTTCATTAAGAGTTATCGCCTTATGCCTAAGAGAAATCATAGGTTATGACCGCTAGAGAGGTCAAGCTCGGCCGGCGGGGCAGAGAAGGGCGACTGGTCTTGCATTTTTACGGGCAAAGGATGAGAATGAATTTCCAGCGAAGAAGGAGGACGTCATGAAATCCTTGATCCAATTCCTGTCCCGGCTTCTCATCTCGCTGATCTTCCTGGTCAGCGGATTTCAAAAGCTCCTGCACTTCTCCCAGACCCAGGCCGCCATCGTCCAGCATGGCCTGCCCATGGCCAAGTTCTGCGCGGCGGGCGCGATCTTCATCGAGATCGTGGGCGGCCTGGCCCTCGTCCTGGGCATGCGGGCCAAAACGGCGGCCCTAATTGTGGCCATCTACCTTGTGCCGACGACCCTTGTTTTCCACGGTCGGATCTCGGACCCGGCCATGCTCACCCAGCTCCTGAAGAACGCGGCCATCATCGGCGGCCTGCTGATGGTCTTCGCCTTCGGCGCGGGCGACATCACCCTCGACAAGACGCTCAAGATCCGGAAGACATAGGGCCGGGGCGAACCGGGCCGAAATTATGACCCAACCGCGAAAAATCGGAATCCTCACCGGCGGCGGTGACTGTCCGGGCATTAACGCCGTCATCCGGGCCGTCGCCAAGAAGGCCGTGCTGGAGTTCGGCCTGGAGGTCGTCGGGATCGAGGACGGATACGAAGGGCTAATCCACAACCGATACCGCACCCTCGGGACCAACGAAGTCTCCGGCATCCTGACGCTCGGCGGGACGATCCTCGGCACGTCGAACACGTCGAATCCCTATGCCTACGCCGTTTCGAAAAACGCCGCGGGCGAGGTCGTCTTCGTGGATGTCTCCGGGACGGTGCTGGACAATGTTCGGACGCTCGGCCTCGAGGCCCTGGTCTGCATCGGGGGCGATGGGACGCTCGGCATCGCCGCCCGGCTGATGAAGGACGGCGTTCCGGTCGTTGGCGTGCCTAAGACGATCGACAACGACCTCCGGGGGACGGAGCGGACCTTCGGGTTCGACACGGCCTGCGCCATCGCCACCGAGGCCATTGACCGGGTCCACTCGACCGCCCAGTCCCACCACCGGATCATGATCGTCGAGGTTATGGGCCGGCGCGCGGGCTGGATCGCGCTCTACGCGGGCGTCGCCGGCGGGGGCGACGTCATCCTCATTCCCGAGATCCCCTACGACCTGGACGCCATCGGGGCCAAGATCGAGGAGCGGCGGGCGAACGGAAAGCGCTTCAGCATCGTGGTCATCGCCGAGGGCGCCAAGCCCGCCGGCGGGGAGGTCGTCGTCAAGCGGATCGTGATCGACAGCTCCGACCCCGTCCGCCTGGGCGGAGTCGGGTTCGTCCTCGGCAACGAGCTCGAACGCGTGACCGGGAATGAAACCCGGACGGTCGTCCTCGGCCACCTCCAGCGGGGCGGCTCTCCGACGGCCTTCGACCGGGTGCTCGCTACGCAACTGGGCGCGGAAGCCGTGGACCTGATCGTGCGCGGGGAATTCGGCCGCATGGCCGCCGTCCAGGGCGGTGAGATCACAAGCTGCCCGCTCGAGGTCGTGACCGGCGGCCCCCGCCTCGTCCCGCTCGACCATCCCTTGATCGCGGCCGCCCGCGGCCTGGGGACGAGCTTCGGGGACAAGCGGCCGGGACAATAAGGTCCGCTGTTCCGCGGCCGGGACTAACCTCTTTACGCGATGGGAGGCATTGATTCAGGCCGCGTGGTAACCCGCCCGCTTCCGTTCCTTGAAGTCGAGGATCTTCTTGCGGATGCGGAGGGACCGCGGTGTGACCTCAAGCAATTCGTCGTCGTTGATGTAATCCATGAACTGATCCAGGGCCAGCTTGACGGGCACGTCGATCTTGGCGGCGATATCCGAAGTGGAGGAGCGCATGTTGGTGAGGTGCTTCTCCTTGGTGGGATTGACCTTCAGGTCCTCATCGCGCATGGTTTCGCCGACAATCTGGCCGACGTAGACTTTGTCCCCGGGCGACACGAACAGGCGGCCGCGGTCCTGGATATTTGCCACGGCATAGGTGGCCACGGTTCCGGTGCGATCGGATACCAGGACGCCGTTGCGGCGGCCGGCGATCTTCCCCGCCCACTCGCGGTAGCCGAGATAGGTATGGGCCATGACGCCGTTACCTTTGGTCTGGCTCAGGAATTCCGGACGGAAACCGAATAGGCCTCGCAGGGGGACGATGAAGGTCAGCCGGACGTAAGTCCCCTTGAGGTCGATCATCCTCTGCATCTGGCCCCGGCGTTCGCCCAGCATGGAGATGACGGTGCCGGCATTCTCCTTCGGCACATCCAGCACCAGGGTCTCGTAGGGTTCGAGGACATTGCCGCCATCCCGGCGGGTGATCACCTGGGGCATCGAGACCTGGAACTCGTAACCCTCGCGGCGCATCTGTTCGATGAGGACGGCCAGCTGCAGCTCGCCGCGTCCGGCGACGGTGAACCGGTCCGGCGAATCATTCCATTCGACGGCGATGGAGACGTTCGTGCGCAATTCCTTTTGGACCCGCTCCCTCAGCTTGCTGGAAGTGACGTATTTGCCTTCCAGGCCGCCGAACGGGCTGTTGTTGACCATGAACATCATGGACACGGTGGGCGGCTCGATGAAGAGGAGGTCCAGACGGATGGGCCGTTCGGGGTCCCCGACGGAGTCGCCGATGGTTATGGCGGGGATGCCGGCGAAAGCGAAGATCTCGCCCGCCTCGACGGACGCCGTTTCCTTGCGTTCCAGCCCTTCGAAGACGAACAGCTTCTGGATCTGCCCCGGGGCCTGCTTGTCGCCCTCGGAAAAGACCACGACCTTGTCACCGGGCTCGATCCGCCCGCCGAAAAGCCGGCCGATGCCCAGACGGCCGATGTAGTCGTCGTGGGCGATATTGGTGACCAGGGCCGACATCGGACTCTTCGGGTCGTAGTCCGGAGACGGCACTTTTTTGAGAATGGTCTGGAAGAGCGGGATCAAATCCTGGGTTGGGCTGTCGAGGTCGAGGACCGCCTTGCCTTCCCGGCCCGACGCGTAAACGACGGGAAAATCCAGCTGTTCCTCGCTCGCCTCCAACTCGACGAACAGGTCGAAGGTCTCGTTGATGACCTCCTGGATCCGGGCGTCCTGGCGGTCGATCTTGTTGATGACGACGATCGGCCGGAGGTCGAGCTCCAGGGCTTTCTTAAGCACGAACCTGGTCTGCGGCATGGGGCCTTCGGAGGCGTCGATGAGCAGGAGGACGCCGTCGACCATCCGGAGGACGCGCTCGACTTCCCCGCCGAAGTCGGAGTGGCCCGGCGTGTCGACGATGTTGATTTTAACGCCCTTCCAGACGAGCGACATATTCTTGGAGACGATGGTGATGCCGCGCTCGCGCTCGAGGTCGCCGGAATCGAGAATGCAGTCGCCCATCTGGTCGATATTGCGGAACAAATGGCACTGCCGCATCATGGCGTCGACCAGGGTTGTCTTGCCGTGGTCAACATGGGCAATGATGGCCACGTTGCGGATGTCTTTTCTATGCACGAAAGCTCCTGGGGGTCGGTTGTCCGTCCGGAATGAACGGATGTAATTCCCTATTATAACCCATAAACCAGATCGAGCCCAGACTTATCTCGGTGGGGGGGCCGTTTCCGGGGAAAATTCGAGAAAGGAAAATCGGCGGCCGGGATTATCCTCTTTATTCGATGGGAGGTATGGATACCGAGCTTTTTATGAAGAAATGCCGAACTGGACACCAGAGCACTTCTTTTCAGCCAAAGGAAATCGAGGGAAGGATCGAAGTTCAGCCGCCGTCCTATCGGGCGGCTTCAAAATCGGATATGAATTCGGCCGGCGAGGAGATTCGCGGCCCTTTTTTCTTTTTTGGGTAATGCCGCCGATTCCCCGTGATCAAAACTTCCGCCCCGGCCGCCAAGGCGGCTTCCCAGAAGGGCGCATCGGTCGGATCCGGCCATTGTATCGAAACCGGCGGGGGCGTCACAGGAACGCCGTCCTCCTCGATCTGCGTCAGGAAAGCATCGACGGCGGTCGGGGCGAAGCCGAAAACCGGCCGGGAGAGGACTTCCCGATATTCGGCCAGGATTCGGTAATCATGAGCGACCTGAACCATTCCAGTGAGGGTCAAGCGAAGGACGGCCGCGGAGGGTCCGAACGGCTTCAACAGCCCGGCGACCACGACATTCGTATCCAGGACGACGATCATGCCCGTCGGGATTTCCGGACGGCGCGGATCTCTTCTTCGATCCGCTTTTCCGGCCAGCGATCGAGCCCCTTGGCGGCCGCCGTTCTCTGCATCTCTTCCATGGCCATCAGAGCCCGGCTCCGGCGGAGAGCCCGCAAGCGGGCCTCGAGATTGGATTCATCGGCCCCGCTCAGAATAGCGATCGGCTTTCCGTTCGAGGTGACGATGACATCGGCCTCCTTGACCTTGTCCCAAACCTCTTTCGGTTTCGTGTTCAAATCCCTGACCGTGACGTAGCGCATCGTCGTTCTCCATTTTCCTTTACGAGAAATCAATTGTAATACATTTATCAATCATTCGTCAATCACAGGCAATGGAAACGCTGTCCGCCCGCTCATCAGACCGCTCGGCAATCCGCCGCCCGGGCTGACCCACTGGCCGGCCATGATGAAATTCTTCAAACCGGGCAGGGTCCCCGGCGGGGCGAAGGTGGGATCGAAGTTGAAAATCCGGAAGGAGAGATCGCAAAATAGAACATCCACATGTTGTCGCGGTGCCCCCTCGCTTTCACAATGCGCAAGCGACAGGCCATTCGGGCGGAGGCGGATCTCCCCGTCTTTCCGGGAAAATTCTAATCGGCGGAGCCCCCGAAGGCGTGAACCGCCAGACGATTCTCTGGTTCGAAAAGTACCTCCGGCGAAAGCCCGCGGAGAAAACCTAAGCGCCCGTTCCTAACAGAAGCCACAAAAAACTGCCTCACGAGTCATTGGGAAAACGAGAAAAAACCGGCGCATAAACGTCATCCGATATGGCAAACCATAGGCTTGACAAGGAATATGGTATGATATATCATCATACCATCATATCCCATGTCAAAAGCCAAGATAGCCATCACCATGAAAAAGAACCTGCTTGAAGAAATCGATCGCCTTGTCGAGGAAGGGGTGTTCGTGAATAGAAGCCAGACCATCGAAGCCGCTGTCGAAGCAAAGCTCGCCCCCCTGCTCAAAACGCGGCTACTCCAGGAATGCCGGAAACTCGAGCCGGTTGAGGAAAAAGAACTCGCCGAGGAAGGCCTCCCGAGGGACGAAACCGAATGGTCGAAATACTGAGAGGCGAGATCCGCTGGGCGGACCTCGATCCCGTTCGCGGCCGGGAGCAAGGTGGCCGGCATCCCGTTCTCATCATCAGCCAGGATATATTCAACGAACATTCCGGGACGGCCATCGTCATGGCCATCACCAGCCGGCCGCAGCGGGCGGGATTCCCTCTGACTCTGAAGCTCTCCGAGGCCGGCCTCCCCATGGAATCCTGGCTCAAGATCAGCCAGGTTCGAACGCTTGCCGTTGAGCGGATCGGCGAACGGATCGGTCGGATGGACGTCGAAACGCTTGCACGCGCCGTCGAGGGATTCAACGAGATCTGCGGTTAAAACCCCGAAGACGCGTCTAACTCTGCCGGGCCGGAGCGCAGTCCTCGCACGGCACCTGGGTCAGGCATTTCCCGCAGACCGCCTGCTCGGGATCTGTTTTACGCGCGAGGACGTGCCGAGCGCAGGCCCTGATGTCCTTCCCCGTCTTCGTAATGGCCCCAACGGGACAACGGCCCACGCAGGTATAGCAATTGATGCACCGGTCGTAAACGCCCTCGTAATCGCGCTTTGTAGGCGCAAGCTCGTAGTCGGTGATGACGCTGTCCAGCCGCCCCGCGCAGCCTTTTTCGGTGATGAGGGATTTGTGTAGGCCGAACGTGCCGAGCCCGGAGATGAACGCCACATGGCGCTCCGACCAGTTCGAGACAAGCGTTTTTGTGCGGTAGCGGCCGTCGTGGAACACTACGAGCGAACGCGCGCCGAGGTTGTCGAGTCGTTTCGCGATGAATCTTCGAACGAGCTCGGCAGCGAAAGCTCCCTGCCTGTGGGCCAGCGACCATTGCGCCAGTGCATCTTCCGTTCCGTCGTTCGCCTTTCTCACGGCCTCGGTATACGGCAGGAAGTACGAGATTACGCTTTTTGCGCCACGGAAGAGATCCTCCGGCACATAGTGACCCGGGCCGACGGCCTCTTTCAGTTTGAGATAGATCGGATCTTGGGCTGTCGAGACTCCGAACACCGGAGAATCATAGATCGTCGTTTCCGTTCCGGGCATGCGGTTATGCGGGGTTATTTCCAGCAGCTTTCCAACGGCCTGCCGCAACTGGGAAATATCCGGAAGCGTTTTCTGCCCGCCATCCGCCCTGGCGAATAGCGGCGCCGCCATCGCTGCCAGCGTTCCCCGAGCAATGTCATAAATGAATTCGCGTCGGATCATAAATACCTCTCATACGTTACTTATGATGCCCACATTTTATATGGCAAGGTAGTCGAAATTCAAGGTGATAAGCGGTGCGCCTTGTGGACAACGTATGCGCAGGGCGGCGAGGTTTTTCCGAAGATGCGTTCGGACAACCCCCTGAACTTTGGCAAAACGCTTCTCTTTGCTGGTCATTGACAGCGCCACTCAGCCGAAGATATAGTTCCGGTATGATTAGAAGAGTAGATTCTTTGTCCGGAGCGGGAATTCGCCGCGTCACAGAAAAGGAAACTCCTATCCCTCATATCTTGCGGCCGCAGAGAGATTTGTGATGAGCAAAAGGATAACGGAGGGACTCGCCATAGCTCTTATGGTGATATTCGGCGCGGGCGGTTCGGTCACGGTTTCGGCGCAGGACAGGATATCCGTAATTCCCCATGCGGCCTCGCTCGATCGCCTGTTCGCTCTGAGGGAAAAGATCCTGGACCTCCATCCGGCGTTCGAGGCCCTGTACCCGGTCGCGATCGTCTATGGAGGCCAATTCCATGTCTATGAGCCGGATATGGGAAAGCGGGCCTATCGCTTCGCGGCGGAGGCGCCCGATAAGTTCCCTGTGCCCGTCGGCGTACGGGCGGCCATGCCGCTCGGTTTTTGGGGCAACAGGATCGCCTGCGTCGTCACGCCGGAGGTCTTTATCGAGCCCGGAGGATACGCCATCATCTTCCATGAGTTCGTCCACTGTTACCAGTGGGAGACGTGCGAGCCGCGCCTCAAGGAGTCGCTCGAGGTATACCGGAAGGCCATGGAGGGGAAGGACTTCATGTGGGAACTGGAGCATCCCTTCCCCTATGGAGACGCTGATTTCGTGCGCGATTACAAGAACCTTTTGAGCGCTCTCGGAACGGGAGATGTGGGGCGTGTCGTGTCCATCCGCAAGGCTTTGAAAGAGCGGCTGTCCCGGGAAGATTGGGAGCACATGACCTGGCAGGAGTGGAAGGAAGGCACGGCCCGCCTCCTGGAAAACGAGGTCAAGGCCCGCCTCGGTCTTCCGGTGAACAGGGGCGGCATGGAGCCGCCGTTCACAAGAGTGTCGTTTTATGCCGGCGGCGAACTTCTCATCCACCAGCTGGACAAGCTGAATCCTGGGCTCGCCAGGGACATCGAGGTCCTGTACCACCGTATCGCGGACTGATACATCAGCCGGTCAGCGTAAGGTCGTCGCAAGGACCTTACGGATGGCGGCGTCTGTGTAAGAGCCGGGGCAGGCGGCGATGATCCAGAAAGTCTACGAGGTCGACCTGATGGTCTGTCCCAAATGCGGGGGATCGATGAAGATCGTCGCCTTCATCACGGAGTATGCCGTCGTGGATTACATCATCGATCACCTGAAGCTGACGTTCGTGGCCGAGAAGCCGCTGGGAGTAAAACATTAAGGGCCGCTGATAACCAGTGGCTTATTCAAACGAGAAAATGGCTTCTCGGACTTTCCGAGAAAGCTCACTTGCATCCGGAGTGACTTAGCCGCTCTTAAAGGCGACACAAACGACTCGAAGGAGGTAGAAACATGGCCAAGTACGGCAAGAAGGCATCAGAAAAAGTCGAGAAAGCGATGCACGAACGGAAAAAGGGAACCCTGAAGAGCGGCCGATCCGGCAAGAAAGTAACGAGTAAGAAACAGGCGATAGCGATTGGACTGTCACAGGCTCGGAAGGCAGGCGCTAAAGTGCCGCGCAAGAAATCTTCATCGAAGAAGAAGTAGCGTCAGCTTTCCACGTGTTTGGTGTTTGCTTATCTTATGACGTGAGTCACATCCTTGACCGGCTTTCTTTCCCTTGGAGCGGGATTTTCTGCCGGGTAGCCCACCGGAATAAGAGCCACTAAATCCATTCCCTCCGGCACGTTCACAATCTTTTCGATATCACCCTTGGCTTGCATCGGGCCGGTCATCCAGACAGCTCCCAAGCCCATTTGATGCAGGATCAGAAGGAGATAGGCGATCGCAGATGAGACAGACTGGATTCGGGTATTGGCCACACTCCTCCATCGGCTCATTTCTTGAACCTTCGGGTCTGTCTTTTTTCGATCAGCCAAAATCTGATCTAGCGGTGATTTGTACGGAGAGGTGGCAACCGCGATAATTGATGGTGCATTTCGAAAGAAGTCCGATCGCTTAAGCATGCGAGTGAGATTTTCTCCGATCTGACTCGCCTCGGGCAGAGAGGCAAAATAATTGGCTCGGGCTTGGACCGCGTCAGCGATCGAGTTGATGACGTTTTTATTCAGGATGACATAGAAGAGCCAGTTTTGTTGATTGCCTCCGTTGGGCGCCCAGGTCGCCAGTTCTATGGCCTGGAGCAACATGTCCTCGTTAACAGGCTTTTTGAGCCAACTACGAATAGAACGTCGACCTCTAATGAGTTCGGCCATTTCACTTGTTTTCATTGGGTGATCTCCGAATACGGACATTGATTAATATTATAGTTGACTCAGGGTTTTGCCGCCAGATCCAGCGTACGATTTGCGCGGTCGCGGCGAAGGAGACTTGGCCGATTTTTACGACCGACCGGGATTTCGGCATATACCGGCGTCATCTGCCGATCCGGATCGTTTGATTCAAACGTTTGCTACTCGTAATGCGTCCACATCCGGATGACCTTGACGGTCTTGATTTCGTCGAAGACTTGATACACGAGGCGATGCTGGATATTGATCCGGCGGGAAAAGGCCCCTGACAAATCGCCCACGAGCTTTTCGAAGGGTGGGGGAGTCTGATACGGATTCTTGGCGAGAATATCGAGGAGAACCTCGGCATTGGGACGGAGCCCTGAACGGGCGAGTTTTTCGGCGTCTTTCTGGGCTTGCCGGGTGAAAACCAGACGCCAACTTACCACTTTATCTTGTCGACGCATTTTTCAACCGGCGTCTCGAGCCCTTTGCGGATGGATTCCCGCATTCCGGGAATCGCCAAGAGATGGAGCGTTTCCTGGATCGCCCGCCAATCATCCTCCGAGACGAGGATGGCGTTCGATCGTTTGCCCGTAATCTGGATCGGTTCATGGCGATCGTTGGTTTGATCGAGAAGTTTGTAAAGACGGGCGCGTGCGGCGCTCGCGGTCAGTGTCGTCATGGGTTATTCCTCATTGGATAACGTACGATAAAACGTACGCTAAGTCAAGTGTTCTTTCAAAAGTTTCATATCGGGCTCGGGCCGACATTTTTTTCTCTTTTCCCCTTGACAACCGCCTCTCCCCGGACTATCTTGTAGTGGTGAACAAAATGGTGAACACAATCCGAAAAGAACTGACTCTCAGGCAGGAGGGGATCCTGAAGGCCGTCGAGGCCTTCGTCCTCGAACACGGGTATGCGCCGACGGTCCGCCAGGTCGGCCTCCTCCTTCGCATCGCCAGCCCTTCGGCCGTCTTCAAGCACCTCGGGAGCCTCGAGAAGAAAGGCTACCTGACGCGCGAGGGCGGAGAGCTGCGGCTCGCGGGCCATCCCACCGCGGCGCTGATGGACCGGGTCAAGGTGCCCCTGGCCGGCCTCGTACCGGCCGGCACGCCCAAGGAGGCCTTCGATTTCTCGGGCGAGTCTGCCGTGGACGTCCCCGACTGGATGATCGGCCGCCGCCGGGGCAACATCTTCTGCATCCGGGTCGAGGGCAAGAGCATGATCGACGCCTTCATCGACGACGGCGACACCGTCCTCCTCGAGCGGACGAACTCGGCCAGCTCGGGCGAGATGATCGTCGGGCTCCTCGAGGACGGCTCGGTGACCCTGAAGAGGCTCCGGCGGGAGGAGGACGGGAAGACGTTCCTCGTGCCCGAGAACCCCGCCTTCAAGCCGTTCGAGGTCGAAAACCTGCGGGTGCTGGGCCGGGTCATCGGGGTGATGAGGAAGTATTAGTGTGGGCCGATTCATCGTCCACGTCGACATCGACGCCTTCTTCGCCTCCGTCGAGGTCCTCCTCAACCCCGCCCTCAAGGGCAAGCCGGTCATCGTCGGCGGACTGCCCCACGAGCGGGGCGTGGCCTCCACCTGCTCCTACGAGGCGCGCAAGTTCGGCGTCCACTCGGGCATGGCCCTCCGCAACGCCTACAAGCTCTGCCCCCAGGGCGTCTTTGTCCGGGGCAACTACCAGGTCTACGAGTCCTTCTCGGACCGGGTCTTCCGCATCCTCCACGAGTACACGCCCGACGTCGAGGAAGCGTCGATCGACGAGGCCTACCTCGACCTGACCCGCTGCCGCCGCCTCTATCCGTCGTTCTCCCGGGCGGCCCGCGAGATGAAGGCCCGGGTCGAGCGCGAGACCGGGCTCACGGTCTCGGTCGGCGCCGCGCCGAACAAGGTCCTGGCCAAGCTCGCCACTAAGAGGGCCAAGCCGGCCGGCTACTTCGAGGTCGAGCCCGGCCGCGAGGAGGAGTTCCTCCGCGACCTCCCGATCGACGCCCTGCCCGGCATCGGCCCGAAGTCCCAGGTCATCCTCCGGATGCTCAACATCCAGAAGTTCGGCGACCTGTGGGGCCTGCCCCGGACGACGCTCCACTCGATCTTCGGCCTGGGCGGCGAGGACATCTACCTCCAGTCGCGCGGCATCGACAGCCGTCCCCTGGCGGTCGAGGGCGGGCCCAAGTCCGTCTCGCGGGAGACGACGTTCATGGAGGACCTGTGGGACGAGCGCCTGCTCCTCGCCCACCTGGCCTACCTCTGTGACCGGCTGACGCTCGCCCTGCGCCAGGGCTGCTATTACGCCCACGTCGTCGAGGTCAAGGCCCGCTACGCCGACTTCAAGACCGAGGTCCGGCGCCGCCTCATGATCACCCCCCGCCAGGACATGGGCGACATCTTCCGGATCGCCGAGGAGCTCTTCCTCCCGCTCCTGCGGGGATCGCGCCTCGCCCTGCGCCTGGTCGGGGTGAAGGCCTCGGACCTCGTCCGGTCCCGGCCCCTGTCGCTCTTCGAGCCGTATTCAGACAAGTCCGAGCGGCTGGGCGAGGCCGTGGACCGGGTGCGGGACAAGTACGGCTTCGGCGCGGTGCTCACGATCCGGGAGAAGATGCTCGACGCCGTCTATCCGGCCGACCGGAACCGCGGCTTCGTCCTCAAGACCGCCTCGCTCACGAAGTAGGACGCGGGCGATGCACGTCCCGCTCCGCGTCCATTCCGTGTACAGCCGGGGCAAGGGAGGGGCGACCCTCGAGGAGCTGGCCTGGTGGGCCGCCCGGGCCAAGGTCCCCGCCCTGGCCCTCTCGGACATGGGCAACCTCTACGGCTGGGCGAAATGGACCCGGGCGGCGAAGGCCGGCGGGTTCCGGCCGCTCTACGGCTGCGAGATCGAGGCCGGTGGGGAACGGTTCCTGTTCCTGGTCAAGAGCCTCGAAGGCTACGGGAACCTGATGGAGATCCTCAACCGCCGGGAGGTCCGCGACACCGCCGGGCTGGTGACCATTTACCTTCCGCCGCCTAAGGACGAGCCGAAGGAGGCCCGGGCGGCCAAGGCCGCGCTCGAAGGGGCGTCCGCGGGCGACTTCTATGTCGGCGCCGACGTCTTCAATTTTCCGCGGGCCGAGGCGTTCGCCAGGACCCGCGGCCTGCCCCTCGTCTGGACCAATCCCTTGAAGTTCGTCGTCTGCCCCGAGCGGCTCGTCCTCGTCCACGCCCTCGAAAAGAAGGTCCCGTTTCCGCCCGAGTGGGAGAAACTCCGGCGCCGGGTGACCCTCTTCGGCCCCGACGGCGGGGCCGCCGCGCTCCGCAAGTTCGGCGCCGCCGCGGCCGGGGCCTTCCGCCGGACGTTCGAGGTCGCCGAGAAGTGCGGCTTCGCCTTCGCCGGCGTCGTCCCGCCGCTCCCGTCCGACATCTTTCCCGTGACGCTCCGCGATGAAGTGATGTCCCGCCTCCGCAGCCGCAAGGACCTCGGCTGGGACGCGCGGCAGCGGGCCAAGCGCGAACTGGCCGTCATCGAGAAGTCGGGCTTCGGCCCGTACTTCCTCATCGTCCACGACATCGTCGAATTCGCCCGGCGCAACGGCATCCTCCATAACCTCAAGGGCTCGGGCGCCTCGTCCTTCCTGGGTTATCTGCTCGGCCTGTCCCACGTCGACCCCCTCGCCTTCGACCTCTATTTCGAGCGCTTCCTGAACGCCGGCCGGGCCGACCCGCCGGACATCGACCTTGATTTCGACTCGCGCTACCGCGACAAGGTCCTGACCTATGTCCTCGAGCGCTACGGGAAAGGCCGGACGGGCGCGGCCTTCGTCTGCAGCCTGAAGAACTTCGGCGCCCGGTCCGCGCTCTACGAGACCGCCCGGGCCTTCGGGCTGCCGCCTGAGGAGTCGCGGGCCCTCAGCAAGAAGGCGCCGTACTTCGCCGAGCCGAGCTGGCTCAAGCAGGCCGCCCCGCCTTCGGGCTACCTCGATGTCTGGAAGCTCGCCTCGGAGCTCACCTCTGTCTACCACGAGATCTCGCTCCACGTCGGCGGCGTCATCCTCACCCCCGCGCCCGTCGACCGGTACCTGCCCCTCGAAACGTCGGCCAAGGGGCTCCTCATGTCGCACTACGACCGGGACGCGGTCGAGGACCTGAAGCTCATCAAGCTCGACCTCCTCTCGGTCCGCGGTCTCGCGGCCGTCTCGGCGGCGAAGTCGGTTCTCGGCCTGGCCGAGGTCCCGGCCGGCGATGCAAAGACCTTCGGCCTGCTCAAGCAGGCCCGGACGATCGGCTGCTTCCAGGTCGAGAGTCCGGCCATGATGAACCTCCTCCGCCGGATGAAGCCGGCCACGATCTTCGATCTGACCCAGGCCCTGGCCCTCATCCGGCCCGGACCGACCGAGAGCGGAATGAAGGAGGGTCTGCTCCGGAGCCGGGAGGGCCGGGGGACGCTCCGCGATCCGTTCCTGGCGAAGATCCTGCCCGAGACCGACGGCCTGCTGCTCTACGAGGAGCAGGTGATGCAGATCGCCGAGCGCGTGGCTGGAATGCCGCCCGAGGAGGGCGACCTCCTCCGGCGCCGGCTGAAGAAGAAGGGCGAACCGCCGCCGGTCGACCTGCGGGCCCGGTTCCTCAAGGAGGCCAAGGACCGGGGCTACGCGGCCGGCGATGTCGAGAAGCTGTGGCAGACGATGGAGAAGTTCTCGTCCTATTCGTTCAACAAGGCCCACAGCGCCTCATACGCGGCCATGGCCTACCAGGCGGTCTACCTGAAGGCCCACCACCCGGTGCCGTACCTGGCGGCCGTCCTCAACGCCGGCGGCGGCTACTACATGCTCGCGGAGTACGTCGAGGAGGCCAAGCGACTCGGGATCCGGATCCTGGGGCCGGACGCGAACCGGAGCGGCTCCGGGTTCGAGGTGGAGGGGGAG
>CABEBD010000195.1_pt1 | contig 61451 bp, 46 predicted proteins | sample 3132501 | NCBI WGS metagenome assembly CABEBD01 (sample SAMEA5534344, study PRJEB31848) | metagenome | biome: tundra; feature: field; material: soil | place: USA | collected 2013-05 | depth 0.45 m | reverse complement strand
TCCGGCCCGGGCAGGGCATCGATTCGCACGCGGCGGTCACCCGGTTCTTCGGCCTCGCCTCCGATGCGCTCATGTCCGACCGCCAGCCCGACACCGGATTCACCCAATACGGCGGCATGTTCAAATTCAACTGGACGCCCTCGTCTTCGGACCAGATCCTGATTTCCTATTCGCAGGTCCGCCAGGAGGGCGGCAAGCGCACCGACCAGCTGCTCGGCGGGGACGGCAACCTGATCGCCGATCTGAAGGACCTGCGCGGCGACCTTTTCTATATCAAGTACAACCGGGCGAACCTCGGACCGTTCGACCAGGTCACGGCCGTCTATTCCTACAACGCCCAACGCGAGGAGCGCGTCAACCAGGGTGGCAACGGAAATCCGACGGCGACCGTCACCCACGAGCCCGAGCGGACGGTCGCCCACGGCTTTCAGCTGCGGGCCACGAAGCTCTGGGGCAAGACCCAGGAGATGCTCTTCGGATTCGATTATTATCCCGAATCCGTCGAGGCCCCCTCGACCGGCGTCAATCCCCTGACGGGGGTTTCCTCGATCCGCCGCGGGCGCGTTCCGGACGGGGCCACCTATAAAAGTCTCGGCGCCTACGTCCAGGACGCGATCGTCATCGTGCCGGACCGCCTCCGCTTCGTCGGCGGGCTGCGCTACGGTGCCGTCCGCTACGAGTCCAAAGCCTCGAACAGCCCGCTCGTGAACGGAAAGCCCCTCTGGCCGGACGACAGCCTGAGCGCGGAGAGCCTGACGTTCCGGGCCGGCCTGATCGGGACCATCCTTCCGGGATTCACCCTCTCGGCCAACGTCAGCCGTGGATTCCGGGCCCCGCACATCACCGACCTCGGGACGGTCGGCCTGACCGGCTCGGGGTTCCAGGTCTCGGCCGACGCCGTGCAGGGGATGGGGGCCTTGATCGGGGATTCGGCCGCCGGGACGGCCATGTCGAGCGGCAAGGCGGTGGGGGCCCTCCGCCCGGAGACGAGCCTGTCCTGGGAAGCGGGGCTCGCGTTTCGCCGTCCGAATTTCTCGACCGAGGTGTCCATCTTTCTGAACACAATCCGGGATAACATCGCCTACCAGGCGCTGATCCTGCCTCCGGGCGCGGTCGGCAAAACTCTCGGCGACCAGACCATCTCCTCGCAAACGGAAACGGGCGCGGTCTACGTCCCCGCCTCGACGACCCCGGTGCTCGTCCGGGCGAATTTCGGCGACGCGCGCATCACCGGCTTAGAGCACACGCTCCAATGGCGGATCACGCCCCGCTTTTCCGTCTCAACGGTCCTCACCCTTCTCCACGCCGAGGACATCGTCACGGGCCTCCCTCCCAATATCGAGGGCGGGACCCCGGGGGCGGATTTCTACCTGAAGCTCCGATACTCGAACCCGGCCGGGACGTTCTGGCTGGAGCCGGTCCTCCACGCGGTCGGGAAACAGCCGCGCTTGTCGAGCCTCGATCTCGAGGACCGGCGGACGGGCGCGATGCGGACGCGGTCGAACATCAAAAGTTTTTTCTATAACGGCGCGACGGCCCGTGGCTGGGTGGGGGCGGGCCCGGACGGCACGCTCGGGACGGCCGACGACATCCTCCTCAAGACGGGGGAGACGCTGTCCCAGATCCAAGACCGCGTTCTCGGCGTCGGCGTCAACGGGTCGCCCTTATTTACGGCGGTCCCGGGCTATCTGACGGTCAACCTTCGGGCGGGCTTCAAGATCGGGAAGCGCCACGACATCCTTCTCGAGCTCGAGAACCTGACGGACGAGAATTACCGGGGCATCGCCTGGGGACTGGACGCGCCCGGCCGGAGCTTCTCGATTTCGTACCTGGCCGGATTTTAACGCGCGGCGCGGCCAACCCGGTTGTCGCGGACGACCCGGTCGACTCGGTCGTCAAAGACGACCTGGTCGACTCGGTCGTCAAAGACGACCTGGTCGTCGCAGACGTCGCAGACGGATTTTGACGGTCTTGACATCGAACCGCCCTGCTTCCGTATTGTGTCCCTCCCCCAAAATCAATAAGATGGAAGCCGCAACATGGAGAGGATGGCCGTCATGAAAAAATCATGGATCGTCCTGGGATTATCCCTCATCATAGCTTCCGGGTTTCTTGCGGCCTGCCGCGGCTCTGCGGCCTCGGGCGGCGGAGCGGCCGCGCCGACCGGGTCGAGCATCGTCGAGAGGAAAGAGGTCGTCAAGACCTATCCCTTCACCGACCCCGACCCCGTCCCGATCTTCGCCCGTTCGAGTATGGGAGGCCAGGGCGCCCGGCTTTACCCCTATTTTTTCTATGACAAGTTCAGCGGCACAGGGACCGACAAGGAATGGACGGTCGTCCGCCTGGAAAATCCGTATATCTCCGTCGCCGTCCTCCCCCAGGTCGGGGGCAAGGTCTGGGGCGCGACCGACAAGACCGCGAAGCGCGATTTCCTCTACACCAACCACGTCCTGAAGTTCCGCGAGATCGCCCTCCGCGGCCCGTGGACCTCGGGCGGCATCGAGTTCAACTTCGGGATTGTCGGCCACGCACCTTCGACGGCCACGCCCGTGGACTACGTCCTGCGGACCAATGCCGACGGGAGCGTAAGCTGCATTGTCGGCGCCATGGACCTCCCTTCGCGGACGCGCTGGAGCGTCACGATCACGCTTCCCAAGGACAAGGCCTACTTCGAGACGAAGGGCGCCTGGTTCAATCCCTCGATGTACAGCCAGTCGTATTACTTCTGGTCGTGCGCGGCGATCAAGACGGCCGAGGACCTGCGCTATATCTTCCCCGGACGCTTCGAGATCGGCCACAACTACAACGTCCCGCTCCTGCCCTGGCCGGTCGACGCTCAGGGCCGCGACCTCTCCTGGTACAAAAACAACGCCTTCCCCGACTCCAAGAGCTACTTCACGGTCGGGGAATACGAGGATTTCTACGGCGCCTGGTACAAAGGCTCGGATTCGGGCTTCGGCCATTGGGCCCTCTACGACGACATGCCCGGCCGCAAGGTCTGGATCTGGGACGAGTCGCGCGCCGGCGAAATCTGGGTGGACCTTCTGACCGACAAGGACGGCCAATACACCGAGCCGCAGGCCGGACGCCTCCTCAACCAGTCGGACCACGAGACGTTCCCGCCGTCGCGGGCTGACCGCTGGCGGGAGCTCTGGTTCCCCTACAACGGCATCGGACCGATGGCCAAGTCTTCGCCATCCGGCGTGCTGAGCGTCGAGGCCGCTGCCGACAAGCTGAACGTCGGCGTTTACGCGCTCGAGGCCCTCGACGACGATCTGATCGTGACGTCCTCGAGCAAGGAGCTTTACCGCGAGCACCTTACCCTGAGCGCGGCCCAGAGTCTGAAAAAAGCGCTGCCCGTCGCTCCGGGAGACGCGCCCTTCACCGTCAAGGTCGGGACGAAGCTCACATATCAAAGCGATCCGGGGGCGAACGACCTCAAGCGGCCGCTCGTCTTCCGGGCGCCCGACGAGTCCACGGCCGACGGGCTGTTCCTGAGCGGCCTGCAACAAGAGAAGGCGCGCTACTTCGACCTCGCTCTTCAGAAATACCAGGCCTGCCTGGCCAAGGACCCGGGCCATCTCCGGGCCCTGTCCCGCACGGCCGAGATCTACACCCGCCGGGGCGAATACGATAAGGCCCTGGGCTTCGCCCGGAAGGCCCTCGAAATCGGGATGTACGATCCCGAAGCCAACTACGTCTACGGGTTGGCGGCCCGGCTGATCGGCGATCTCACCGACGCCAAGGAGACCCTGGGCTGGGCGTCCCGCTCGCTCGAATACCGGGCGGCGGCCTACACCCGCCTCGCGGAAATCTCCATGAGCGAGGGCCGCTTCGACCTGGCCGTCGACTACGCCCAGCGATCGATCGAGGCCAATGCCTTCAACAGCGGCGGCTACGAGATCCTGGCCGCCGCTCATCGCAAGGCCGGCCGGCCGGAGGCCGCCCGGGCCGCGCTCGCCCGGCTCCTCGACCTCGACCCGCTCGACCACCTGGGCCGCTTCGAGCTCTATCTCCTGAGCAACGACCCGAAGGCGCTCGACGAATTCAAGTCCCTTATCCGGAACGAGCTGCCGCACGAGAGCTACCTCGAAATGGCCTTGGCCTACATGCGTTGGCACCTCGACGACGACGCGCGCCGCCTCCTGGAGTTCGCGCCCGCGCACCCCACCGTTTTCGCCATGCTGTCGTTTTTCCATCTGAAGAGCGCCCCGGACAAGAGCAAGGACTACATGGACAAGGCGCTATCGCTCTCCCCGCTTCTCGTGTTCCCCTTCCGCGAAGAGGAGATTCCCCTCTATCAGTGGGTCGCGGCCCAGAGGCCGGAGTCCTGGAAACCGAAGTATTACCTCGGGCTCATCCTCTGGGGGAAGGGCCGCGTCGACGAGGCCTTGGCGCTGTTCAAGCAATGCGACGCCGCCGACTTCGCCCCGCTCTTCCTGGCGCGGGCGGTCCTCCTGCGCGCCGCCGATTCGGTCATGGCCCTCGCCGACCTGGAAAAGGCGGTCAAACTCGACGGCGCCTCCTGGCGGACCTGGCATGCGCTGGCCGAATTCCACCAGACGCAGGGTCATTTCGACAAGACGCTCGCGACGGCCCAGGAATCGGCGCGGCTCTTCCCCGGCGATGTACCCGTCCAGGTGGACCTGATCAAGGCCCTCATGGCCTCGAACCGGTACGAAGACGCGGCCGCCCTTCTCGACAAAATCGAAGCGCTGCCCTATGAAGGCGCGGGCGAGATCCACGCCCTCTACGTCCAGACCCATATCCAGCTCGGCCTCAAAGCCGCCCGGAAGGGCGACTGGGCGGGAGCGGTCGCGGCGCTCGATCGGTCCAAGGAGTATCCCGAGAAGCTCGGCTCGGGAAAGCCTTATGAGCCCGACACGCGGCTGCAGGATTATTTCGAGTCCATCGCGTTCGAAAAAACGGGCCGGAAGGACAAGGCGAAAGAGGCGTTAAAAGCCGCCGCCGATTACACGCTCAAGCACCCGGACGGCCGGGGGACCGGCGCCTACTTCGGCGGATTGGCCTTGGGGCGCCTGGGCGACAACCAAAAGGCCGCCGAGGTTCTGAAAAAGGCCGCCCCGCCGCCGAAGGACGTTCTGGACATGCTGCGCGCCCTGAGCCGGTAAAGCGCCTGCCGTAAGGGCCGTAAGAAAGGAAGCCGCTCATGCATCTTCAGACGATCGATTGGATCATCGTCCTCGCCTCGCTCGCCGTCTGCTTCGTCCCCGCCCTGTTCTTCGGCAAGCGGGCGGGCAAGAGCACGTCGGAGTTCTTCGTCTCCGGCCGGTCCGTGCCCTGGTGGCTGGCCGGCCTCTCCATGGTGGCCACGACCTTCAGCAGCGACACGCCCAACCTGGTGACCGATATCGTCCGCCGGAACGGCGTCGCCGGCAACTGGGTCTGGTGGGCCTTCACCCTGACCGGCATGGCGACGGTCTTCTTCTACGCCCGCCTGTGGCGCCGTTCGAACGTGATGACCGACCTCGAGTTCTACGAGATCCGGTATTCGGGCAAAGCCGCCCGTTTTGTCCGGCGGTTCCGCGCGGTCTATCTGGGGCTTTTCTTCAACTGCATGATCATGGCCACGGTCAATCTGGCCGCCTGCAAGATCGCGGCGGTCCTGTTCAACCTGCCGCGCTGGCAGACGCTCCTCTTCATCTTCGTGCTGAACGTGGCTTTCGCCGCCGTCTCCGGTCTGTGGGGCGTCCTGGTCATCGACATGATCCAGTTCTTCATCAAGATGACGGCCGTGATCGCGGCCGCCTATTTCGCCGTCAAATACGTCGGAGGGCTGGGAAACATGGTTTCGACCCTGCAGGCGAAGGCCGGGCCGAACGGGCTGAATTACCTGAACATCCTCCCCGATTTCAAGAACCACTGGGACATGGCCCTGGCCATCTTCATTATGCCGATCGCCGTGCAATGGTGGGCGGTCTGGTACCCCGGCGCCGAGCCCGGCGGCGGGAGCTACATCGCCCAGCGGATGCTGGCCTCGAAGTCCGAGAAGGACGCGCTCAGCTCGGTGCTCTTCTTCAACATAGCCCACTACGTGCTCCGGCCCTGGCCCTGGATCCTCGTCGCCCTCTGCTCGATCATCGTCTATCCGGAGCTATCCGACATCCAGAAAGCCTTCCCCCACCTCGACCCGAGCCTCATCGGCCACGACATCGCTTACCCGGCCATGCTCAAGTTCCTGCCGGTGGGCTTTATCGGCCTCATGGTGGGCGGCCTGATCGCGGCCAACTCCTCGACCATCCTGACCCATCTCAACTGGGGCGCGTCGTATCTCGTCCACGACTTCTACCGCAGCTTCCTCCGCAAGGGCGAGAGCGAGCGGCATTACGTCATGGCCGGGCGGGTCGCCACGGTCGGGCTGTTCCTGTGCGCCTCCGGACTGGTTTTCCTCCTGGAGACGGCCAAGGACTCGTTCGACATCATCCTTCAGATCGGCGCTGGAACGGGCCTCCTCTACCTCGTCCGCTGGTTCTGGTGGCGGGTCAACGCCTGGTGCGAAGTGAACGCCATGATCAGTTCGTTCGCCGTGTCCATGTCGCTTCTCGTCTTGAAACGGCTGGGCGTCGTCATCGCCACCCACTATGCCCTGCTCATCACCATGGGGGTGACGACGATCGCCTGGCTCCTGACGGCGAAATTCGGCCCCAAGACGGACACCGGGACGCTCGTCGAGTTCTACAAAAAAGTCCGGCCGTTCGGCCCGGGCTGGGGCTGGGTCCGGCGCGAGGCCGGCATCACGGTCGCCGACACCCGGACGACGCACGAAAACATCCCCTTGGCCCTCGTCGGCTGGACCTCGGGCGTCGCGACCATCTGGGCGGCGCTGTTCACCGTGGGCAATGTCCTCTACGGCCGGTGGGCTTATGCCGGCGGCCTGTTCGGGATCTTCCTGGTCAGCGGCTTCATCCTGCTGCGCGTCGTCAACCGGCTCTGGGCAAAGGGCCCGGTCGCGCCGCTGAATCCGTGAAAGGAGAACGGAATGAAACTCGAAAAAATCTATCGAAAAGCGATCGAGGCCGGAATCCGAAACGACCTGAGGGGCGCGGACGAGGTCCGCAAGATCCTGGCCGAGGAAAACGACAAATTCAAGGACCTCAAGGACGACGAGAAGAAATTTTACGATCCGGACAAGCTCTTCAATCCCTATGCGGACAGCCGGATTTCATACCGGGGCCTCTCGAATGACGAACCCGACATAAGAAAAATCATGGTCGGGATCGACATCAACCCCGCCGAGATCCTCCTGGCCTACACCCTGAACAGGGACCGCGGGGAAAAAATCGACCTCGTGCTGTCTCACCATCCCGTGGGCACGGCCCAGGCGCAGCTCTTCGACGTGATGAGGCTCCAATCGGCGCTTCTGGCGAAATACGGGGTGACGATCAGCGTCGCCGAGCAGCTCATGGACAAGCGGATCTCGGAGATCGAGCGCCGCCTCATGCCGATCAACCATACGCGCGAAGTGGACGCCGCCCGGCTGCTGGGCCTTCCCCTGATGTGCCTCCACACGCCGGCCGACAACTGCGTCACGAGTTACCTGACGAAGCTGTTCGAAAGGGAGAAGCCGGCCAAAATCCGGGACCTGATGAAGCTTCTCAAGGGCATTCCCGAGTACGAGCGGGCCGCCCGCCTCCAGGTTCCGGCCAAGATCATCAACGGCTCGGAGGGCAATTCCTGCGGGAAGATCTTCGTCGACATGACGGGCGGGACCTCGGGCTCCAAGGACATCTTCGATCAGCTGGCGGCCGGCGGGGTGAGCACGATCGTCGGCATGCACATGACCGAGGAGCACCTGGCGAACGCCAAGAAGGCCAACCTCAACGTCGTCATTGCGGGGCATATCTCGAGCGACGTCCTGGGGCTGAACCTCCTGCTCGACGAGGTCGAAAAGGGCGGGAAGTTCGAATACGTGGCCGTTTCGGGGTTCGAGCGGATCCGCCGTTAGGCGCGCAGGGAAGGGCGCCCGCGTCCTTGAGCCGGACGTCTCCGCCCCCGGGCCTCCAAATTGACTTGTCAATCCGATTTGTCTAGAATCTATGCGCTTCCGGCGGCGTAGCTCAGTTGGTTAGAGCGTACGGCTCATATCCGTAATGTCCGGGGTTCAAATCCCTGCGCCGCCATTTTCCCCACTCCCCGACGCGGTTTTTCCTTGTCTTTCCGTGCTGGTTGACCCATAATCGGGTCGGTCCTCTCGGGGGAAAATCCCATGAAAACCGACGAACCGATTCTGGCGAAAATGCGGCGGGCCATCGTTCGTCACGGCCTCATCCGGCCCGGCGATAAAGTCCTCGTCGCCTGCTCTGGAGGGCCGGATTCGACCGTCCTGCTCCACCTCCTGCTCGAGTTGCGCGTGGAAATGCCCTTCGAGATCGCGGTTGCCCACTTCAACCACCGGCTCCGCCCCGCCGCGGGCGCCGACGCGGCGTTCGTCCGCGCGACCGCCGCCCGCCTCGGCCTTCCCTGCATTGTCCAAAGCGGCGACGTCCGGGCGTTTTCCCGCGCGCGGAAGCTCAATCTCGAGGAGGCCGGGCGGATCCTTCGCTACGAATTCCTGCGCGACGCGGCGGCCCGAACCGGGGCGACGAAGATCGCGACCGGTCATACCCTGGACGACCAGGCGGAGACCGTCCTCATCCGGCTCCTGCGGGGCAGCGGACCCCAGGGTCTCTCGGGAATCCATCCCGTGGTTGACGGGACGATCATTCGCCCTCTTCTCGACATCCGCCGAAAGGAGATCGAGGCGTACGGCCGGACAAATCGATTGGTGTTCCGGAGGGATGCGACGAACTCCGATCCGGGCTATGTCCGCAACCGTATTCGGCTGAGGCTCATGCCGTACCTCGAAAAGCATTTCGACAAAACCCTGGCGCCGAAGCTCGGTCGGACGGCCGAAATCCTCCGGGACGAGGACGGCTTCCTCGAAGTGACCGCGCGGCGGGCTTGCCGCCGCCTCATCGTCCGCCGGGACGGCCGGACGCTCCTCGACGTCCGCCGCCTCGCCCGCCTTTCCCGGGCCCTCGCCCGGCGTTGCGTCCGGATTTTCCTCCGCGAACTCAAGGGCGACCTGAGAAAGATCGATTTCGAGGATATCGAAGCCGTCCGGGAACTGGGGCCGGGCGCTTCCCTGACCCTTCCCGACCGGCTCGCCCTGCGGCGGGACGGCGACCTCCTGGGGACGCCCGCGAAACGGGAAAGCCGGGCCGACTATCTTTATTTATGGGATGGGAGAGGCCGCTTGCCGGTTCCCGGGGCAAAGGCGGAATTTGCGGGGCGGCGGATCAAGCCTCCGCGGCGCGGGCGTCCGGCCTACGACGACAAAACGGCGGCGTATTGCGATGCCGGGGCCCTCCAATTTCCGCTCCTTGTCCGGACCCGGCGGGATGGTGATATTTATCGGCCCTGCGGGGCCCCCGGCCGGAAGAAACTCAAGGAGATTTTGCGGGCGAAACGGGTCCCCCCCGCCGAGCGCGATGCGCGCCCGGTCTTCTGTTCGGGCGATCGGATCGTTTGGATGCCGGGGCTCCCCGTCGCGGAGGAATTCAAGGTCACGGACGAGACGAAAAATATTTTTGTGATTCGAACGCTGAAGGCGAAACCCGGAGGTTCGATTCTCTCGAAGAAGAAATAAAGCTAAGCGTCCGGATTTTTGCCCAGATACGTTTCCCGCCAGATTTCGAACATGAGCAGCGCCCAGAGCTGGTGGCTGTAGTTCTCCCGCCCCCGGACGTGGGCGTCCATCATCGCCCGGATGGGTTCGTGCCGGAACAGGCCCTCGCCCGCGATTCGCTTCTCGCTCAGGTAGTTCTCCATCATGTCCCGGAGCTCGACCCGCAGCCAGTGCTTGATGGGAATGCTGAAGCCTTCCTTGCGGCGGTAGATGTTGTCCTTCGGCAGGAGCCGCTCGGCGGTCTTTTTGAAGATCCATTTCGTCGTCAGGCCGCGGAGTTTCAGCCGTCCGGGGAGGCGGAAGGCGAACTCGATGAGCTTGTGATCGAGGAGCGGCTCGCGGGCCTCGAGCGACGCGGCCATGCTCATCCGGTCGACCTTGACCATGATGTCGTCGACGAGGTAGGTCTTGAGGTCGAGGTAGAGCTCGCCCGTCGTCCGGTCGAATTCGGACATCCGGCGGAAGACCTCGTCAAAGGGGGCCGAGTCCGCGAGCCTGGGGAGTCCCCCGAGGTCGTTCTTCAGGCCCTCCGTATACAAGGTCTCCCGGTCGGCGCGGGACAGGAACATCATCCACCGGAAATGCCGGACATCGGCCTCGTGGTCGAAGGCTTGGGTGAAGCGGCGCAGCTTGTTCCAGGCGCCTTTCTTCTTGTCGCCCGGCCGGAGGCGGGCCGTCGCCAATCCGGCGAGCTTCGCCCCGGCGGCCACGCCGGGAAGCCGGGCGAGTCTCTGGGCCTGGTAATGCTCGTAACCGGCGAAAACCTCGTCGCCGCCGTCCCCCGACAGGACGACCTTGACGTGTTTCCGGGCCATGGTGGAGACGAGATACGTCGGGAAAATCGAGAAATCGCCGAGCGGCTCGTCGAGATGCCGGCCGAGCTTCTCGGTGAGCTCCAGAGCGTGGGGCTCGAGGACGAACTCCTCGTGCTCGGTCCCGAACCGCTCGGCGATCCGCCGGGCATGGGCCAGCTCGTTGTAGGACGAGTCCTTGAACCCGATCGAATAGGTGCGGAGGGGCGAGGCGCCGAGCTCCCGCATCAGGCCGACGATGGTCGACGAATCGAGGCCGCCGCTCAAGAACGCGCCGAGGGGGACGTCGCTCACCAGGCGGAGCTTCACCGACTCCTTGAGCAGGGCGTAGAGCTCGTCCTGGAGGGCCGCGAGGGAGGGCGTCTTCGTATCCCCGCCGGCCGCCGGCGGTTCGACGTCCCAGTATTTCCGGATGTCGATCCTCCCGTCGTCCCAGGTCAGGATGCATCCGGCCGGGAGTTTGAAAATGCCCTTGAAGATCGAATGGGGCGCGGGGATGTATTCGAGCGTCAGGAAGAGGTCGAGGGCCCGGGGCTCGATCTCACGCTTCACGCCCGGGTGGACGAGGATCGCCTTGAGCTCGGAGCCGAAGACGATCGTCCCGTCCGGGAGAAGGGTGTAGTAGAGCGGCTTGACGCCGACCCGGTCCCGGACGAGCCGGAGCTTCCGCCTTTTCGCGTCCCACAGGGCGAAGGCGAACATGCCCCGGAATCGGTTAAGGAACTCCGGCCCCCACTGCTCGAAGGCGTGGACCATCGTCTCCGTGTCCGACCGCGTCGTGAAGGCGTGGCCGCGGGCGAGGAGCTCGTCCCGCACCTCGGCGAAATTGTAAGCTTCGCCGTTATAGGCGATCCAGAGCGAGCCGTCCTCGTTGGACAGGGGCTGGTGGCCGCCTTCGACGTCGATGATGCTCAGGCGCCGGTTGCCCAGGGCGGCTGGCCCCTCGACGTGCAGGCCCTCGTCGTCCGGACCGCGGTGGGCGATCGTCCGGCACATCCGGGCCAGGAGCTCGGAGGAGGCGGGGCCGCCGGCCGCCGCGTTGACGTAGCCGCAGATGCCGCACATGGCTACCGGCGGACGACCTCGGGCAAGAAGAAGACCCCCAGCCAGCGCCGGTCGGGGCTCTTCCGGTCTTCGTAGTACGGGCTCGCGCCCTTGGACGCCCGAAGCTTGATGTTGTACTGGTGCGATACCCGGATCTTGAAGCCATCGTCCACCGGGAAGCGCAGATCTCCCTTCTCCGACGGGCCGAGCGTGATCTTCCGGACCTGCCCTCCGACCTCCATCGTGATCTCGTTCGCCTGGCGGGGGTTTCCGGTAAGATGGAAGACGACCTCCTTGATCGGAAAGAACGTCCGGAGCATGATGTCGAGCTCGCGGTCGCCGAGCGTCCACCAGCCGTCTTCCGTCGGCTCCTTCTTGTGGAAGTTGTCGTTCAGGAAGTAGAGGAACCGGTCGTTCGGGGGCGGATGGATCCATTCAAGCCTCATGGCCAAAGGATTGGTATTCGTCGGGAGCTCGCTGATGAGCGTTTTCTCGATGGGGAAGAGAGTGAAGGGAAACCGCTTGCCCTGAGTCGACGGGTGTTCTGAGGCCTGGAAGGGCGAGATGAAGACCTGGCCGAGGAGGAGGGCCGCGACGCCCCAGGAGAGGTTGATCTCCCAGCGCCTGATCCTGATCGCCGGCAGAAAGAGGAAGAACGGGTAGATTCCCATGAAATAACGGTTGGCCAGGGACCCCCCGCCGCCGCCGTAGTTCGTGGGCATCAGGATGACGTAGATCAGGATCTCGCCGGCGAGGGCGATCAGAATGAGCCATCGGTCCAGGCTCTTCCGGCCGGCGATGAACAGCAGGAGGAAGAGGAAGGCCGGGAAGAAGTACCAAGCCACGCCCGTGTAGCGGCCGAAGAAATAGTAAAAGGTATTGATCGGCACGAATTTCGCGGGGAGGAGCGACTTGACCAGGTAGCCGTCGGCCGTCATCTCCTGGCTGGGCGCGGAATCGAAGGTCACGCCCGGCCTTTCATAGGGATAGCTGTAGTAGAAACTCTTGCGTTCCCCGCCCTGGTAATTCCAGTCTGAGGTCATGAGGTAAGTCGTCCCGAACAGGATCCCGAGGCTCAGGGCGGCTGCGAGGGCCAGTCCCACGGCCTTGGCGAATTTCTTGTGGAGGAGGGGCCAGAGGAGAATCGGGCCGAGCACCGCGACGTTCGGCGGCTTGGAATAGATTGCGATCCCGGCGACGAAGGCCGCCAGGTAGTCCGATCCATCCGAAAGCAGGAAGCGGCGCATCCATCCCGGCAGACCCGCGGCCGGCGGGAATCCCGCCTCGAGGCTGCGGTGCTTGTACTGCCACAGGAAAAGCGCCGTGAAGACGAGGAACAGGTTGAGGAATTCGGGGGAGATCCAAAGGTAGTAGATCCAAGCCACGGAAGCGAAGAGAAAGGTCAGGACGCGGAGGAGCGACAGGCCCGGGGCGTTGGCCAGGCTGAAATACGAATACCCCATGAGGAGGAGGAGGAACAGGAGCACGGCGTGGAAGACCAGGGGGCCGTTGGGGCCCAAGACCCGGACGAACGGCGCGGCGAACAGGGCGTAGGCGAAATTTTTGGCGTAGACGAGCTTTTCGCCGTCGCCGGTCTTCACCCGTTTCAGAAAGAGGCCCAGCGGGCCGGCCGCGAAATCCTCGTTGTAGCGGAGGAGGTCTTTGAGGGTATATTCGAGGTCGCCGTCGAAAGCGATGCTCTGGGCCATGGCGTAGTAGGTGGACTGGTCGCCAGGAAGGAAGCCTTTGACGCCCTCGGTCGAGGTATTGTGGATGACCGGCATATTGAGGAACAGGGAGATGCCCAGGAAGAGGATCGACACCAGAAGGAGCGCCGCATTCGCGCCGGCCCTGTCCTGTAACATGAGTTAAATCAATACCATATTAGCAGGGGAAATTCAACCGCGGCCGCGGGCCGTCGGCCGGGACCGGATGCCGCTCAACGGCCGGCGAACAGGCCGAAGTAGGCTTCCCAGATCCGCTGCCCCCAGACGAGGGCTACGAAGGCCGCGGGGGCGAGGAAGGACCCGTAGGGCAGCATATATTGGAGGTCTTTCTTCTTCAGGACCATGATCAGGATCCCGGCCGCGGCGCCGACGACCGAGGCCAGGATCAGCGTCAGGAGGGCGTCGAGCCAGCCGAGGAACGCCCCGACCATGAGCATCATCGTCACGTCGCCCAGCCCCAGCCCCTCCTTCTTGCGCAGCAGATAATATGCTCCGTAGACGACGAGCAGGAATCCGGCGCCTACCGCCGCGCCGAGCAGGGCCTGGAGAAACGTGCGATCGGCGCGGACGAAGGCATAGGCCAGGGCGAGGACGATCCCCGGATAGGTGATTTTGTCGGGCAGGATCTTATGCCGGAAATCGATGAAGCCCAGCGTGATGAGGGCGCTCGTGAAGAGGGCGGCGGCGACGAACGTCAGGCCCCAGCCGAAGCGGAGGAGGAGAACGGCGAAGGCGGCCGGGGTGAGGAGCTCGACCAGAAAATATGAGACCGGGATTTTCGCCCCGCAGGAACGGCACTTCCCCCCGAGAACGAGGAACGAGACAACGGGGACGTTGTCGTAGGGGCGGATCCGGGACTTGCACGCGGGGCAGGCCGACGGCGGCTTGATGAGGCTCAGCCCGGCCGGGATGCGGTAGATCACGACGTTGAGGAAGCTCCCCCAGATCAGGCCGAAGAGAATGACGAGGATCAGCGTTTCCATGGGATGACCTGCGTCCGGAAATCCCCCGTCGCGGGGTCGTAGACGTACTCTTTACCGTCGTAGTCCGTGGGGAGCGAGGGCAGGATCCCCGCCCGGACGAGCTCGCCCGGCTCGGCCGGAAGGCGGCCGAAGCGCTCCCGGTATTTTTCGAGCGCCCCCTTGAGAACAACGAAGTCCGCCGCCGCCTTGACTTGATAGAGGTGGTTGCCGGCGATCTTCTTGATCTGCTCGTCCTGGGACGTATTGAAAACCTCGAGCCACGTTTCCCAGGACATCTTGAGGTCCATGGTTTTGTAGGCCGTATCGGCGTAAAGGCGTTTGGCGATGGCCGGCGATCCCGGGATGTCCATTGCCTTTTTGTAGTACGCCTTGGCCAGGTCGAAATCCGTGGCCTGCGCGGCGTAGTGGCCGGCTTCGAAGGGAAAGATCCACTGCGCCGGATTTTTCTCGAGACCCAGGTCGAGGATCTTGAGGGCGAGGGCCACGTCGCGGAGGTCGTAGAGGGCAATCAGGGCCCCGATCTCGTAGGGATCGATGTAGCGGGGATCGAGCTCGGCAATGATCCCGAAGACGTGGAGCAGATAGTCGTAGCGGTTGGAGATCTCCTCGTTGCCGTAATACTGAATCGCCCACAGATAGACGAGATCGGCCATGAGCGACGAAAAGCCGAACGTCGCGAACTTGAGGTATTTTCCGGAGGGGATATAAATGATGCCCGCCCCCGGCACTTTCCGACGGGGGAGGGCCTCGATCCGCAGCTTCAAGCCGGCCGCGGCGATTCCCAGCAGGAGGAGGACCAACCCGAAGGCGATCTTTTTTTTCATCGATCAGACGAAGTCCCGGCGGCGGAAGACCAGGATGGCGAGCGTCAGGACGAACGCGGCGTAGACGAGGCCGTAGGCCGTGGCGGTGAGCAGGAGCGAGGCCGGGAGGGGCAGGCCGTGGACGACCTCGGTCTTGATGTTGAAGGTTTCGAGGTCGGGGAGGATCGCGGCGAGGACCCGGAGAAGGGTCTTCCCCAGACCCGGACGGACCTTCTTGATGAGCGTCTCGAGGCTCCACGAGAAATGGCCGATGAGGTAGAAGGCCAGGGAGAAGAGCGAGCTCAGGATGGGCGTCGAGAAGCAGGAAAAGAGAAGGGCCACAGCCGTAAGCAGGACGAGCTCGATGAAGATGAAGTAGATGGCGGCGAAGAGCTTCAGCTCGACGGTCCCGGTCTGGAGGAAGACAAGGGCGAGGAAGATGACGCCCATGCAGGTGAGCATCACGGCCAGCGTCAGGACGAGGCCGAAGTATTTGCCGAGGAGGAACTCGGCGCGGCGGATGGGCTTGGAGAGGAGGGTGAAGATCGTCCGCTTCTCGATCTCCTTATACACCAGGCCGGTGCCGATCAGGATGGCCATCAGCGCCCCGAAGAGCGAGATCGAGGCCAGCCCGACGTCCTTGACGATCTTCATCCGGTCGCCGACCGTGAGCAGGGCCAGGACGCGGGAGAACAGGATGGCCGTGGCGGCGAAGAACAGGAGCAGGTAGAGGATGCGGTCGCGGACCGCTTCCTTGAACGTGTTGCGGGCGATCACCGCGACGATCATTGCGGCCTCACCATGTCGACGAACAGGTCTTCCAGGGTCTGCGTCCGGGGGAGCAGGGAATGGACCTTCCCGTTCCGGTTCCGGACGAGGTCCAGGACGGCCGGGACCCGGCTGTCCTCATAGACCTTGAGAAGCGTGCGGCCGGATTGGGCCGAGAGCGGTTCGCCGTGGACGGCGAGGTCCTTTTCGCCGACGCCGGAGACGACGATTTCGGTGAACAGGATCTTCTCCGAAATGAGGTCGGTCAGCCGCCCCTGGCTCAGGATCCGCCCGCCGACGAGGATCGCCACCCGGTCGCAGATCATCTCGATGTCCTGGAGGATGTGGGACGAGAGGAGCACGGTCTTTCCCTCGCCGCGGAGGCGGAGGATGATGTCCCGGACGTCCTTGCGGCCGAGCGGGTCGAGTCCGCCGAGCGGCTCGTCGAGGATAACGAGCGACGGCTCGTTGATCAGGGCCTGGGCCAGACCGATGCGCTGGAGCATGCCCCGGGAGAACTTCCGGAGCGGGAGGTCGGCCGCCCGCTCCATGTCCACGAGCGTGAGGAGCTTCGCGACGCGGGACCGCCGCTCGTCCGATCCGATCCCGAAGAGCTGGCCGTAGAAGTCGAGGAATTCCCGGCCGGTGAGATAGTCGTAGAAGTACGGATTTTCGGGGAGGAACCCGACCTTGGTCTTGGACCGGGGATCGAGGTGAGGGCGCCCGCAGAGCTCGATCCGGCCCGCGTCGGGGAAGATCAGGCCGAGGACGCAATTGATCGTCGTGGTCTTGCCGGCGCCGTTCGGGCCGAGGTAGCCGAAGATCTCGCCCGCCGCCACGGAAAACGAGATGCCTTTAAGGATCTCCTGGCGCCGGGGAATGAAACCGGAGGAGAAGGTTTTGCGGAGGCCGTCGACCGAGAGGATCGTGCTCATCTTCCGCTATTATATGGAGCCGCCCTCGGTTTTTCAATCATGAGCGGGGCTCGGAGGATTGGCGCGGCTTCCGCCCCAGTCGCTCTTGCGGCTCACCCCCAAACCGTGGGCCCCCGCCGCTTCGAGCGACAGGGGCTCGCGCCGCGCCTTCAATCCGGAATCACGTGGTTGAGGGTATCGGGGTCGATCGTGACGTAGAAATCGCCGCCCAGGTAGAGCAGCGGCGAGACGGCGCGCACGTTCAGGACGCCGTCGGTGGTGAAGCTCCGGGGCTTCTCGTGGACGGCCAGGACTTCGCCCACGAACAGGTCATGGTCGCCGGTGGGCCGGACATCGGCCAGCCGGCACTCGAAGGCGACATAGGCCTCCTCGGCGAAGGGCGTCCGGAGGACCTTCGGCGGCGCGAGCTTGACCTGGAACTCCCGGACTTTGTCCAGAGCGAACGCCGAAACGCGGCCCATTTGGGCCGAGAGCTTGACCGACTCGCGGCCGAGGAAGCTCACGGTGAACTCCCGGGCTTCCAGGACGAGGTGATGGGTGAAGCGCTTCTTCGAGATGAGGACGCCGAAGAGCGGCGGGTCGAAGCTCAGCGCGGTATGCCAGGCGCAGCTCATGAAATTCGTCCGATCGCCGGACTTCGCCCCGACGAGGGCGACGGTGGTGGGATAGAAGTATTGGAACTTCCGGATCGAGGTCGTGATCGTCATGCCGTCCATGTCCGCCTCCTCAGGCCAGGCCTTTTACCGCATCGGAAAGCTTCCATGCGGGATTCGGCCGAATTATATCCGCGCATTCCGAAAAAATAAAGAAGGCGCTCGGGTCAACCTCGCCTATCTCGACGGCAGATACATCAAGGCCGCGGACGCCTCGGTCTACCTGATCCAGCGCCAGGGCATCGGCCAGTTCACCCGCCGGGCGTTCAAGAACCTGGAGAGCCTCTTCCGCTACAACTACAACGAGAACCGGGGCAAGGACCCCTGGAAATACCTGGTCGAAGTGTCCGAGGAGACGCTCCGCAAGATGCGGAACGGAGCCATGATCTCCCTCACCTTCGAAGGCCAAATGATCATCGAGCAGGGCACGCGGCCGAACCGGCCCGTGTACAAGATCGAGAATGGACGGAAGCGCGGACTGACCCGGCCCGAAATCGTCAACCGGCTGGGAGGCTGGGGCCGCGTCTTCGAGGTCCCGCCCGAAGTGATCCTGTCCTACGAGGACGGCGAGCCGATCGACCGCGAATATCGTCCCTCGTGAATGGTTCCGCACACACCCCCGGAGAGGAGGTGCGGGCTGTTGTCAGCAAAAGGGGGGTTGATGATGGGAACCAAAAAGGTGGGGGCTCTCTCCAGCCCGCGAAAGAAAGCCACTGTTATTATAATCTCGGAACATGAAATAGCAAGCAATTTTTTTTCGAAATATTTTTCGATGCGAATCCGCGTCCCCCTTGACTTGACTTTGCCGGGGAATTCTTATATTAAATGGACAAGATCGTACGAACCAGCCAAACATCATAGCGCCACGATGAAGTCTGGCGATGTTCGGGATGCGGACGAAATATTTGAAGTGGGAGGTATTGCACCATGGCTTTTGAATTCAAGAATTCCAGAGGGGTCACGTATTATCTGCATTCCCGCGAAGTAACCCTCAAGGGCGGCCGCCTGCAGAGGATCTTCTTCTTCGCCCGCGACGTCCGGCCGGGAGCCCTCGACGCCGTGCCGGAAGCCTACATGGTCATGGAGACGACCAAGACGGGGATGCCCATCCTGAAGAAGAAGTAAATCTCTTCGCGCCTCGATCCGGGGTCAAACCGGCGTTGCCGTGACCGGAAGGGACGTCCGGCGCGCGGCTCCCGCCGCATGGCGGGAGACCGATGTCCGGGTGATCGTCCCGGCGCCGCCGGGGTGGCCCCTTTTTTTATCCGCCCGATTCCCTTAGAATAGGGAGGGTCCCGGATGAAAGCCCAGCGATTCAAACAGTATCTGCTCTCGGGCGTTTCGTACGCCATCCCCTTCGTGGCCAGCGGCGGCATCCTGATCGCCGTTTCCATCGCCTTCGCCCCGATGACCGCCCAGGGCCCGGATTTTTCTCAAGCGCCCTTCCTCAAGCTCATCAACGACATCGGCGTTGTGGCCTTTGCCTTCCTCATCCCGGTCCTCTCCGGCTATATCGCCTTCGGGATCGCCGACCGGCCGGGGATCGCCCCCGGGTTCGTCGGCGGCTACATCGCCGGGCAGGTCGGCGCAGGATTCCTGGGCGGGATCATCTCCGGCCTGCTCGCCGGGTTCCTGGTCTTCGGCCTCAAGAAGATCAAGCCGCCCCGGTCGCTCCGGCCGATCATGCCCATTCTCGTCATCCCCGTCCTCTCCTCGCTCGTGGTCGGGTTCGTGATGTTCAAGGTCGTCGGCGCGCCCATCCGCGATCTGATGACCGCCATCCAACATTGGCTGGAGGCGATGAACTCCGGCAACCAGGTCGTCCTGGGCATCATCCTCGGCTCGATGATCGCCTTCGACATGGGCGGTCCGGTCAACAAGGTGGCTTTCTTCTTCGGTGCGGCCATGATCCAACGCGGCAACTTCGCCGTCATGGGGGCCTGCGCTGCCGCGATCTGCATCCCGCCGCTCGGCCTCGGACTGGCCACGCTCCTCAACCGCAGGCTCTGGACCGACCAGGAGAAGGAGGCCGGGCTGGCCGCGCTGGCCATGGGGGCGATCGGCATCACCGAAGGCGCGATCCCCTTCGCGGCCGCCGACCCGCTGCGGGTTATTCCCGTGATCATGGCCGGCTCGAGCGTCGGCGCCGTGGTCGCCATGCTGGGCAGGGTGGGGGACCACGCGCCCCACGGCGGCCCGATCGTCCTGCCCGTCGTGGACAACCCCCTGATGTTCGTCGCCGCGATCCTGGCCGGGACGCTCACCGTGGCCGGCCTGATGTCGCTTCTCAAGCGCCGCGCGAAGCCCGCCCCGTCGGAATAAGGAACCGCCCATGACCATCGTCGCCGTCACCGCTTGTCCCACCGGCATCGCCCACACCTATATGGCCGCCGAGCAGCTCGAGAAAGCCGGCCGCAAGCTCGGCCTCGAGATCAAGGTTGAAACCCAGGGCGCCATGGGCATCGAAAACGAATTGAGCGCGGCCGACGTCCGCGAAGCGGCGGCTGTCGTGCTCGCGGTCGGCATCCCCGTCCGACGGCGCGAGCGCTTCGACGGCAAGAAGATCTACGAGATTTCCCCGCAGGAGGCGATCAAGAACCCGGACGCCGTCCTGATGCGCATCAAGAACGACCTTGGCCTGTGAATTCGAATTCGCCTTCCCCCTCCCGCAGGGGCTCCACGCCCGGCCGGCCGGGCTGATCCAGGAAAAAGCCGAGACCTTCGCCGGCGACGTCGCCTGGGAGAATCTCCGGAACGGACTCGCGGCCGACGCTAAGAGCGTGCTGTCGCTCGTGTCCACCGACACCCAATTTCGCGATCCCTGCCGGGTGAGCATCGGGGGCGCGGCGAACGAGGAGGCGCTCCGGGCGCTGCGTGCCCTCATCCTCGACGAGCTTCCGAGAATCGAAGCCCAGGCGGCCGAAGCGGCGCCCGCCTTGGTAGACGACGTCCCGCGCATCCTCATCCTGGAGCGGGCCGTCTATTTCCAGGGCGCGCCCGCGGGGCCGGGCATCGTTCGCGGCCGGATCGTGGTGCATGACCCCGCGGCGGCCTTGGTAGAGGAGCCGGATGGGACCGTCCGGTCTCCGCGCGAGGAGATCGAGGCCTTTCTCGCGGCGATGGAAGCGCTCGACGGCGATCTGCGGCGCCGCCGCGACGAAAGCCCGGACGGAACGGAGCGGGCGGTTCTCGCCGCCCATCGGGCCATCCTACGCGACCGCGCGTTCGAGGCGAAGGTGCGGGAGATCCTCTCCGGAGGCCGGCACGGCGCCGCAGCCGCCGTCACCCTGGCCGGACGCCATTATGGCGACCTGCTGCAGGCGAGCCGGAGCGCCTATCTCCGCGAGCGGATGGCCGACATCCGAGACGTCACCCGGCAACTGACCGCCCGGATCGGCGGGGGGGCCGCGCCGGATCCGGAGATCCGGCTCGAGCGCCCCTCCATCCTCGTGGCCGAAGACCTCCCGCCGTCGAGGTTTCTGGCGCTCGATCGAACGATGCTCCGGGGATTGATCCTCGAAAAGGCCGGCGTCACGTCCCACACGCTGATCCTGTGCCGGGCCCGCGGGGTCCCCGCCATGGCGGGATGCCCCGGCATCCTCGGAAAGCTTCGGACCGGCGAGGAAATCCTTCTCGACGGCGGCCGGGGCCTCGCCGTTCCCGCGCCGTCACCCAAGGTCGGCCGCTACTACGAGAGGGAAGAAGCCGCGGAGCAACGGCGCGCCCTCCTCCGGCGGGCCAAGGCCGGGCTTCCCGGCCGGACGGCCGACGGCCGGACGATCGAGATTGCGGCCAACATCGGAGACCCGTCCGAGCTCGCGTCCGCCTGGGCCGAAGGCGCGGAGGGTGTCGGGCTCTTCCGGACGGAGCTCCTCCTCCTGGGGCGGCAGGCGCCTCCGGACGAGGAGGAGCAGACCGCGCTCTATTCCCGCCTGGCCGCCGCGGCGGGCGGCCGGCCGATCATCGTCCGGACGTTCGACATCGGAGGCGACAAGCCCCTTCCGTTCCTCGCTCTGCCCGCGGAGAGCAATCCGTTCCTCGGATGTCGCGGGGTCCGCCTCTACGAGCAGTACGCCGACCTGGTCTCGGTCCAGCTGCGCGCCCTGCTCCGGGCGGCCGCGGCCGGGCCGCTGAAGATCATGGTCCCCATGGCCGCCGTCGCGGACGAAATCGTCCGGACGAAGGAGCTCCTGGCCCGCGCCCGGGCGGACCTCGCGGCCGCCGGGGTTCCCCACCGGCCCGACGTCGAGCTCGGGATGATGATCGAGGTCCCCTCGGCCGCGCTCCTCGTCGACCGGCTGGCCGACCACGTCGATTTCTTTAGCGTGGGCTCGAACGATCTCCTCCAATACGTCTTCGCCGCGGACCGGGGCAACCCCGCCGTCCGGGCGCTCAACGACCCCCGCCATCCGGCCTTCCTCCGCCTGCTTCAATCGGTCGTGGACGAGGCGCATGCGCGCGGTAGGTGGGTCGGGATCTGCGGCGAGATGGCGGCCGACGTCCGGCTCCTGCCGCTTCTCGTCGGCCTGGGATTCGACGAGCTCAGCATGGCCGCGTCCTCCATCCCCGAGGTCAAGGCCCGCCTCCGGACGCTCGACGGCGAGGCGTGCCGGGCGCTCGTCCGGACGGCCGTCCGGTCCTCCTCCGGCCGCGAGGTCGGGGAGGCGCTCGAGGCGTTCGCGGCGGGCCGCGCCCGGGAGGCCTTGATCACGCCCGCGCTCGTCAACCTCCGCTCGGGCAGCCGGTCGAAGGTCGAAGTCCTGCAGGAGCTGGCCGCCCTCATGGAGGCCGCGGACCGGGCCGAGCGCCGGGCGGACATCGAGGCGGCGCTGTGGCGGCGCGAGGACACGTTCTCGACCGGGATCGGATTCGGCGTGGCGATTCCCCATTGCCAGACGCCGGCGGTCCGGTCGGCGAGCATCGGTTTTCTCCGATTCGACGAACCCATCCCCTGGGACTTGGGTACCGGGCAGCCGGTGGACATGGCCGTGATGCTCGCCGTCCCCGCTGCGGGACCGTCGCGGGAGAGCCTGAAATATCTCGCCCGCCTCTCGCGGCGCCTCGTCCACGACGAGTTCCGCGACGGCCTGCGGACGGCGCCCGACGCGGCCGCGGTCATCCGGCTCATCGGCGCGGCCGTGGCCGACTAACTTCTTTGACTCGGTTTTTTCTTCCAGGTATACTCGGGGCATGAAATCCAAGGTCTCCGCTTCCGTCCTGTTTTCCCTCGCGATCGCTCTTGCGATCGTACTCGCCGGCTGCGGCGGTCCCAAGGACAAAGCGGCCGCCCCGGCCCCCGGCGCGGTCCGACCCTTGAAGATCGCGGTCATTCCCAAGGGAACGACCCACGAATTCTGGAAGTCCATCCACGCCGGCGCGGTCCAGGCGGCCCGGGAGCTCGGCGTGGAGGTCCTGTGGAAAGGGCCGCAGAAGGAGGACGACCGGGCCCAGCAGATCATGGTGGTCGAGGACGTCATCAGCCGCGGCGTGGACGGCATCGTCCTCGCGCCGCTCGACGACCGGGCCCTCATCCGGCCCGTCCAGGACGCCATGCGGGAGAAAATCCCGGTCGTGATCATGGACTCCGGCCTCCAGGGCAAGGACTATTTGAGCTTCGTGGCCACCGACAATTACCAGGGCGGCGTGCTCGCCGCGCGGCGCCTGGGCGAGCTCCTCCAGGGCCAGGGCCGCATCTTCCGGATCCGCTATCAGGCGGGCTCGGCCTCCACGACCGACCGGGAGAACGGGTTCCTCGAAACCCTGACCAAGGAATTCCCGGCGGTCAAAGTCCTGGTGCAGGACCAGTATACCGGCCCGACCACCGAGACCGCCTACCAGCTGGCCGAAAACCTGCTCGGCCGGTTCCCCGACGTCGACGGCATCTTCTGCCCGAACGAATCGAGCACGTTCGGGACGCTCCGCGCGCTGCAGGAGTCGCGGCTCGCGGGCAAGGTGAAATTCGTCGGCTTCGACAGCTCCCCCAAGCTCGTCCAGGGCCTGCGCGACGGCCACCTCCACGGCCTCATCCTCCAAAACCCGGTTAAGATGGGGTACCTGGGCGTCACGGAGCTCGTCAAGGCCATCCGCGGCGAGAAGATCCCCGTCCGCGTGGACACCGGCGTCACTCTCGCCACGAAGGAGAACATGGACTCGGCCGAGATCAAAGCGCTCCTTTCGCCCGACCTCTCGATCCTGGAGAAATGACCGTCCCACCCGCCGTCCCTTCCGCCCTGGATATGCGGGGCATCCGCAAGCACTTCGGGGCGACGGCGGCCCTTGACGACGTCGATTTCACCCTCGCCCGGGGCGAGGTCCACGCCCTCCTCGGCGAGAACGGCGCGGGCAAGAGCACGCTGATGAAGATCCTCAGCGGCGCCCTCCGTCCGGACCGGGGCGAGATGCGGCTCGGCGGCCGCCCGTATCATCCCTCCGATCCGCTCGCCGGAAGGCAGAGCGGCGTCTCGATGATCTACCAGGAGCTGACCCTGGCCCCGCACCTCACCGTCGAGGAGAACATCGTCCTCGGCCGGGAGGCGAGCTCGGCGGGCTTCCTCCGGCGCCGGGAGGTTCGGGCCCGCATCCGCGAGACGCTCGCCTTCCTCCATCATCCCGAGATCCCGCTCGACGTCCCCGTCCGGCGGTTGAGCGTCGGTGCCCGGCAGATCGTCGAGATCTCGCGGGCCATTCTCGAGCGGGCGACGATCCTGGTCATGGACGAGCCGACGAGCAGCCTGACCCGGGAAGACACCGAGCGTCTGTTCCAGGTCATCCGGAAACTCCGGGCCGATGGGGTGAGCATCATCTACATCAGCCATTTCCTGGAGGAGGTCCGGGACGTGGCCGACGCGTTCACTGTCCTCCGCGACGGCCGGAACGTCGGCGGCGGCCCGATCGCGGACGTGCCGCTCGACGAGATCATCCGCCTCATGGTCGGATCGAAGATGACCGACCTTTTCCCCCGCGTCGCGCGCGAGCGGGGCGAGACGGTCCTCGCCGTGAATGGCCTGAAAGGGGCCCGCATGGGCGAGCCGGTGAGCCTCGAAGTCCGCCGGGGCGAGATCGTGGGCCTCGCCGGACTGATCGGCGCCGGCCGGACCGAGACGCTGCGGACGATTTTCGGCCTCGACGCCGCCGAAGCCGGGACGGTCGCGATCGCGGGACGGGCCGCCGGGCGGGCGACGCCCTGGCGGATGATCGCCCGCGGGCTCGGCCTCCTGAGCGAGGACCGGCAGGGCGAAGGATTGGCTCTCACCCGCTCGCTCACGGACAACATCACCCTCAGCCGCTTCGGGCCCTATCGAACACGCGGCTTTCTCAGCCTGAAGAAGAGGACCGCGGCAGCCGCCCGCTGGATGGACGAACTTAAGATCAAGGCCCAGGGGCCCCGGCAGGCCGTGGCCGGACTCTCGGGCGGGAACCAGCAGAAAGTGGCCCTTGCCCGACTCCTCCACCAGGACGCCGACGTCCTGCTCCTCGACGAGCCGACGCGGGGCATCGACGTCATGAGCAAGTCCCAGATCTACGACTGGATGGGCCGGACCGCCGCCCGGGGGAAGGGCCTCCTCTTCGTCAGCTCCTATTTCCCCGAGCTCCTCGGCGTCTGCGACCGGATCGCCGTTTTTTATCGGGGCCGGATCGTGGCCGTCCGCCCGGCCGGGGAATGGACCGACGAGAGCCTGATGGCGGCCTCGATGACCGGGAGAGCGTGACCCCGTGACCCCCAGACCCAAGATCCGAACCGTCCTCAACCTGCTGGCCCCGTTCTTGGGGTTGATCCTGGTCATCGCCCTGTTCTCGGCGATGCCCGACGTCCAGTCGCGCTTCCTGCGGGCGGCCAACCTCAAGAGCGTCGCGGCGCAGTCGGTGATCGTGGCCCTCGGCGCGCTGGGGATGACCCTCGTCGTCATCGGCGGAGGGATCGACCTCTCGGCGGCGTCCAACATCGCCCTGTCGAGCGTCATCACGGCCTACGCGATCAACGCCGGCCTGCCGCCCCTCCTCGGCCTCGTCCTCGGCATCCTGACCGGCGGCCTGGTCGGGTTCCTGAACGGCACCCTGATCACCCGCCTGAAGCTCGTGCCCTTCATCATCACCATGGGTATGATGGGCATCGCCCGCGGCTTCGCGAAGTGGATCGCCCACAACCAGAAGATCGACGCCCCGCTGACCTGGATCAACGAGCTCATGTCCAAGTCGCCCCATCCGCCCTGGCTCGTGCTGGCGCCCGGCGTATGGCTCATGATCCTATTCGCCGCCGCCATGGCGGTCCTCCTCCGCTACACCGTTTTCGGCCGCCACGTCTTCGCCATCGGCTCGAACGAGGCGACGGCCCGCCTGTGCGGGGTGCGGACGGCCCGGACCAAGATCCTCTTCTACACCGCGGCCGGTCTGTTCTGCGGCCTGGCCGGGGTAATGGAGTTCTCGCGGCTGACGGTCGGTGACCCGACGGTCGCCGTCGGGCTCGAGCTCGACATCATCGCCGCGGTCGTCATCGGCGGCGGCAGCCTGAGCGGCGGCGAGGGGAGCATCCTCGGTTCGATGATCGGAGTGTTCATTATGGCCTTCCTCCGGAACGGCTGCACGATGATGGGCTGGCCGAACTACATCCAGGAGATCATCATCGGCGTCATCATCGTCGCCGCGGTGGCGCTCGATCAGATCCGCCATCGCCGGGCCGGGTGAAAGTCCCGATGAAAGGAATCCGGGCGTAGCGCGATGTCCCCGACGAAGACCGCACCTCCTCCGGACGCCCCGGCCGTTCTCCGGACCATCCACGCCCGGGCCCCGCTCCGGGTGAACGATATCGGCGGCTGGACCGACACCTGGTTCGCCGGCCGGGGCCGGGTCCTCAACATCGCGGTCGCGCCGGCCGTCGAGGTCCGGGTCCGCGTCCGTGAAAATCCGAGGCGCCGGAAAAAGAGGGTGGTGGTCCGCGCGGAGAATTTCGGCGAGACGTTCGTCATGGACCCCGACGCCCCGCGGCAGACGCCGCACGGGCTTCTCCAGTTCACGATCGGGAGCCTGCCCGTCCCCGCGGACGTGGCCCTCGAAATCCGGCTGTTCTCGCCCGTTCCGGCCGGGATCTCAACGGGGACGTCCGCGGCGGTATGCGTGGCCCTGCTCGGCGCCCTGGATCGCCTGGGCGGAGGGGCGCGGACCTGGTCCGAGATCGCCCGGCTTGCCCATCGCGTCGAAACCGAGAAGCTGGGGCTGCAGAGCGGGATCCAGGACCAGATCTGCGCCGCCCACGGCGGGATCTCGTTCATCGAGATGGACGACTACCCCGAATCGCGGGTCCGGAGGGTGCGGGTCGACCGGCCCATCTGGGCCGCGCTCGACAGCCGCCTCGTCCTGGTCTATCTCGGCCGGCCCCATCGGTCGAGCCCCCTCCACGAGCAGGTGATCGCCCGGCTCGATGCGGGCGGGCCGCAGATGAAGGTCATCCGGGAGCTCACCCGGATCGCCGTCGAGGCGAAAGCGGCCATAGAGGCCGGCGACCTCGAAGCTTACGGGGAGGCCATGGTCCGGAACAACGAGGGCCAGCGCGCCCTCCATGCCGGGCTCATCTCCGGCGCGGCGGACACGGTCGCTTCGGCCTCGCGCCGGTTCGGCGCGGCGGGCTGGAAGGTGAACGGGGCCGGCGGGGAGGGAGGATCGATGACCGTCCTGGGGCCGGCCGACGACGCCAAGCGGCGGCGGATGAGCGATAAGATCAACGGCCTGGACGGTGAAATCCGGGTCATTCCCGTGACGCTTTCGATGGCGGGACTGAAAGTCTGGGAGGAATAAAGGCGGGTTACCGCGGGAAAGCAGGATTTTCGCCAAGGATTCCGGGCCGTCCATGTCTAATAAGATGCCGAATGTAAAAACGATCATAGGAGGACCAATATGAAGAAACGAACGGCAATTTTAGCGATCGCAGGACTACTGCTTCTCAGCCTGGGTGTTTTGGCCCAGCAGCCCCCGGCGAAAGCCGAGAAACCCGCTCCCGCCAAGCTGGGTCAGACCGCGCCCGGACCGCAAGGTCAGCAGGGCCCGCTGGCCAGGCTCCAGAACTTTCTGAACCTGACCCCCGAACAGGTCCAGAAGTTCAAGGACTTCCAGAAAGCCCGCCAGGACGAGCAGAAGTCGTTCCGCGACCAGATGCAGAAGCTCCGCGGCGACCTTCGGCCCATGCTCAAGGACGAGAAGGCCGACAAGGGCAAGATCAACGGCCTCATCGACCAGATCGCCAAGCTCGGTGCCGACCGGACCAAGCAGGTGCTCGGCAACCGGGGCGGGATCCAGAAGATCCTGACTCCGGAACAGGTGGACAAGCTTAAGAAAGCCGGACCGGCGGTCCGCCAGCGGCTGATGAATTTCTTGCGCGGCCAGGGGATGGCGCCGGGCGCGGGCCCGATGCGCGGCGGCCGGATGATGCAGCCCGGTATGGGCCAGGGCATGCGCGGCCAGGGCCTGGCCCCGGGCCAGATGGGCCGCGGGCAGGGCATGCCCCAGGGCGCGCGCCCGGGGATGCGGATGGGCCCGATGGGCCGCGGCCAGATGATGCGCCACGGCTTGGGCCAGAGGATGATGCAGAGGTTTCCCGTTCTGCAGAGACTCCTGAGGCTGCGGCGCATGGGCGTCCGCTTCGGTGCCTGGTGGTAACGGCTTAGGTTTTCGCTTCCCATATCTATTCGAATCCCTCGTTTCCCCCCACCCCATGGGGAGAGCGGGGGATTCGTGTTTTTAGGGCTTTCCCACACTCCGCCCCGCTTGGATCTCGGCCCAACCATTTGTCCTGAATCGAGGACAGCTGCCTCCGCCCTCCGCCTCTTTTCCTCCCTGATTCTCCCCGATTCCAGGGGAAATCAAGATGGCACGTCTCTTGCTTTAGTGATAGGCGGAAGGAGAAAAGCGATGAGAAAAACAATCCTGATCGCGGCGGTTCTGGCGGCGGTGTTCGCCCCCCTCGTTTCCGCCCAGAGCTCGGAAGGCTACTACGGCGGAAGCTACGCCCGGATGAGCTTCATCAAGGGGAACGTCTACGTCCAGCACGGGCAGGACGCGGGCTATGAGCAGGGGGAGCTGAACGTCGTCATCCTCGAAGGTGACAAGATTGGGACAAAGGACGGGCGGGTCGAGCTCCAGCTCGGCCGGCGCAACTATCTCCGGCTGGGAGAAAACACCCAGGTGGACATCGTGACCCTTCCCCGCCGGGACGGCGACCTGACCAAGCTCCATCTCCTCGCCGGCAGCGGCTTCGTCCGGATCGATTCCCTGGACGGAGAGAAGAATTTCGAAATCCATACGCCGGACATCTCGTTTTATGTCCTTGAACGCGGCCTCTACCGGGTCGAGGTCCGGGAGAACCGGGAGACCGAATTCGCGGTCTTTAGCGGTTCGGCCGAAGCCGCGGGCGAGGAAGGCTCGGTCGTCGTCGGGAGCCGCGAGCAGATCACGGCCGCGAACGGCCGGCTGCTCTCCGCGCCCGAATCTCTCGTCTCCCGGCGCGATGAGCTTAGCGACTGGAACGCGTCCCGGGACGCCGTCTTCGCCCGGAAGCTCGACCGGACTTACCTCCCGGCCGACTACTCCGATTACGAGGTCGAGCTCGCCGATAACGGCCGCTGGGTCAATGAGGCCGAGTACGGCAACGTCTGGGTCCCGAACTCGAATTATTCCGACTGGCGGCCCTATTATAACGGTCGTTGGTCCTGGTATCCGATCATCGGCTGGACCTGGGTGTCGTATGAGCCCTGGGGCTGGTGCACCTCCCATTACGGCCGCTGGGGCTGGGGCCTCAACCTCGGCTGGTACTGGATCCCGCAACGGCAGTGGGGCTGGGGACCGGCTTGGGTGAGCTGGTATGGGGCGGGCGACTACATCGGCTGGTGCCCTCTGAGCTACTATAACTACCCCGCGGTCCTCATGAACAACCGGTTCTACGGCCGCTATTCCAACGGCACCTACCCCAACGGGTCGATGGCCCTGACTATGGTCCATCGCGACCAGCTCCAGAACCGGAGGCTGTCGGGAGCGGCGCTCGACCGGGGTCGGGTCGGTCAGCTGGGCAATCTCTCACTCGGCAGCGCCCAGCCCAACCGCCGGCCGGCGCTCAACGCCGACAGCGGCATCGCCTCCCGGGCGCGGCAGGCCCTTTCCCGCGATGGCCTGAGGTCCGTGGGCCAGAACTTCTCTTCGACCGGAAAGCGGCTGTCGTCGCAGGATCTGAGATCGAATTCCTCGCTCGGCCGGGCGAACGTGTCCGGCGCGTCCCCCTCCCGGCGGACGGTCGATCGCGGGACGGTCAACCCCGCGTCCGGCGGCGCCGTCTCGCCCTCGCGAGTCCGGAGTTTCCCTTCGCGTTCGATCTCCGAGAACAATTCGTCCGGATCGTCCGGCTCGGGCCGCACCGGGACCTCGCCGGCCCGGATCGTGAACAATCCTCCGGCCCGGACCGGGGACTCCGGCTCGGTCGGGTCCTCGCGGAGCCGGGAAACCGGCAGCCGCGACACGGTCCGCACATATCCGTCCCGGAAAATCGGGGGGGAGTCCGGCTCCCCCTCTCTCTCTTCGGCCCCCTCGAGCGGCGGCCGGAGCGCTTCTAGCGCCCCTTCCCGGACCGTCACGTCACCCTCGCGGAGCTCCAGTTCCCCGTCTCCGAGCTATAGTGCTCCCACCCGGCGGACTGAAAGCCCTTCGCGGACCTCCAGCGCCCCCTCGCGGAGCTATAGTGCGCCCTCCCGGAGCTCGAGCGCCCCGTCCCGCAGCTCCAGCGCGCCGTCGCGCACCTACAGCGCTCCCTCCCGCAGCTCCTCCTCTCCGAGCTACAGCGCGCCATCGCGGAGCTCGAGCGCCCCGTCCCGGAGCTATAGTGCGCCGTCCCGCAGCTCTAGCGCCCCTTCCCGGAACTACAGCGCCCCCTCGCGGAGCTCGAGCGCCCCGTCTCGGTCCTCTTCGGGATCGGGCGTCTCCCGCGGGTCGGGCTCCTCGTCGTCCTCGTCCGGAGGCCGCGTCCGCAGAAAGGATTGAGCCCTCCGGACCCGGACATTCAGCTTTACATTTGCATTTATCGGTGATATAAAATATCCTATTTTCTTGATAGAGAAGACTATGTCATTGGAGGTAAGCGCAATGATTCGTAAGAGCGGAATCGCCGTGGTCGTCAGCGTGCTGGTATGCCTCTTGATCCTGTCCGGAAGCGTAGCCTGCAAGAAGGCGGAAAAAGCCGCTCCGGTCCAGCCCGTCGCGGAAAAAGAGACGAACGCCATCAAGGAAGGCGTGAACGATATCGCCGGGACGGTCAAGAGCGCCCTCGGCAAGTATTTCTACGTCGGCCAGCTCCCTGGCTTCGACATCGCGACCGACGGTCCGGTGGAGGGCGGCGATGCGTCCACCCTGCTGGGCAAAGAGGTCAAGGTGAAGGCCGCCTTCAACCGCGAGAAGCCCTCCCTCCTGGTCGCCCAGGGAATCGAGATCAAGGAAGGCGAAGCCCAATTCAAGAGCGTCTACACCAAGGCCGACGCGGCCGCGCCAGCCGATTTCTTCTTCCAGAAGGACCGCCCCGATTTCGCCGAGATCAAGATCGCGGACATCGCCAAGAGCGCCGACTGGGAAGGCAAGGGCAAGGCCAAGGCCTTCGGCAAGCTCATCGCCGCCGCCGACGGCAAGCCGACCGCGATCTCCGTCCTCGACGACAAGGGCAAGGAAACGGCCAAGATCGTCATCGACAGCATGACCGAATATGCCTCCTATTGCCTGAAGAAGCTCCGGCTGTTCGACACCACCTGGTTCTATTTCAACATCAAGGACAGCGTCGATCCGAAGCTCCGGGCGAAGGCCAGGGAAGTCTTCCACGCCGAAGTCATTTTCGCCGGGCTCTACTGAGTCCGGGCGGCCCCGCCGCCGATATGTCCAAACGGTCCCAGGCCGGCTCTCCACCGAGGGCCGGCCTTTTTATTGGAAAAAGCAGGCATTCATCCTAAGGAGGTCCCGGAATGAAAAATCTATACAGAGCCGTTCTCGCGGCCGCGGCCCTGCTGGCCCTTGTCCTCGCCGCCCCGGCCCGGCAGAAGGTCGACCTGAACAAAGTCGCCGGCTCCTGGTCCCTGGAAGTCAACGCCGGCGGGGAATTCTATTATCTGACGCTCGACCTCAAGGTGAAGGACGGGAAGCTCGAGGGCGGCCTGACCGAGCAGAACGGCATGTTCAAGGACGCTCCGCTCGCGGCCATCGAGTTCGACGGGACGACGCTCAAGTTCGACGTCACGATCCCGACCCCGCCCGACGGCGGCGAGCGCCTGGTGAAGACCGAGATGAAGCTCGTCGAGGCCAAGCTCGAAGGGATGTTGACGATCGCCGACTTGGGCCTCTCGGCCGGCGTCGCCGGGGTCAAGAAATAGCCGGTTTACCATCAGTCCTTCCATGACGACGACGATCGCGGCGCCGGCGCCCCCCGGCCTCTTCCATCCGGCCAAATCCCTCTACCGCTTTTCGATCCTGATTTTCGTCGCGGCCCTGTCCTTCGGCAGCTACTTCGCCTACGACATCGTGGGGGCCATGGCCCCCACCCTGGTCGAGGACCTGAAGGCCTCGCGCGGGACGGTGGGCGCGTTCTTCACGGCCTACAGCGTTGCGGCGATCCTGGCCGTGCTCGTCGGCGGGATGCTGATCGACAAGCTGGGGACCCGGAAGGCGAGTCTCATGTTCTCGGTGCTCGTCTTCGCCGGGGCGGCGATCGTCTGGCAGGCCAAGAGCCTGCCGGTCTTCTTCATCGGCCGGTTCATCTTCGGAGCAGGGTCAGAACCCCTGATCGTAGCCCAGAGCGCGATCCTGGCCCGCTGGTTCAAGCACAAGGAGCTGGCCCTGTCCTTCGGGATCACCCTCACGGTCAGCCGCTTCGGGTCGCTCTTCGCCTTCAACACGGGCGAGCTCTTCTCCAGCTATTTCAAGGACTCGACGATCGGCTTCTTGAAAGGCTACCGGGCCGGGCTGTTCGTCGCGGTAGCGGCCTGCCTCATCTCGCTCCTCGGCAACCTGATCTACGTCGCCATGGACCGCCGGGCGGAGCGGATCCTGGCCCTCAAGGACGAGGGCGGGGGGGACAAGATCGTCTTCCGGGACATCAAGGAATTCAAGCCCTCGTTCTGGTACGTGACGTTCCTTTGCCTGACGTTCTATGCGGCCATCTTCCCCTTCACCAACCTCTCGACCGACTTCTTCGTCGACAAGTGGGGGATTGCCAAGACTGCGGTGACGGGCGGCGGGTTCTTCCACCAGGTCTTCAACAACTTCCTCCATATGTTCAGCACGGCGGGCGGGATCTCGTCGATCATCATCTTTGCCTCCATGATCCTGGCGCCGTTCGCCGGACGGCTCGTCGACAAGATCGGCCGCCGGGCCTCCCTGATGATCCTCGGGGCGCTCATCATGATCCCCAGCCACCTGACGATGGCCCTGACCCGGATCACCCCGGTCTATCCGATGCTCGCCCTCGGGGCGGCGTTCGTCCTCGTGCCCGCCGCGCTCTGGCCTTCGGTGCCGCTCATCGTCCGCAAGGAGAGGGTGGGCATGGCCTTCGGGCTCATGACCGCGATCCAGAACATCGGCATGGCCCTGTTCCCGCTCCTGAACGGCCTGCTCCGCGACCTGACCAAGTCCTACACCAGCAGCATGCTGATGTTCGCCGGCCTGGGCGTCTGCGGGCTGGTCTTCGCCGTCCTGCTGAAGCGCGCCGACGCGAAGGAAGGCGGGATGCTGGAGAGCGTGCCGAAGAAAGGCGCGGCCTGACGCCCTCATGATCGACACCGTCGTCTCCGACCTGGGGAACGTTCTGCTCTTTTTCGACAACACCATCTTCTTCCGGAAGATGACGCGCTTCACCTCGCGCCCGCTCGAAGAGATCCGCAAGGTCACCCACGACAACCTCGATCTGCTGACCCTGTTCGAACGGGGGCGGATTTCCTCCCTGGATTTCTTCAAGAACGCCCGCGATCTCCTCGATTCCACGGCGAGCTACGAGGAGTTCTTCGCCGCCTACAACGACGTCTTTTCCCCCAACCCGCCCGCGATCGACCTCCTGCGGCGATTGAAGCCGGGCCGGAAGATGGCCCTCCTTTCGAATACGGATATCTGCCGCTGGACGTTCATCAAGGGCCGCTTTCCCGAAATCCTCTTCTTCGACGCGTTCGCCCTGTCGTTTGACGTGGGCGTGATGAAGCCCGACCCGGAAATCTACCGCGAGGCTTTGGGGGGCGTGGGGGCCCGGCCGGAGAACGCCGTCTTCATCGACGACCTGGCGGAAAACGTCGAAGGGGCGAGGCGGCTCGGGATGCAGGGGATCCACTTCACGCCGCGGACCGATTTCGCCGCCGAGCTCGCGGCTCTCGGGGTCGTTTGAATCCTTAATAATCTCGAAGACTCCTCTCAACTAATTGATAATAAATAAATAAAAAATCAGCGTTCGACCCGAAATCGCTTGACAGCGTCCGGAAATTGGCGTAAATTGCTGACTGTAAATACAAGATGTTGTATTTACTTTCTTTATTTTCCACAAGATATAGATAGATCTGATGGATCGCGCGGCGTTTTGGCCGCGGTTTTCGGGCTGAATAGGAAGAGAGGGGGAGGAGGCGCGAGATGAATTCGAGAGTTGTCACCCGCATCAAGAAGCGGGACGGATCCATCGTCGATTTCACCCAGGACAAGATCACCACTGCGGTCACCAAGGCCATGGGCTCCCAGGGCATCAGCCTGAACGGCGACGCCAAGACGATCTCCGACATCGTGACCTACGTCTGCGAGGAGAAGTTCGGCGGCTATACGATCCCCTCGGTCGAGCAGGTCCAGGACATCGTGGAAATGATCCTGATGCGCCGCGGCTACCACGACGTGGCCAAGTCCTACATCCTCTACCGCGAGCGCCATAAGGCGATCCGCGAGGCCAAGACGACCGGGCTCAACCTCGAGCGCCTGGTCCGCGACTACATCAACGACGCCGACTGGAAGATCCGCGAGAACTCGAACGAAGGGACGATGAGCTTCTCGGGGCTGAACGCCCGCGTCTCGGGCGAGGTCCTGTCCAATTTCGCCCTCAACCAAATCTACACCGAGCCGATCAAGCAAGCCCACCAGGAGGGCGATTTCCACCTCCACGACTTGTCCTATCCGATCGTCGGCTACTGCGCGGGCTGGTCGCTCGAGAGCCTCCTCCGCCGCGGCTTCGGTCACGTTCCCAACCAGGTCCACTCCGCCCCGGCCAAGCACCTCGAGACGGCGACCCTCCACATGGTCAACTTCATTGGGACGATGCAGGGCGAGTTCGCCGGCGCCCAGGCCTTCTCGAGCGTCGACACGTTCCTCGCCCCGTTCGTCCGGCACGACAAGCTCGACTTCGACCACGTCAAGCAGGACATCCAGAAGCTCGTCTTCGGCCTTAACGTCCCTTCGCGCTGGGGCTGGCAGACGCCCTTCTCCAATCTTACGTTCGACTGGACCATCCCCGACGACATGAAGGCCAAGAAGGTCGTCGTCGGCGGCAAGGAGCTCGACTCCTGTTACGGCGACTACCAGGCCGAAGCCGACATGATCAACAAGGCCTTCCTCGAGCTCATGGTCGAGGGCGACCACCAGGGCCGCGTCTTCACGTTCCCCATTCCGACCTACAACCTGACCAAGGACTTCGTCTGGGATTCGCCCAACGCCCGGCTCCTCTTCGAGGCCACGGCCAAGTACGGGATCCCGTATTTCCAGAACTACATCGGCACGAACTTGAACCCGGGCGACATCCGGGCCATGTGCTGCCGCCTCAACCTTGACCAGCGCGAGCTCTTGCGCCGGCCGGGCAACATCTGGGGCCCGGGCGATTCGACCGGCTCGATCGGCGTCGTGACGATCAACCTCAACCGGATCGGCTACACCTCCAAGACCCTCGACGAATTCAAGGCCCGGCTCAAAGAGCTCATGGGCCTGGCCAAGGAGTCGCTCGAGATCAAGCGCGAGATCGTCAACAACATGCTCGCCCGGGGCATCATGCCCTACACTAAGGTCTACCTCGGCCACTTCAACAACCACTTCTCGACGATCGGCATCTGCGGCATGCACGAGGCCTGCCTCAACTTCCTGGGCAAGGGGATCGGCACGCCGGAGGGCAAGGAGTTCGCGATCGACATCCTCCACTACATGCGCGGGGTCCTCAAGAGCTGCCAGGACGAGACGGGCAACCTCTACAATCTCGAGGCCACGCCGGCCGAATCCACCTCCTACCGCTTCGCCCGGCTCGACAAGCAGAAGTACCACAACATCATCACCGCCGGCACCGAAAAGTACCCCTACCTGACCAATTCCACGCAGCTCAACGTCGACGCCACCCGGGACGTGTTCGAAGCGCTCAGACACCAGGAAGACATCCAGAGCCTGTACACGGGCGGGACGATCTTCCACACGTTCCTGCCCGAGGCGATCGACGGGGCCACCTGCCGGAAGCTCGTCCAGAAGATCTCCACCACCCGGATTCCGTACTTCAGCATCACCCCCACGTTCAGCGTCTGCGAGAACCACGGCTACCTGCGCGGTCAGCAGCCGACCTGTCCGGATTGCGGCACGACGACCGAGGTCTATTCCCGGATCGTGGGCTATCTCCGGCCCGTGCGGACCTGGAACGACGGCAAGCAGCAGGAGTTCAAGGAACGCACGCCCTACGTGGCGCTCGGTTGACGGGCGGCCATGGACTACCTGCTCTTCACGTACCCGAACTGTCAGAAATGCGAGGACCTGAAGGCCTACCTCCGGGCGGCGGGCATCGACGCCCGGATCTATAAGGTCGAGGAGAAGGAAGGCCGGTTGAAGATCCGGGAGTTCCTGCCCTCGGTCAAGCGCGACGACAAGGGCTCGATCATCCTCCCGACGCTCGTCCTCCAGGAGAACGGGGCCGTGGCCGCCGTCGTCAACAACCGGCAGGAGCACGAGGCGTGGTTGCGATCAAGGGCCTAGAGAAGTTCGCCCCCAAGGACTTCCCCGGCTTCATCGCTTCTACGGTTTTTATCGCCGGCTGCAATTTCCGTTGCCCCTACTGCCACAACCCCGACCTCGTCGTCCGGCCCGAGTCCCTGGCCGACATCCCGCGCGACTTCTTCCTGGCCTACCTCGACGCCCGGAAAGGCTGGTTGGAAGGCATTTGCGTCTCCGGCGGGGAGCCGCTCTTCGCCGACGGGCTGGAGGAATTGCTGGCCGTGATCAAGGAGCGCGGGCTACTCGTGAAGCTCGACACCAACGGCTCGTCGCCCGGACGGTTGGAGGAGATCATCCGGGCCGGGCTCGTGGACAAGCTGGCCCTGGACGTGAAGGCCCCGCTCAAGCGCTACGCTGAAGTGACGCGGTCGAAGGTCCGGACCGCGGACCTCGAGCGGAGCCTCGAGATCATCCGCGAAACAGGGATCGAGACGGTCTTCCGGACGACCGTCGTTCCGGGCCTGGTCGGCGCGGAGGACATCCTGGCGATTTCGCTCCGGCTGAGCGGAGCGGCCGTCTTCCAGATCCAGGCGTTTTCGCCCTTCAACACGCTCGATCCGGAGATGGCCAAGGTCAAGCCCTATGGCCGGGACGAGATCCTGGCCATGGCCAAGATCGCCCAGCCGCACTTCGGCGAGGTCCGGATCGAGGGCATCTAAGACACCGACAAACGAGGCGCCCATGGAACTCAAAGTCAAGAAAATCCACCCCGAGGCCAAGCTTCCCGTCTACGGGCATCCCGGCGACGCGGGCTTCGATCTCTTCGCCTGCGTCGACCTCTTCCTCGGACCGGGCGAAGTGAAGGCCGTGCCGACGGGCCTCAAGATGGCCATCCCGCGCGGGTTCGTCGGCCTCATCTGGGACAAGAGCGGCATCTCGCTCAAGGGCGTCCACAAGCTGGCCGGCGTCGTCGACGCGGGCTACAGGGGCGAGGTCCAGGTGGTCATGATCAACCTCGGACGCGAGGCCTATGCGATCAAGGCGGGGATGAAGATCGCCCAGATGCTCGTCCAGCCCGTTCCCGAGGTCGCCATTCGCGAAACCGACGACCTCGACGATACCTCGCGGGGCGAGGGCGGCTTCGGGAGTACGGGGCTTTATTGATTGACAGCCCGTATCATATTCAAAGCCCGCGTAAGTGATTTGGCCGGGTAAGATATATCCTTTCCCGGTTGCAGTTCCGTTCGCTTTCTTCGAGCATGACAATCCGGGGTATCTTCCTACAATAATGTAGTCTTTCCGACATATCCGTCGGGATTCGCCGGAGAGTGATCAATCTATCTCTCTGAAATCAAATTAAATATAGATTGGCATGGATATTGCTTTCTTGTTTGACTTACACTTTTCTCTTTTCGCCGAAGGCGGCTATTCTTATCTCTGGAGGAACACCGGATTGAGCTTTCTTTCCCGGAACGGCGGCGCTGAGCTGATGATCTTTATTTCTGGAACGGCTCGAGTGTGAACGGCCTCCTTACCGCGGAAATTCCCTGGGATGTCGAACTGAAACTCGGATATACTATGTCCGACAAGTTTGGGAGGTCTGGAATGGAACCTCGCCTTCGGCAAAGCCAAGTGACGGTCCGGACCGCGGCGATCCTACTGGCGGTCTTCATCGCCCTCGGGCCGTCCCCGGCCGCGGGTCAAAAAGCTCCGCCCTTTTATTACAATCTCGATAAGGAAATCAAAATCGAAGGCGTGATCCGGGACATCCGCCTCGAGCCCCGATACGAAAGCTCCGCGCCGTTCCTGATCATCCTGATGGACGATGCGAAATCGGGCCGGGCATACAGCGTCGAGGCCGGTCCGGCTGGATTCTTCGAACAGGATTTTCACAAGGGAGAGAAAATCAAGATCGTCGGCTCGCTCTGCAACATGGAGCTCGTCTGCTGCGACGTGATCGCCCGCGAAGTTCAGTGCCGCGGCTCGACCTGGGCCGTCCGGGACAAGCAGGGTTTTCCCAATTGGAGGAAAGGATCCATGTCGGGGATGGGTCGTAAAATCGAGAAGAGCGGCTGTTGAAGAAGAGAGGTTTTCTTCTTTTTTTCGTCTTGCCCTTCGCCGGTCTGCTTTCGATTTTTTTCGTCCTGTCCGCGTTGGACCGGTCTTCCGTCAAAAGCCGGACGGAGGATCTCGTCCGGGAGCAGCTCCTGGCCTCCGCCCAAATTTTGAAAGCCGGTGTCGCCCGGGCGCTCGACGAAGGGACGCCGGCCGGGGGGATTCTCCATCACTATGGCGGCGAAGAGAGCATCTACTTTTTGGCCCTGTTCGACGGACGGAACGAGATCATCGACTGGATCTCGCGCTTCGAAGGCTATTTGCCCTTTTCCAAGGATACCGCGCTCCGCAGGGAATCCTGGATCATCGATTCTCCGGCCGGCAAGATCATGAACATCTTCACGACGTTTTCTCTCCGCTCCGGCGAGTCCTATCATTTGTTTTTGGGCTATTCGCTGAATAGCATGGAAGAGATGCTTTCGCATTCCCGGCGGAATTTTTTCTATATCTTCGCGGCCATCGGCGTGGCGGGGCTGATCCTGTTTCGGGGAATCTATCTTCTCCATGGGCATTCGCTCCGAGCGGCCGAAAAAGCGATGACGGAAAAAAAGGAAAAAGAACGGTTCCAGGCCATCTCCGGCTTCGCGGCCGGCGTAGCCCACGAGATCAAAAATCCGCTGAACAGCCTGGCCCTCCTGTTCGCCCTGATTCGAAAAAAGGCGCCCGGCGAGCTCGCCGAAGACGTCGCGCTGGGGGCGGGCGAGATCGAGAAGATTTCGCGGATCGTAGATCGCTTTTCGGATTCGATCAAACCCCTGGCAATCCTCCGGGAAAATTTCCTTCTGGAGGACGCCGTGGGGGACGCGCGCCGCTCATTAAAGGCGGAGCTTCAGGCCAAGGGAGCGGTTGTCCGATTCAGCCAGGATCGGCCCATTTTTCTTTCGGCCGATAGGAATCTTATCGTCCAATGCCTGACCAACATATTGAGAAATTCGCTGGAGGCGATGGAGAACGGCGTCATCACCGTCGCGGCTGCCCTTTCCAAAACGAAGGTCGCGATCTGCATTGAGGATACGGGGCGGGGAATCCCGGAGGAGCAGATCGGCCGGATCTTCGAACCGTTCTACTCCACGAAATCCTCCGGCATGGGGGTTGGTTTGTATCTCGTCAAAAAGATCGTCGAAGCGCATGGTGGAAGCATCACAGTGTCCAGCCGGCCGGGCCGGGGGACGACGTTCAGAATCGAGCTTCCGGGAGGACGGGCATGAGCCGAGCTCTGGTCCTGATTGTGGAAGACGAACCCCTTCAACGGAAATTGATGGCGGAAAATCTCGAGGGCGAGGACTACAGCGCCCTGACGGCCGCATCCGGTCGGGAGGCGTTGGATATGGTCGGCCGATTTCCCGTCGAGATCGCCGTCGTCGATTTCCAACTGGCCGGCGAAACCGGAATCGACGTCATCCGGGAGATCCTAGGGCAAAATCCCCTGATCACGCCGATCATGGTTACGGCCTTCGGCAATATCGAGCTCGCGGTCGAAGCCGTTAAAGCGGGCGCCTACGATTTCGTCGTCAAGCCCATCGACTTCAAAAAGCTGCTCCTGATCATGGAGCGGGCCCTGGAACGGTACAAGCTCCGGAAAGAGGTCTCGCTCCTGCGAACGGCCCTGGAAGAGAAATTCCAATTCAAGAATTTCATCTTCGCTTCGCCCCGAATGGAGGAGGTCGCCCGGCTGATGGCCAAGGCGGCGACTTCCGAAGCCACGGTCCTGATATCGGGAGAGACGGGCACGGGAAAGGACCTCGCGGCCAAGACCATCCATTTCTCATCCCGGCGGCGGACCGGCCCCTTCCTGGCCGTCACGCTGGCTTCGCTTCCCGAGACGCTGATGGAGAGCGAGCTCTTCGGCGCCGAGAAGGGCTCCTTCACGGACGCTCACGAGCGGAAGATCGGCAAGTTCGAGGCCGCCTCCGGCGGGACGCTCTTTCTGGACGAGATCGGGGACCTCGCGCCTCATGTGCAGGTGAAGCTTCTCCGCTTTCTCCAGGAAAAGGAATTCACCCGGCTCGGATCGTCCAAACCCCAGAAATCCGACGTCCGGATCATCGCCGCGACGAACCAGGACCTGGAAAAACTTGTCGCCGAAAAGAAATTTCGAGAGGATCTCTACTATCGGTTGAACGTCATCCGCATCCCGATTCCGCCTTTGAGAGAACGGAAGGAGGACATTCCGCCCCTCGTGGATCATTTCGTCCAGACGATCGCCGGCCGCGAGCGCAAAACCATCGCGGGCCTCTCGGCCGAAGCGATGAACGCGCTCATGAACCACCCCTTCCCGGGCAATATCCGGGAGCTTGAAAATGCCATCGAACGCGCGGTCGTCTTTTGCGAAGGGGAGTACATCCGCCTGGCCGACCTGCCCGTCTTTCTCAAGGGGGAAAAAGAGGACGATCTCCCCGAAATGGGTTCGTCTTTGGAGGAGAAAGTCCGGCATCTCGAAATCCGCGAAATCCAAAGGGCGCTGTCCGAATCCGGCGGCGTCAAAAGCCGGGCCGCCCGCGCTCTCGGGATCACCGAGCGGATCCTGGGTTACAAGATGAAAACGTACGATCTCCCTTCCGCCGACACCAAGGAAAAGTAAGGAGTCTCCGAATGGACCATTCAGGCCATGACCATCCCCATCCCCAAGCGAGCGGGGGAGAGCCCGACACGGTGTATTACACTTGCCCGATGCATCCGGAAGTCCGGCAGGAGAAGTCCGGGATGTGTCCCAAGTGCGGAATGAACCTCGTTCCGGCCAAGAAAAAGGCTAAGAAGATCCGCGATCACCAGCAACACGACAAGCACGCCGGCCATTCGACCGAGGCATTTCTTCATAAGTTTTGGGTTGTGCTCGGGCTTACGATCCCGATCCTCGCCTACTCTGAAATTATGGAAAAAGTATTTCACTGGCAAGCGCCCCGCTTTCCGGGCTATGAATACGGGATCTTGCTTCTCGCCTCGGCCGTTTTCTTTTACGGGGGGGGAGTTTTTATCATCGGCGCCTATCGGGAATTGCGAGCAAAACTTCCCGGCATGATGACGCTCATCGCTCTGGCGATTACGGCCGCTTATTCGTTCAGCGTTTTCTCCGTATTGACCGGCCGAGAGCACACGCTTTTTTGGGAACTTTCCACGCTGATCGCCGTGATGCTTCTCGGTCACTGGATCGAAATGAAAGCCGTTCAGGGAGCGCAGGGCGCCTTGAAAGAATTGGCCAAGCTTCTGCCCGATACGGCCGACGTCGTCCGTCAGGGTCAAACACAGACGATTCCTATTTCCGAGCTTGTTTCGGGGGATCTCGTGCTCGTCCGGCCCGGGAGCAAAGTTCCGGCCGACGGCGTCATCACGGACGGCCAATCCGATCTCAACGAATCGATCATCACCGGGGAGTCGAAGCCGGTCGGCAAAAAGTCCGGGGAGGCCGTGATCGCCGGTTCCATCAACGGGGACGGCAGCCTGACCGTCCGTGTCGACAAAATCGGCGAAGCCACTTTTTTGGCCGGCGTGATGCGTCTGGTGGCCGAAGCCCAAGCTTCAAAATCGCGGCTTCAAATGCTTTCGGACCGGGCGGCCCTCTATCTCACGGTCGTAGCGGTCCTGGCCGGAACGGTCACCTTTGCCGCCTGGCTCATGTCCGGCGCGGGGATCGTCGTTGCGGTGGAGCGGCTGGTCGCGGTGCTTGTCATCACTTGTCCGCATGCGCTCGGCCTGGCGGTCCCCCTGGTAGCTTCGATTTCCACCACGCTGGCGGCGCGCAACGGACTCTTGGTCCGCCAACGTCTGGCGCTCGAGGCGGCCCGAACGATCGACATGGTGCTTTTTGACAAGACGGGCACGCTGACGCGAGGCGAATTCGGCATTACGGCCATCATCCCCGCAGCTACTGTCGACGAGAAGGACGTCCTCGTCCCGGCCGCGTCCGTCAACGGACATTCCGAGCATCCGCTGGCCAAAGCGATGGTCACGGAAGCGCAGAAACGACGGCTGTCCTTGCCGGAGGCGAGAAACTTCGAGCGGGTGGCCGGGAAGGGCGCGAGAGGAATCGTCAACGGAGAAAATGTATCGGTCGGAAGCGCGGCCCTGATGGGGGACGCGTCCGTTTCCATTCCTGCCGATTTGAATACCAAAACGGAGGCCCTTTCCAAAGAGGGCCAAACGGTCATCTATGTCGCTGCCGGCAGCCGTTTCCTCGGCGCGATGGCTCTGGCCGATATGATCCGAGAGGAATCGCGCGAAGCCATTTCCTCATTGCGGACCGCCGGCATCCAGACCGCCATGATCACCGGCGACTCGGAAGATGTCGCGGCCTGGGTTGCCAAAGAGCTGGGCCTCGATGAATATTTTGCCGGGATCCTGCCCGATCAAAAAGCGGGAAAAATCAAAGCCCTGCAGCAGAAAGGGCACAAAGTGGCGATGGTGGGGGATGGGGTGAATGACGCTCCGGCTCTGACTCAAGCCGATCTTGGCATCGCGATCGGAGCCGGGACGAATGTCGCCATCGAGTCGGCCGGCATCATTTTGGTCAAAAACGATCCTCGAGACATTCCCAAGATTATCAAGCTCTCCAAGTTGACCTACGCCAAGATGATCCAAAATCTATTTTGGGCTACGGGCTACAATATCATTGCTTTGCCGCTGGCCGCCGGCGTACTGGCTTCCCGCGGCATCGTGCTTCAGCCGGCGGTTGCTGCCGTGTTCATGAGCGCTTCGACCATCATCGTCGCCCTCAACGCGCTCCTGTTGAGGAGAAAGGTCCTATCCTAAAACGGACGATTATTTCTTCATCAGCTTCATAATCACGATGACCAGTAGGACCACCACCAGGACGCCGATCAGGGCCCAAATCCATCCCCCTCCGCCCATCCAGCCACTCATCCATCCGCCTGCGTGATTCATCATAGAACTCCTTTCGATATGATTTGATCAGTCGCCCTCTGGTCATTCTACCACCGGTGAAGTGAAAGCTCGAAGTCTCACAGCCTTTGGAAATGGAGGCCGATATCTTAAAGAACTGCCTGGCCGGCATGGATTAAAGTTTCTCCGTACGAAATTGTCATTCGCCCGACAAAAATGTCGGATCCGAGGCGGCGTCTGAAACCATATCATATTATTAATGAATAACATACATGTTGGCATGACAATTGCTGTTAGGATTTGTCCGGTATGATATTCAAGTGAATCTCGAAAAAGGACGGGAAAAATTGTTCTATGCCATGGAGCCAACATGAAATTCCCAAAAATGAACGGAACGATTTATCTTGTGGCGGCCGCGTCGCTCTTGATCGGGTTCGTCGGAGGGTATCTGACCGGCCTCAAGGACCCGACGCCGTCGAGCCGCCGTCTTCCCTATTCCACCCTGCCCCCGGTAACTTCCAGCATGTCCCCGGCAAATGCCGCCATGTCCACGGGATCCCTCACTCAGCCCGCCGGCCTGACCATAGATGCCAAGTCGGCGGAAATCGCCAAACGGCTGAATTGCGTCTGCGGCTGTAAAATGGAGTTCTTGACCTGCACCTGCGAAGATGCCCGGGGTTCGAAGGAAATCAAGCTGTTCGTTCAGGACCGGGTCCGCCAGGAATTGCCCGAGTCCAAAATCGTCGATCAATTGATCGATAAATACGGCGGAGGAGTTTTGATAACTCCGCCTAAATCATCCAAATGAAGGAGTTCTTTCAAATGAAAAAGTCAAAATGGTGCGGTCTGTTTTTGTTGGCCTTATTCGTTATGGCCTCGACGGGTTTGGCGCAAACCAAACCCGCGGAAAAAGTCGTCTGCCCCGTGTCCGGGGAAACGATTTTGAAGTCGGAAGCCAAGGGATCTTATGAATTCGAGGGAAAGACATATTATTTCTGCTGCGAAAGCTGCAAGGACAAGTTCGTCAAGGACCCCAAGTCCTATCTCCAGAAAGAAGCGGAGACGAAAAACGTCTATGTCTGTCCCATGCACCCGGATGTGGTCTCCGACAAGCCGGGCAAATGTCCTGAATGCGGCATGAACCTTGTCAAAAAAGCGGTCCCCGCGGGGCATGAAAAAATGGCCATGGGCAAGATGGAAGCCAAGGCCGGCGCCGGCGGCGAGCCGGCAGGCTGTTGCGCGGACGCTCCCTCCGGCCCGACGCCGGCCGGGAAAAAAGTCAGCGTTCCGGGCGGAATGTATGCGAACGTGGGGGCCGCGGACCTGAAGCGCATGCTCGGGAACAAGGATTTCTTCCTGGTCAACGTGCACGTCCCTTACGCGGGCGAAATCGCAGCCACGGATGCGTTCATCCCCTACAATGAAGTCGAAAAGAATATTTCGAAATTTCCGGCCGACAAAAGCGCCAAGATCGTTCTGTATTGCCGCTCCGGACACATGGGCGCGATGGCGGCGGAGATGCTCGTGAAGCTCGGCTTCAAGAACATTTGGAACCTCGAGGGCGGAATGATCGCCTGGGAAAACGCGGGAAATACCATCCTCCAGAAATAATCATAATCAAGGCCGTTGATCGGGCCGAGCGAGTTATTTCATCTTCCGCTGCTCCTGTGTATACTTCTGATCAAAGGGGATTCAATTGAATCGAACGGAAACCCGGAATGACGGTCGTCTTTGATCCAGCCGGAATATCCCCATGGATATGATTTTCGGGAATTTAATTCGGCCAGGAGAAAACCATGAGAAATAAATGGGGATTTGTATTAATACTTGGGGCGGCCCTTGCGGCCCAGGCCCAGGAAACGAGCGTTCGCCTCGAGGGCCTCGTTCGAACGGGCTTGGAGAGAAATCCGCGAATCAAGGCGTTAGGCCACGTCGCGGACGCCCAAAAGTCCAGGATCGTGCCCGAAGGCACGCTGCCCGACCCTGTCCTCTCCTTCGGCGTCAAGAACATGGGGATCGACCGCTGGACGGTCGGCGAGGAAGTCATGAGCGGCGTCGGCGTTTCCGTGTCCCAGGCGGTTCCTTTTCCCGGAAAGCTCCGGTTAAAAGGCGAGATGGCGACGCAGCGGGCCCTGCAAGCCGATGAAAGCGTCCGGGCGGCGAAACTGTCTCTGGTCAGAGAAATCAAAGATCTCTACGCCAAGTATTATTACTATCGAAAATCCCAGGACATTCTGGCGAAGAAAAAGGAGATCCTGGAGAACGCCCTGAAAACGGCCGAATCCAAATATTCCGTCGGGAGCGCCCCTCAATCGGACATCTTCAAGGCCCAGGTCGAAATTTCAGGCATCGAGGAAATGCTCCTGACCATGGCGGGCATGATCCGGGCGACGCAATCCAACCTGAACGCGCTGCTCGATTTCGCGCCGGACAATCTCCTGGGCGCCCCCGAAGAAATTCCGCTGGCCGCCCTTTCCCTGGATCTCGAGACCCTGAAGAACGAAGCTTATAAAAATTCGCCGGCGCTTCGGTCCGGCGAGCTGATGATAAAGGAAAATTCGCTCGGCGTCGAAATGTCAAAAAAGGAGTTTTATCCGAATTTCATGGTCCTGGCCGGGAAGGAATTCAAGGGCCCGCTTCCCGATATGTACGAAGTCATGATCGGGGTCGAGATTCCCCTGTTCTACAAGAAAAAGCAGGCCAACCTCCTGGAAGAATCCGTTTCCCGGCTCAGCGGCGCCCGACAGGATTTGAACGCCATGAAAAACGACGTCAACGCGATGCTGGCCGAAAGCTTCGTGATGGCCAAGACCGCGGAGAGCCTGATCAAACTTTATAAGGAGAAGATCATCCCCCAGAGCGCCTTGGCCCTGGAATCGTCCCTGGCCAACTACCAGACGAACAAAACGGACTTTCTGATGGTCCTTTCCGCTGTCAACGGACTGGTCTCCACCCAGATAGACTACGTCAAGAACTTGGCGAGTCTCTGGTCGGCGGCGGCCAAGATCGAGGAGTTGACGGCTTTGGAGATCGTGAAGTGAAGGAGAATCCGGCGATGAGCACGTTTCAAAAAGCTAAAATCGGCTTGATCGTTCTGTTTCTGGGAGTCGTCCTCCTCGCGGCCTTTTCCTGTTCAAAGGGCGACCGGGCCGGAGCGCCGCAGGCGCAAACATCGGTAGGGGGAAAAGCAGCCCCCTCGGAAGAAAAAACCCGATACACCTGCCCCATGCATCCGACCTATATTTCGGACAAGCCCGGCGATTGCCCGATCTGCGGCATGAAGCTGGTTCCCGTCGAGAAAGAGGAGAAGCCCTCGGAAAAATCCGTCCCGAAAAAGAAAACGATGTACAAGTCGACGATGAACGCCGGGGAAGTATCCGACAAGCCCGGGAAAGATTCGATGGGCATGGACATGGTTCCCTTCGAAATCGAGGAAGGCGGCGAGACGACCGCCGTCGGAGGCCGGATCACCGTCAAAATCAGTCCCGAGCGGCAGCAAATGATCGGCGTGAAAACGGAGATTTTGAAGATCCAGACGATTCACCGGCTCATCAAGGCCGTCGGCCGGGTGGACTATGCGGAACCGAACGTGGCCCTGATCAACCTGAAATTCGACGGCTGGGTCGAAAAATTGTACGTGGATTCCACCGGCCGGCTGGTGAAGAAAGGCGAGCCGCTTCTCGACATCTACAGCCCGGAGCTCGTATCCGCCCAGCAGGAATATCTTCTCGCCGTCAAGGCGAAAAATACCCTGGGGGATTCCGGCCTGTCCGTTTTGAAATCGGCGCGGGAAAAACTGAAGCTTTGGGACATTCCCGACGAGCAGGTCGCGGCGCTGGAGCGCGCGGGCGAGATTCAAAGAACGTTGACCCTCTATGCGCCGCTCTCCGGATTCATCATCGAAAAGAGCGTTCTCCGCGGACAGAAAGTCATGGCCGGGGAGAGTCTCTACAAGATCGCGGACTTGTCCCGCGTCTGGGTCCTGGGCGACATCTACGAATACGAGCTTCCCTTTATCAAAACCCAACAGGAAGCCGTGATCACGATGTCCTATTTTCCGGGGGAAGCATTCACGGGCCGGATCGTCTACATCTATCCTTACCTGAAGCCGGAAACGCGGACGAACAGAATCCGCATCGAAGTCAACAACCCGTCCTATCGGCTGAAGCCCGAGATGTTCGCCAATCTGGAAATCCACGTGGACTACGGCGCGAAGCTGGCCATTCCCGTGGACGCCGTCATCGACGCGGGAGAGAAGAAGATCGCCTTCGTGGACAAAGGCGACGGCTACCTGGAACCGAGAGAGGCCAAGCTCGGCGTCAAGGGCGATGGGATTTACGAGGTGATCGGCGGTGTCGTCGCGGGGGAGAAAGTGGTCACGTCGGCGAATTTTCTGGTCGATTCGGAATCGAGCCTGAAGGCCGCGCTCAAGCGGATGACGCAGGGCGCGTCCGGAGAGCGCAAGCATGATTGAAAAAATCATCGATTTTTCGGCGAAGAACAAGTTCATCGTTATCCTGCTGGCCGTGGCGGCCGTCGTCGGCGCGGTCTATTGCATCAAAAACATCCCGCTGGACGCCATCCCCGATTTGTCGGATACCCAGGTCATCGTCTATTCGCGCTGGGACCGGAGCCCCGACATCATCGAGGACCAGGTCACGTATCCCATCATCACGGCGCTTCTCGGCGCCCCGAAAGTCAAGGCCGTTCGGGGGTACTCCGATTTCGGGTTTTCTTACGTCTATGCGATCTTCCAGGACGGCACGGACATTTACTGGGCGCGAAGCCGGGTTATGGAATACTTGAGCAAGATCCTGCCCAAACTGCCCGAAGGGGTGAAGACGGAGCTCGGTCCCGACGCGACCGCCGTCGGCTGGGTCTTTCAATACGCGCTCGTCGATAAAACGGGGACGAACGACCTGTCCCAATTGCGCGGCTTCCAGGACTGGTATCTGCGCTATTGGCTGCAGGCCGTTCCCGGCGTGGCGGAAGTCGCGTCGATCGGCGGTTTCCAGAAACAATATCAGGTGGTCGTCAATCCGAACGCTCTGGCGGCCCGCAAGATCTCCCTGATGAAAGTCGTCGAGGCCTTGCGGGACGGCAACAACGACGTCGGCGGCCGGCTCGTCGAATTCACCGGGACCGAGTATATGGTCCGGGGGAGAGGCTATGCCAAGTCCGTCGCCGACATCGAAAACATCGTCGTCGGCAACGACATGTCCGGAACGCCCATCCTCGTGAAGCATATCGCCAACGTCGTCCTCGGGCCCGAGATAAGGCGAGGCGTCGCGGACCTGGACGGCGAGGGCGACACGGTCGGCGGCATCGTCGTCATGAGGTTCGGCGAAAACGCCTTGAACGTCATCAACCGGGTCAAGGAGAAGCTCAAAGAGGTCCAGCCGTCTTTTCCCAAAGGCGTCGAAATCGTGACGACCTACGATCGCTCGGAGGTCATCAAGCGGTCCATCGACACTTTGAAACACCAGCTCCTCGAGGAAATGCTCATCGTCAGTTTCGTGATCCTCCTCTTCCTCTGGCATTTCCCCTCGGCGATCGTCCCCATCCTGACCATCCCCGTCGCCGTCTTCCTGTCGTTCATCCCTTTGTTCGGGATGAAACTGACGTCCAATATCATGTCCTTATCCGGAATCGCCATTTCGATCGGTGTTCTTGTCGACGGGGCCATCGTCGAAGTGGAGAATGCCTATAAAAAACTGCAGTTGTGGATGGCGGACGGCCGCAAGGGCGATTTCCACGTCGTACGGCTCAATGCCTTGAAAGAAGTCGGGCCGTCGGTGTTCTTTTCCCTGTTGGTCATCGCCGTCGCCTTCCTGCCCGTGTTCACCCTGGTGGATCAAGAAGGGCGGCTCTTCAAGCCTCTCGCCTACGCAAAGAATTTCGCGATGGCGATCGCCGCGCTCCTGGCGATCACCCTCGATCCGGCGCTGCGCATGCTGTTTGCGCGCGTCGACTATCACCATTACCGGCCGCGCTGGCTCTCCAACATTACGAACACGATCACGGTCGGCAAGTACTACCCCGAAGAAAAGCATCCCGTCAGCAAGATCCTGTTCCGGATCTATGAGCCGGCCTGCCGTTTCGTGCTGAAATACAGAAAAAGCACGATCCTCGGCGCACTCCTTCTGATGCTGGCGACGGTCCCGATCTATCTCAAACTGGGAACGGAGTTCATGCCGCCGTTGAACGAAGGCACGATCCTCTACATGCCCACGACCCTGCCGGGGATTTCCGTCACCGAAACGCAGAACCTCCTCCAGACGATGGACAAGATTTTCAAGGCGACTCCGGAAGTCGAACGCGTCTTCGGCAAGGCGGGCCGCGCCGAAACCTCGACCGATCCGGCCCCGTTCTCGATGATGGAAACGACCGTGGTCCTCAAGCCTCAGAGCGAATGGCGGAAAGTCCGCCGCTGGTACTCCGGGCTGCCCGAGATCCTGCAAAAGCCGTTCCGCTTCATCTGGCGGGACCGGGTCACATGGGACCAGATCGTCAATGAGCTCGACCAGAAAATGAGGTTCCCCGGCGTTTCCAACGCTTGGACCATGCCCATCAAGGCGCGCATCGACATGCTGTCCACGGGGGTCCGCACGCCGGTCGGCATTAAAATCTACGGCGCCGACCTGAAAGAGATCGAGAAGATCGGGATGCAGCTGGAATCGATCGTGAGGGACATCCGGGGCACGCGGAGCGTTTTCGCCGAGCGGGTGAGCGGCGGGTATTTCGTCGATTTCACCGTCAAGCGCGAGGAGATCGCCCGCTACGGACTGTCCGTCAAAGAAGTCGAAATGGTCATCATGTCGGCGATCGGCGGCGAGCCCGTGACCACCACCATCGAAGGCCGCGAGCGCTACACGGTGAACGTCCGCTATGGACGGGAATGGCGCGACGACCTGGACAAGCTCCGCCGGGTGCTGGTGCCGACCATGGCCGGCGCCCAGATCCCGCTTGAACAGCTGGCGGACATCAAGCTGGTCCAAGGTCCGGCTATGATCCGGGACGAAAACGCCATGCTGTCCGGGTATGTGTATGTCGATATCACGGGGCGAGACGTCGGCGGTTATGTCACCGAAGCCAAGAAGGCCGTTACGGACAAGCTCCGGCTGCCCGCGGGATATGCCCTTCAATGGAGCGGCCAATATGAGAACATGCAGCGCGTCAAGGAGCGCCTGAAAGTCGTCATCCCCCTGACGATCTTCATCATCTTCCTCCTGCTTTTCATGAATACCAAGTCTCCAGTCAAAGCCGGGATCGTCATGCTGGCCGTGCCGTTTTCTCTGGTCGGCGCGATCTGGTTTCTCTATCTCCTCCATTACAACGTCTCCATCGCCGTCTGGGTCGGCATGATCGCCCTCATGGGACTGGACGCGGAGACCGGGGTGTTCATGCTTTTATTCCTTGACCTGTCCTATTACGACATGGTGAGGCAGGGGAAAATGAAGACGTTCGAGGACCTCAAGGAGGCCATCATCCACGGCGCCGTGAAACGCATCCGCCCGAAGATGATGACGGTCATGGCCATGTTCATGGGCTTGGTCCCGATCATGTGGACGATGGGCACGGGCGCGGACATGATGAAGCGCATCGCGGCCCCCATGATCGGAGGCGTGTTCACGAGCTTCATTCTGGAGCTACTGGTCTATCCCCCGATCTATCTGATCTGGAAATGGCGATATGAAATGAAGCAGGGAACGGTGGATGTCAGCCGGCTTCCCTCCCCGCATTTGAGGGGGCACTGACACTTCGGCTCTTCAGGGGAGTCCGACCGCTCGTCGGCTTGACTTTTCAGGAGGGGATGACTACTCTTTGGCCCCGAATGAGAAAGAAAAGCGCCTTCGCAATTTTCGTCCTATGTGTTCTGGCTGTTTGGATCGCTTTCTATTTCGCCGTTGTCCGCCCCGCCTTTCTCCGCTGGGGCGCGACCGCTGAGGAAAACGCGCGCGCCCTCCCGGGCGAGGACCGCATTCCCCCCGCCGTATCCTTGAATACGAGAGCGATCACGATCGACGCCCCGCCCGAAAAAGTCTGGCCTTGGCTCGCGCGGCTCGGGATCGGCCGGTCCGGCTTCTACAGCTATACCTGGCTCGAGAATCTCGTCCTGGCCGGGATCCACAACGACGAGGAGCCTCTTCCCGAGGAGCCGTTCAGTTTGGATGGAAATTTTGTCCGCTCCTTTCAATTCGGCGCCGACAAGCCCGGCTTCAACGGCTGGCGGTTCGATGTCCTTGAAGACGGCCGGGCCTTCTATCTCGATCCCGGGTGGGGGCCGTTCGTCCTCGAGCCCATCGGAGCATCCCAAACGCGGCTCCTCATACGCAACCGGGGCGAATTTGCGAATCCCATCGCTAGGGCGCTTCTGGGACTCTTCTTCGACCCCATCCATTTCACCATGGAAAAACGGATGATGGTCGAGGTCAAGCGGCTTGCCGAGCGGCGCCCCGAGCCGTTGCGATTGCTCGCCGCGCCAGCGGCGCTGGGGTTCCTCCTGGCCGCCTTCATCGCGTCCGCGGTCATCCTGACCCGAAAACGGAAGAAACTCTGGATCCTCGTCCCGCTCGTTTATGCGCTTCTGATCGTGGTTCTCGCCCATGACGCCAAAGCCGCGCTGACCGGCTTCACGGCGGCGGCCCTCATCCTCGCCGTCTTCCGCGCCCTCGGCCGCCGCGGCTGGGCGTTCATCGCCGGATTCTGGATCTATGTCGACCTCGTGCTGATCTACGCCCACGACGCCTATCTCATCTTTGGGCTGGCGTTCCTCGCCGCGGCTTTCGTGGCCCTGGAGCTCCGGGCCCTGCGCCTCAAGCGGGCCCGGCTCGCCGGAATTCCGTGATATCGGAAATTCGCTGATAATGGGGTCGCGCGGCGCGAGCCCCGGTCGCTCGAAGCGGCGGGGACCCACGGTTTGTGGGTGAGCCGCAAGAGCGATTGGGGCGGGAGCCGCGCCGTCGAGGCGAGCCAACGTCGAAGGATGAAAAAGGCGGCGATTTGTGATATGAATTTCCCGTCCCTCGCATTCACAAACCGGGTACTGTTTTTGAGTGCATAGGACGGAGGCCCCCGATGGCGACCTTGTCCTCCCAGGATCTCGTCGAGCTCGTCCGCTCGGTCTTTCCCCGTTTCGCCGGCGACCGCACGCTGGCTGTTCTCGTGGACATCCCGCGCGACGCCGGCCGGGACAACCCTCCCTGGAAAGCGCGCCGGGCGCTCGCCTTCGAGTGGTTCGCCGCCCTGAAGGCCGGTCGGGTCGCCATCCCCCTCGAAGACATCCGCCTGGTCGCCTACCCGGACGCGGGCTCGAACAACGCCGACCTCCCCGCTGAGGCGTTTCTGCTGGAGACACCAGTGCCCGACGAGGCGTCGGGCCTCGTCCGGGCCGGCCTGCGCGTGACCTTCACCCACGTCTTCGCCGAAAACCAGCTCTTCCTCGCCCCCACGGAGTTCTCAACCACCGCGCCGCTCAAGGTGGCGGCCAAACGGTTCGGCTTCCGGGCGGCGACCATGCCCGGGTTCGCCCCGTCCATGGTCCCGGCGCTCCGGATCGACTACGGCGAGGTGGCCCGCCGCGTGGACGCCCTGAAATCGCGCCTCGACGAGGCGGTCCGGGCCGACATCCGGTTCCTCGTTGCCGGCCGCCTCGAATATGCCGTCAGGTTCGACCTCCGCCACCGGACGGCCCACGCAAGCACGGGCCGCTTCCCCGAAGCCGGGACCGCCGGCAATCTCCCCAGCGGGGAAGCCTACATCGTCCCTTATGAAGGGGAGAAGGGCGAGACGAGCGGCACGGCCGGCGTCCTTCCGGTCGAAATCGAGGGCGAGGTCGTCCTCTTCACCGTCGAGGCCAACAAGGCCGTGCGCGTCGAGGGGGACGGCCCGGCCGCGGCGGCGGAGCGCGAGCACCTGCGCCGCGAGCCGGCGTACGGCAACATGGCCGAGCTGGGCTTCGGCGTGCTGGGCGCCTTCGGGCTGGCGCCGGTCGGCGAGATCCTGCTCGACGAGAAGCTCGGCCTGCACGTCGCCTTCGGCCGGAGCGAACACTTCGGTGGGGCCGTGGGCCCGAAGGATTTCTCGTCCCCCGCGGAAGTCGTCCACCTCGACCGGATTTACATCCCCGAGTCGATGCCGCGCGTCGTCGTCCGATCCGTGACGCTCGCCTATCCGGATGGGCGCACGGAGACCATCATGAGCGCGGGCCGCTATTCCATTTTCGGATAGATCAAGGAGAACGCATGAGGAAAAAGGCGATGATCGTCCTGGCTTCCCTGCTCGGCCTCGCGACCGCCATCGCGGTCACGGGCTCCATGCCCCAGGCGGCGGACAAGGCGTCTGCCCTCGACATCCAAGTGAAGGCCTTCCTCGAAAAGATGAAATCCCGGTGGGCCGACCTCAACGTCCCCGAGGGGGACGGACAGCTCCTCTACGATATCGTCCTGAAGAACAATTATAAAAAGGCCTTGGAGATCGGAACGTCCATCGGCCATTCCGGCATCTGGATCGCCTGGGCCCTGAGCAAGACGGGCGGCAAGCTGATCACGATCGAAATCGACGAGAGCCGCCATAAGGAAGCCCTGGCCCATTTCCGGGAGGCGGGCCTGGCCGAATACATCGACGCCCGGTTGGCCGACGCCCACAAGCTGGTCGAAGAGCTCCCCGGCCCCTTCGACTTCGTCTTCAGCGATGCGGACAAGGCGTGGTACGTCAATTACGCCAAGGCCGTGATCCCGAAGCTCCTGCCGGGCGGCTGCCTCGCCGCGCACAACATCTCGCCGGGGAGGGGAGGCTTCGGCGGCGGGAACGGCGGCTATTTCGATCACATGAAAAATCTCTCGGATTTCGATACGAGCATGGCGGCCGACCGCAGCAGCCTGGCCGTCAGCTATAAAAAGAAGGCCCGATGAGCCTTCCGAAAAAAGGAGTCGCCATGGTCCCGAAGCATCGGCTGTTTCCGCGCCTCGTCCTGGGGCTCATCGTTCTCGGACTCGTCCTCGGCTTGGGTCTAGCCCAGCGCGGAAGCGCCCCCGGCGGCGGACAGCCCGAAAGCCTGCGCTTCCGTTTCATGGGCCCGGCCGTCGGCAATCGCATTTCGGCCGCCGCTGGTGTCCCGGGCGACCTGAACACCTACTACGCCGGCGCCGCCTCGGGCGGCGTGTGGAAGTCGACCGACGGCGGCAACCGCTGGTCGCCGATCTCCGACGATATCCCGGTGGCCGCCATCGGCGCCCTGGCCGTGACGCCCTCCAATCCGGGCATCGTCTGGGCGGGCACGGGCGAAGCCTGGGCCATCCGCGACGTCGACATGATGGGCGACGGCATCTATAAATCGGTTGACGCCGGGAAGACTTGGGTCCATATGGGCCTCGACGAGACCGGCCGCATCGGCCGGATCGTCGTCCACCCCACGAACCCGGACATCGTTTTCGCGGCCGCGCTCGGCCGCCTCACCGGCCCGCAACAGGAGCGCGGGGTCTACCGGTCCCAAGACGGCGGCAAGACCTGGAGCCGGGTGCTGTTCGTCGATCCGAACACCGGCTGCTCCGGGCTGGCCATGGACCCGAACAATCCCCAGGTGCTCTTCGCCGGGATGTGGCAGGTCGAGATGCATACCTACGCCATGTTCAGCGGCGGCCCCGGCAGCGGGCTCTACGTTTCGCGCGACGGCGGCACGACCTGGAAGAAACTCGAAGGCCGCGGCCTGCCCAAGCCGCCGCTCGGCAAGATCGACGTGGCCGTGGCGGCCAAGGACTCGAAGCGCGTCTACGCCCTCATCCAGACGGCCGACCAGGGTTCGATCTGGCGTTCGGACGACGGCGGCGAGAGCTGGAAGGTCGGGAGCTGGCAGCGGGCCTTGATCGGCCGGGCTGGCTATTACATCCGGCTGGGGGTTTCCCCGGCGAATCCGGACGAGGTCCTGGTGGCCAACAGCAGCTTCCACCAGTCCATCGACGGCGGCAAGTCGTTCCGGACGCTGCCCTGGGGCGGCGATACGCACGACATCTGGATCGACCCGTCGAACGCCGACCGGATTCTCGTGACCGACGACGGCGGGATGTACATGACCAACGACCACGGGAAGACGTCCAAGCGCATCACCCTGCCTATCGGGCAGATGTATCACGTCGCTGTGGACAACGACGTTCCCTATCGCATTTACAGCAATATGCAGGACAACGGAACGATGCGCGGGCTCAGCACGACGCCCGAGGCCGCTCCCGGCGCCGCCGCTGGCGGCGGCCGCGGAGGCGGCGGAGGCGTCTGGGATCATGGGATCGGCGGCTGCGAATCGGGCTTCACGATCCCCGACCCGACCGACTCCGACATCATCTGGGCGACCTGCTACGGCAACGAGGTCACCCGCTACAATTACCGGACGAAGCTCGCCCGCTCGGTAAGCCCCTGGCTGCGGACGCTCGACTCCGAGCCGAACAAAGCCAAGTACCGGGCCCACTGGACTCCGCCCCTGGCCGTCGATCCCTTCGATCATAACACCGTCTACTATGGGACGCAGTTCATCCACCGGACGACGAACGGCGGCTCCAGCTGGAGCGTCATCAGCCCCGATCTCTCCACCCAGGACCCGCGATTCATCGTCTCCTCGGGCGGGATCGTGGGCGACAACCTCGGCCAGTTCTATGGCGAAGTGATCTTCGCCATCGCCCCTTCCGAAATCCGGAAGGGCCTCATCTGGGCCGGGACGAATGACGGCAAGGTCTGGTACACGGACGACGGCGGCGGCAAATGGAACGACGTAACGGCCAACCTCAAGGGTGTGCCCGCCTGGGGGACAATCTCCAAGATCGAGCCATCCCGGTTCGACCCGGCCACGGCCTATATCGCCGTCGATCTGCACCTCATGGACAACCGCGATCCGTGGCTGTTCAAAACGGCGGATTTCGGCAAGACTTGGACTCCGATTATGGGCGACCTGCCGAAAGGCCATCCGCTGTCCTACGCCCGGGTCGTGGCCGAGAATCCGAACCGCCAGGGAATGCTTTTCACCGGCACCGGCCACGGCCTTTACTACAGCCTCGACGAGGGTGCCCATTGGAAGCAGCTGAAGGACGGCCTGCCGCCGGCCCCGGTGTCCTGGATCGTCGTCCAGAAACAAGCCCATGACCTGGTCGTGTCCACGTACGGGCGCGGACTCTATATCATGGACAACATCACTCCGCTCGAACAGGGGGCCACGGAACCCGGATCCGAGGCGGCGGTGAAGCTCGTCACGCCTCGCCCCGCCTACCGGCTCGTCCGTGGCGGGCGCGCCCAGCTGGATTACGTCCTCAGAGCGGCCCCCAAAGAACCGGTCCGGTTCGAGATCCTCGGCGCGGACGGGACGGTCATCCGGAAGCTGGCCCCGGCGCCGGGCCGGGCAGGCTTGAACCGGGCGTCCTGGGACCTGCGCCACGATGCGCCGCGCTACGTCGCCCTGCGCACGACGCCTCCCCAGAATCCGCACATCTGGGAGGAGCCTCGGTTCCAGAACGCCGTGACGCGGCCCATCACCCATTGGGGCGTGGCCCAGGGCCAGGGAGGCCCCATCGCCGCCGCCGGTTCCTATACCGTCCGGATAACGGTCGACGGCCAGGTCTCGACCCAGCCGCTCCAGGTCTTCCTCCCTCCGGGGAATAGCGGCACGGAGGCCGACATCCAAGCCCTGGTCAAGCTCCAGCTCCGCGTCCGCGACGACGTCAGCCTGGTGTCCGACATGACCAACCAGCTCGAGTGGCTGCGGAAGCAGCTCGAGGACGCGCGCAAGCCGCTCGTCGGCCAGACCGGGAAGGGCGGCTTGATCAAGGCCATCGACGATTTCGACAAGAAGATTCAGGACGTCGAATACCGGCTCATCACGCGCTCGGAGGCGATGAGCGACGACAAGTATTTCGTCGAAGCCTACAAGCTCTACATGAATTTCCTGTGGCTCGGCCAGGTGCTCGGCACGGGCGGCGGCGATACCGCCGGGAGCGCGGACTTCGGCCCGACGGAAACCGCGGTCGGCCTTGTGGCCGACCTTGAGAAGGAGCTCCAGAACGCTCAGCTCGCCTATCGCATTCTGATCGACAAAGGCGTCCCGGCCTTCAACGGGGCGGTCGCGGGCAAGGGGATCCCTCCGCTCAAGCTCGGCGGCGCGCCCTCGCCCGCGCCCGCTGCGAAGCCGGGAATCATGAACTAACGCCGGTCAGAGCTGTTCGGGCTCCAGGCGGACGGTGGGATCGGGTTCCGCGGCCCCGCCGAAGAACTCTGGGCCTCGGCCCGCGTAGAAGGCGAAGATCCCAAGCGTCAGGATGCCCGTGAGGATGAACGGGAACTGGATGCCGAGGGCGTCCGACAGGAATCCCGAGACGAGCGACACCAGGGCCCCCGAGATCAGCTGGATGTTCGAGACCCAGCTGAAGGCCTGGGTCTGACCCTCGGCCGGGACGGTCGAGCCGACGAAGGTGTGGAGCGAGGGATAGGTCATCAGGAGAAATCCGCCGAACAGGACTAGGGCCGCCACGGCCAGGCCCTTGACCGGGGCGAACCCGAGGACGAACAGGCAGACCGCCGCGCCCCCCAGGCTTAATAGAAATATCTTTTTTCTTCCGAAGCGCCGGCTCCAGGTCCCGTAGCCGTAGCCGGTGATCGTGCCCAGTCCTATCCAGAGGGCCAGGTAGAGGCCCGTCCGGCCCATCGGGATCGCGAACCTATGGTTGAGGAGCGAAGGCGCAAAATAGACCGTGACCGACCAGCCCATGCCGCCGAAGAAAAATCCCGGGATGTAGCGTTTAATAGAGAGCAAAGACTGGACCCAGGATCGGACGCCGAGCTTGGGCGCCTGGTCCGCGTTCCGCGAAGAGACCCCCCGCACGGCCATGAGGCCGAGGATGATGATCACGATCCCGAACAGGCTCCAGGCGTAGAGGGGCATCTTCCACGTCCAGCGCTGGGCCATATAGCCGACGGTCAGGTAAGCGAGCATGGCTCCCACATTGCCCGAGCCGCTCTGGATTCCCATGGCATCATCCAGCTCCTTGCCCGAGCCGGCCATCGATTTCGAGACCCAGGCGATGATGACCGGGTGGTAGAAGCTCGTGAAGACCCGGATGAAGACAAAGAAGAGGATCAGCATCCCGAACGTCCGGGACAGCGGGACGAGGGCCGTCGCCGCGCAAATGCCCGCTCCGCTCACGAGGAGGAGGGTGCGGTATTCGTACTTGTAGGAGAGGCGGACGGCGAGGAACTGGACGATGAGCGTCGCGAATAGTCCGATGTTCGACAGGAGCCCGATTTGGGAATAGCGGGTGATGAGGAACGCCTGGCTGTAGAGAATGGGAAAGATGGTTGGGGTGATGACCGAGGCGGCGTCGTTCAACATATGGAAGAGCGACGCGGTGAGGAGGATCTTTTTTTTCATGGCCAAGGTAGGCTACTTTATCACGGCCCAAAATCCCAACGCAAGGCGGGTGGGGTGAAGGGGCAGAGGGACGTCGGCTCTGCGCGGCTCCCGCCCCAGTCGCTCTCGCGGCTCACCCACAAACCGCGGGTCCCCGCCGCTTCGAGCGACCGGGGCTCGCGCCGCGCCATAGATGGGGGTCAGGTCTTAACTTTTGATATTTTTAGCGAGACCTGGCACTACGGGGTCAGGCCGAGTCAAATTTGTTAAATGTTAAGACCTGACCCCGCAGCCCCCCCAGCCCGTCTGGAAGTCCTAGTCCCGTTCTGCTATCATTCCGTACCACGATGCGCTCGAAGAAATCCGTTGCCGCCAAGTCCGAACCGCTCCCGTCCGCCTTCGACGTCGTGGTCGTCGGGGGCGGGGTCGTCGGCTGTGCCGTCCTCCGCGAGCTCTCCCGATACGGCCTCCGACTGCTCCTCCTCGAGCGCGAGTCCGACCTGGCCGAGGGCATCAGCAAAGGCAACAGCGGCGTTATCCACGCCGGCTTCAACGTCCCCTCGGGAACGCTGAAGGCCCGGACGAACGTCGAAGGCCTGTCCCGGATCTACCGCCTGGCCCGGGAGCTCGGCGTTCCCCATCGCCGGACGGGGAAGCTCGTCGTGGCCCTGGCCGACGAAGACCGGCCGCGCCTGGAGGAGCTCAAGGCCCAAGGCGACCGGAACGGCACGCCCGGCCTCGAGATCGTGGACGAAAGCGGCATCCGGGCCCTCGCCCCCCACGTCCGGGGCCGCTGGGCGCTGTCCTCGCCCCACTCGGGCATCATCTCTCCCTACGAATTCACGATCGCCCTGGCCGAATGCGCCCTCCAGAACGGCGCCCGGGTCCTCCTCGAAACGCCCCTGACGGCCGTCGGCATCCGGCCCGAGGGCTTTCTCCTCGAGACCCCGCGCGGCCGGTTTTCGGCGCGCTGGGTCGTCAACTGCGCCGGACTGTACTCGGATGAGGTGGCGGCGCTGGCCGGCATCGAGGACTACCGGATCTATCCCTATCGCGGCGAATACCTGATCACGGACAAGGAGGCGGCGGCCGTCCTCGATATCCCCGTCTATCCGGTGCCGCCCCGGGACGACTCCTTTCTCGGCGCGCACCTCACGCCCACTCTCGAGGGACATATCCTCCTCGGCCCGAGCTCGGCCTACGTCGAGGACAAGCGGGACGCGGCCACGACCCGTCCGGTCATGGACCGGCTCAAGGCGGAAGCCTTCCTCCTTGTCCCCGAACTGCGGCGGCTTCTGTTCATCCACGCATACGCCGGTCTGCGACCCAAGCTCACTGACCCCCAGGGTCGGGTCAAGCTGGCCGATTTCATCGTGGAGGAAAGCCGGCTCCGGCCCCGCTGGGTGAACTTGGTCGGCATCGAATCGCCCGGGCTGACCGCCGCGCCGGCGCTCGCGGCCCGGGTGATCGACATCATCGGCGCGCGGGAGGACCTCGCGCTCCGGCCCGATTTTCGGCCCGATCGGCCGGCCGTCCCTAAATTCGCCACTCTCGACGACGGCGAAAGGGCCCGCCGCGTCGCCGCGGATCGGGCCTGGGGCGAGATGGTCTGCCGTTGCGAGCATGTGACGCGGGCGGAGGTGACGGCGGCGGTCCGCAATCCCTCCGGGGCCAGAAGCTTGGACGCGGTCAAGCGCCGGACGCGCTGCGGCATGGGACGCTGCCAGGGCGGATTTTGCGGTCCGCGGCTTGCGGACATCCTGCAGGCCGAGGGCGTGCCGCCGGAGAAAATCAGCAAGCGGGGGAGCGGCTCGGAAATGTTCTACGGACGGAACAAGCCATGACGGCCGGGCCCGAAACGCACGACGTCGTGGTCATCGGCGGGGGGCCGGCCGGCCTGGCTGCGGCCCTCGGCGCCCGGCGCGCGGGCGCGGAGGACGTCCTCATCCTCGAGCGCGAGCGCGAGCTCGGCGGAATCCTCCGCCAATGCGTTCACGACGGCTTCGGCCTCTTCCTCTATAAGGAGTCGATCTCGGGGCCCGAATACGCCGAGCGCCTGGCCGAAGACGCTTGGCGCGAAGGCGTCCGCACCCGGACCGGGGCCATGGTCCTGGATCTGACCGCGGACCGGCTCCTGCGGGTGAATTCGGCCGACGGCTACCGTCTGATCCGGGCCGGGGCGGTCGTCCTGGCCATGGGCTGCCGGGAGCGGACGCGGGAGATGATCGAGATCCCGGGCACGAGGCCGGCGGGCGTCCTCACCGCGGGAAGCGCCCAGCACATGGTCAATCTCCAAAACCTCCGGATCGGACACGACGCGGTCATCCTCGGCTCGGGCGACATCGGCCTGATCATGGCCCGGCGCCTGACCTTCGAGGGGATGCGCGTCCGGGGCGTCTTCGAGCTCATGCCCTGGACGAACGGCCTGGAGCGGAATGTCCGGCAGTGCCTTCGGGATTTCGACATCCCCCTGGAGCTCTCGAGCACGGTCGTCGAGGTCCGGGGCCGGGACCGCGTTTCGAGCGTGGTCGCAGCCCGGGTGGACGAAACATTCCGCCCCATCCCCGGCACCGAACGCGAGGTGCCCTGCGACACGTTGCTTCTATCGGTCGGGCTTATTCCGGAAAACGAGCTCTCCCGGAGGGCGGGCATTGAGCTCTCGCCCCTCACCGGCGGCGCGCTCGTGGACGAGACGCTGATGACCTCGGTCCCCGGGATCTTCTCCTGCGGCAACGTCCTCCATATCCACGACATCGCCGATGGGGCGTCGTTCGA
>CABEBD010000185.1_pt1 | contig 61686 bp, 56 predicted proteins | sample 3132501 | NCBI WGS metagenome assembly CABEBD01 (sample SAMEA5534344, study PRJEB31848) | metagenome | biome: tundra; feature: field; material: soil | place: USA | collected 2013-05 | depth 0.45 m | reverse complement strand
GTTCAAGGCCGAGGTGGAATTCGCCGAAGACGGGACCCGGCTCGACGGCGCGGGGCTCATCGCCCTTCCCGGGTTCGTCGACGCGCACACCCACCTCCCCTTTGCCGGCGATCGGGCCGAGGAATTCTCGCTGCGGCTCAAGGGCTGGACGTATCAGCAGCTCGCCGAGAAAGGCCTGGGCATCAAGACCACGGTCCGGGCCACGCGCCGGGCCACTCTCGAGGAGCTGACGGCCGCTTGCCTCGCGCGCCTCGACCGGATGCTCCTCCACGGGACGACGACGGCCGAGGCCAAGAGCGGATACGGACTGAACCTGGCCGACGAGCTCAAGCAGCTCGAGGCCGTCCGGGTCGCGGGACGCAGCCACCCCGTGGAGCTCGTCCCGACGTTCATGGGGGCGCACGACGTGCCGCCCGAATATCTCTCGAAAAAGGAGGACTACATTGACCTTCTTGTTCACGAGATCATGCCGGAAGTCCGCCGCCGGAAACTCGCCCGCTTTTTCGACATCTTTTGCGAGAAGGGCGTATATACTCTGGCGGAGACAGAAAGGCTGGTACAGGCGGCCAAGGCGGCCGGATTCGGAATCAAGATCCACGCCGACGAATTCGTTCCGCTCGGCGGGACGGAGCTCGCCGTCGAGGTCGGAGCGGCTTCAGTCGAACACCTGATCGCCGTCACCGAAGCGGGGATCCTGGCCCTGGCCGGCAGCGCGACCGTGGCCGTCCTGCTGCCCGGCGTCTCGTTCTTCCTGCGGCTCGCCGCCAAGGCGCCCGCCCGCCGGCTGGTCGACGCCGGGGCGATCGTCGCCCTGGCTTCGGATTTCAACCCCGGGACCTCGATGACCGAATCGATGGTCTTCGTCCTCCAGCTCGGCGTCTATACCCTCGGGCTGAGTATCGAGGAGGCCCTGAACGCCGCCACGATCAACGGCGCCTGCGCGATCCGGATGCAGGACGAGGTGGGGAGCCTGGCCGCCGGCAAGAAGATGGACCTCGTCCTCTGCGATATGCCCAACTATGAATACCTCGCCTACCACCTTGGCGTGAATCCCGTCACGCACGTGGTCAAGAACGGCCGCATCGTCGTCAAGGACGGGCGGCCGGTTTATTCCTCCATCGCCCCTTAATCCCTATTCCCATTCCCTCCTGAACCCCCCGCCCGGGGGGTTCTCAATTGTCCCGTCTCTGAGATCCCTATAATGTTTCCTCGCAGAGACGGGACAATTCCAGGGGGGAAGTCAACTTGGGGGGAACGCTCCGCGTTCCCCTCCAACGGGCGCCGGGAAACCCGGCCGCCCTGCCCCCCTTCTCGGGCGGGGCATGGACCCCGCCCTGCGACCAAGGGGGCATACCCCCTTGGAACCCCTGACGAGCGGCTCCCCGGGTCAAGACCCGGGGAGCCGCTCGTCAAGCTCCCCCCTCGGCGACCGTTAGGCCGTCCGGCCGCTCTTCTTCTTCCAGAAAAGATAGAAGGGCAGGCCGAGGAGGATGATGCCGAGACCGGCCATCGCGTTCCCGAATTGGTTGATAACCGAATTGATCGAGATGTAGAGCGCCGCCAGGATGAAGACGATCGGCGTCACAGGATAACCCCACGTCTTGTAGGGCCGGGGCATATCGGGCCGCTTTCTCCGGAGGATGAGGACGGACCCGACGGTCAACCCGAAGAAGATCCACTGACCGAACACGACATACGTGAACAGCTGTTCGAACGTCCCCGAGAGGCTGAGGATGATGCTCCAGACGCCGATCGCCAGGATGGAGATGTGGGGCGTCAGGAATTTGGGATGCACGTCTGCGATCTTCTTGAAAAAAAGGCCGTCCTTGGCCATGGCGAAATACACCCGCGGCGAGCACAGGACATTCTGGTTGGCGGCGCCGAGAATGGAGAAGAGGATGATGAACGAAATGAACGAGGCGGCGATGGGGCCGATGGCCGAGTTCATGGCGTCGGCCGCTACGCGGGTCGAGGAGGCGATGGCGCTCGTCGGCAGGACCCACAGGTAGGCCAGATTGGCCGCCAGGTAAAGGACGATCACCAGCCCCATCCCGACGAACAACCCCAGCGGCACGTTGCGCTGCGGGTTTTTAGTTTCCCCGGCGCTGTACGTCGCCGATTCCCAGCCCTTGTACGCCCACAGGCAGGCCACCAGGGCGATGCCGAAGGGGCCGAGCATTCCGGACATCCCTTTCGTCGAGGGCGTCACGAAATTCGCGGCGTTCCCCTTGCCGAAGAGGAAGATCACGGCGCAGATCCCGACGAGCGCCCCGAACTTGATCACGGTCAGGACATTCTGGAGGTTGGCTCCCCAGCGCGTCCCGAGGTAGTTCACCCCCATCAGGAAGAGGATCACGGCGACGCTGACGAGCTTCTGCCCCAGGGGGGACAGGGCGAAGAAGTGGGTGAGATATTTCGAGGAGAAGGCGACGGCCAGCGTCGCGATCGCCCCCGAGTCGATGACCAGGAACAGCGTCCAGCCGAAGAGGAACGAGATCATGGGCCCGTAGGACTCGCGGAGGTAGATGTACATCCCACCCGCTTCGGGCATCGACGCGCCCAGCTCGGCGAACGACAGCGCCCCGAAAAAGCTCAGCGCGCCGCCCACGACCCAGACGGCGAGCATCAGCAGGGGGGCCTTGACGCCGGCGGCGATGCTCGACGGCACGAGAAAGATCCCCGAGCCGATGACGCCCCCGACGACGATCCCGACAATGTCCCAAAATCCCAGCACTCTCGGCAGATTGTGTCCCGGTGTGTTCATGGGTCTCAGGTTACCTCATTTCCCATGGAATTTCCAAATTATTTCCGCGGGTCCGCGTGCGCCCCGCTCGTCAGTCGGGCCGGCAGAACGTGGTCCGGTAATATTCCCACCCGTCGGCCACCGTCCTCTCGACCGGGATGTATTCGTGGCCGAATTCGCGGCGGCTCTTCTCGTTGGAGTAATAGGCCGTCCAGCCGCTCAGCCGTCCGTAGGCCGCCGTCAGAAGGGGCCGCTTCCCGGTGAGCAGACTCGCGGCCTCGAGCAGTCCGCCTGCCGCGGTGATCATCGGCGCCGGCACCCGGAAAGGATAAGCCTTCCGGCCGCAGCTCAGGCCGATCAGGCGAATCACGTCGGGGTAGGTCAGGTTGGCGCCAACCGCCAGATACTTCTCCCCGATCCTCCCCCGCTCCAAAGCCTTGAGGATCAGGGCGGTCAGGTCCCGGACGTCGACCACGGCCAGTCCGCCCGCGAACGAGCCGAACAGCCTCTTTCCGGAGACGGACCGATACAGCCGATTGTGGGGCGTCGTGATCGCATGGTCGCCCGGCCCCATGATCGAGGCCGGATTGAGGATGACGGCCGGCAGGCCCCGGCCGCGGACGGCCTCCTCCACGATTCCCTGGCCTTCGTATTTCGAAAGCATGTACGGGAGATTCCGGGGCCAATTGTACGGCGTGTCCTCGTCGGCCGGGATCCCGTCCTTGCGGAACCCGATCGCCCCGACCGAGGAGATGTGGACGAGCCGCTCCACGTTCCAGCGGAAGCAGGCGTCGACCACGCAACGGACGCCGTCGCGGTTCACGCGCATCAGGCGGGGCCGGTCGCGCTTCCAATAGGAGATGAGTCCTGCCAGATGAATCACGGCCGCGTGGCCCCGCACGGCCCGGGAGACGGCCTCGCCGTCGGCGATATCGCCCCGAAACAGCCGGACGCCCTCTCCCGCCCAGCTGGCCGGCATCGGCTCGCCCGGCAGAAGGAACGCGGAGAGGTCCTGGGCGCCGAAGCGCCGGACGAGCTCGGGGACGAGCACAGAGCCGACGAACCCCGTCGCGCCGGTGACCAGAATCTTCACGGCGTCAGGCGATCCTCGGCGCCCGGGGACGGCGGAGATAGAGGAAGACGTCGTTGCCGATGCCGACTGCGGCATGGATGATCGCCGTATAGAAGATCGATCCGGTGGCGTAGGCGATCAGGCCGAAGATGACGCCCGCGCCGAGGGCGGCGAAGATTTCGCTCGGCGGATGGCCGAAATGGTAAAGCGTCGAGATGATCGTCTGCAACGCAAGGGCGGGGATGAACCCGACCGTGGGGACCAGCGGGAAGAACAACAGCCCCCGGAAGACGAATTCCCAGGGCAGGTAATAAAGGACGAAATAGGCGATTTCGAACCGGACGAATACCCTGAGATCGGCGCACGCTTCCTTGGAAAACGGATACTGAGCCTGCATGGCGGGGTCCCGGGAGCCGATGAATCCCGCGGCCAGCGCGACCGGGACGCCGACGGCCACGAAGAGGAGTCCGGTCCCGACATGGCCGGGGGTCAGCCCGACGAACCACAGGAAATCCCGCGGGCCCGGAGCCGCGACCAAAACGATGAGGAGCGGGACGGCCAGAAAGGCCGTGAAGAACGCCGTAAAATAGAGCAGGAAGGCCCGATAATCACCGCGCTTTTTCAGCAACGTCCGGAAATGGAAGACCGTCATCATGACGGGGAAGGCGACGGCGAGATAGAGATAAAGGACGTTCCGAACGTCGACGCCGCTATTTAATAAACCCATCTTTCTTCTCTTGGAGATACCAGGCCACGATCTCCCCGATCTGCCGATCCGTACGGTCGTCGGGGACGTAGCCGAGGTCGGCCACCGTCCGGGAGATGTCGTACGTCGTTTCGGTGGTAATGCGCTTGATCCGGTAATACGTCAGGGTCGGTTTGTAGCGGGGACGGAATTTCCGGACGATCGCCATGCCCCCCGCCGCCGCGAACGCGAGCCAGACGGGGACGTAGACCCGCTGCGTCCGGCCGAGCGCCCGCTGAAAACCGGTGAAGAACTCCCGCCATGTCGGGAGTTCGCCGTTGGTGACGGAATAGGCCCGGCCTTCGATCCCCTCCTTCCGCAGGGCCAGCTCGACGGCCTGGCAGAGATTGCCGCTGTAGCAGTAGCCGAAGCGGTGGTTTCCGCGTCCCGCGATCAAGGGCACGCCCCGCTCGCACTCCCGGAGGATCCGGGCACTCGAGGTCCGGTCATAAGGGCCGAAGACGTCCGCCGGACGGAGGATGACGACCGGCAGGCCGCGCTCCTTCCACTGCGTGGTGAGAAATTTCTCCGACGCGATTTTATAGCGGGTGTATGGCAGGAAATCGGCCGGCGTGCCGGGATACGATTCGGAGATGTCCGAAGCGCCGAAACCCAGGGTCAAGGCGGTGGAAATGTAGACGAGCCGCTTAGGAGGCCGGGGCATGTCGAGCAGCTTCCCGGCGAGATTGACCGTCAGGAGAAGGATGTTCTTGCGGCACGTTTCATCGTCGGCCAGATCGGACGTGATCGAGGCCGCGTGGACGATATAATCGGTGTCTTCGGGAATGGCGAACGAATCGCGATCCTGCAGGTCTCCGAACCTGAGCGCCACGTCGACGCCCGTCAGATTGTGGAGGTCGGATGATTTCCGGACCAGGCCGTGGACGTCCCAGCCCCGGGCCCGGAAATGGCGGCAAATGTTCGAGCCGATGAACCCGTTCGCCCCGGTGATAAAGATCCTCACGCCGACGTCCCCTTGCGCCGGACCGCGGAATTCCAGGCTCCCACGAGTGCCGGCGAGACTAGTATAACCAAAATCGCCGTCAAAACGCCAACGACGCTGTCCGTGAGGTAGTGGTAGCGGAGAAAGAACGTGGAGACATAGAGCGAGAGGATGACCGGGGCCAGGACATAGAACGCCGGCCGGACATAGCGGCGGGCCATCATCCACATGACCGTCGCGATCGCGCAGTGCGGGCTGGGAATGGTGCCCCCCATTTCGTGGAGGTTCCTCCGGATGTATTCTCCGCAGGCCGTGAAAAAGCCGCCTTTCAGGGGGACCGCGTATGCTTCCGGCATGTGATAGAGAGGGCCGGCGACCGGGAAGACCATGAATCCGAGGAAGCAGACGACGTTCGTCAGGGCGAGAGTGAACAGGTAATCCTCGAGCGGCCGTTCCCCCTTCCGGAAATAGATCAGGGCCCCGAGGCCGGGATAGATGATGAGGTAGATCACGTAGGCGAACATCATCCATTCCGTGAGAGGCGGCGTGATGAATTTCTGGAGCCAGACGGTCGGCTGGACGCCGAAGACGGCGGCCTCGAGCTTGAGGACGGCCGGATCCTGCCAGCTTCGGACGACGATCAGCTGCGTGCGCTGGGCGATCAGGAACAGCTGGGCGCACAGGAGCTGGACCGCGCCGGTCCGGACGAAAAACCTCAGAACGCGGTTTTTCAGCCGCGGATGAAAATAGAGCGAGCCGATGTAGAAGAGGCTTAGGCCGGCGAGCCGGAGAAGAAGCCCGCCGGGCGCGGCAATACGCCCTTGAAAGACGAGGATCAGCAAGGCGAAAAAGAACAGGGCCCCCAGGATGACGGCATCCGCGGCCTGGAGACCCACCCCCAGAACGAAGAGGCGCTCTCCATAGAGCCCGGCGATGCGATCTCCGGCCGCGTCCCGGCTTTGTCGGCTCATGTCAGTCTTTCCCTCCGGCGCGGAACCAGGCGACCGCGTCCCCGACCGCGGTTTTCATGTCCGTTTCCGGCTTGAACCCCAGCTCGCGCTCGATCCTCGAGCCGCCATAGACCCAGCAATGGCGGCGGGCGGCGAGCACATGCTCCCGGGTAACGAGCGGCGGCTTTTTCCGGACCCGGGCCACCGCTTCCGACACGGCCGCAACGATGTATTGAATGAGGAACGGGACGGGCAGATAGAATCGGCGGACGCCCACCGCCTCCGCGACGGCGTCGGTGATCTCCCGCCAGGAATAGGCGTGGCCGTCGGTGACGTAATAGATCCGGCCGGCGCTGCGCGGGTCCTCCGCGGCCAGGACCAGCGCCCGCACGACGTCCCCGACGGCGGCGATGCTCGTCCGAGAGCTTTTCCGACCGATGAGGGGCTTGATCCTCATCCGGAGGAGCCTGATCGATGCGGCGAGCTCCTTCTGCCGCGGCCCGAGGACGTTCGGCGGCCGGACGATGGTCACGGGAAGGCGGCCGCCCACGGACAGCACGATCTCTTCCGCGGCGAGCTTGCTCCGCCCGTAATCCGAGACCGGCCGGCATTCGGCGTCCTCGCTCAAAACCGCATCGCAGGGGCTGGGCCCAGCCGCCGAGATGCTCGAGACGAAGACAAACTTGCGCAGCCCGGGATTTTCCTCGAGGCAGGCCTCAAGGAGGTTCCGCGTCCCCTGGGTATTCACCTCAAAATAGGTTTTTCGGTCCGGGGCATGGATCACGCCGCCCAGATGGAAGACATAATCCACGTCCCGGACGGCCGCGCGAAGGGACTCCCTGTCCCGCGTATCTCCGTAGGCGAAGCCAACCTTGAGGTCCCGGAGCCAGCGGGTCGAACTCGTGGACCGGATGAGGGCCCGCACCTCGTGGCCCCGCGTCACGAGCGCTTCTACCAGATGAGAGCCGATGAATCCGCTGCTGCCGGTGACAAGCGATTTCAAGGCCTGAAGATCCCGATTAAAACCATGGTAATGTCAAGATTTTAGCAGAATCCGGAACGAGAGGGCAAGGTCCAGCTTCGTCTCGAGCAGCGGCCCCAAGGAAGAAAACGGTTTTATTATTTCCTGCGTCGGGGAAAGAGAGCCGAGGATTATTTAAGCTTCGCCAGCCGGCTGCGGGCATCGGCTTTTTCCGGAATTTTTTCGTCGGCATCCTTCCAATATTCGAGAAATTTCTTGTATTGCGCCCCAGCCTTGTCCCGGGCGCCTTTTTCTTCATAAATTCGCCCTAAACGATAATGATACAGGGGATGAATCAGAAAGCGGACCTGGTTCTTGGGATCGATCGTCAGGAGCCGTTCGTATTCGGCGACCGCTCGATCGAGTTCACCTTTCTTCCAGTATGCGCGAGCCAGGACGTCTTTAAGAAACGGCATATTGTATCGGGCGATGCTCGCCGTCCTCATGGTTGGAAGATTCCGAAAAGGCATTTTCTCGGCGATCTCGATCGCCTGCGCCGTCGAATTTTCTGCCAGAGCGACCTCTGCGCTCAGCAGCTGGAAAAGAAAGATCAATATCTCCCGGTTCGCGGGATCCATACCGGAGAGAAGCGGCCGCATTTCATCAAGCCGAAGTTTCGCCGCCGGCAACCTCCCTTGCTTCAGATCGATCCAGCCGAGAACAAAGCTCTGGGCGGCCGTGTAATAGGTCTTCGTCGAAGCGTTTCCTTTTGAAGCCCACGCGGTAAATGCTCGAGAGGCTTCGCGAGCGAGGTCGAACTTTGCCAGATCGGAATACAGAAATCCTGTGATCCAGTCTACGGAGGCGACATTGAATTCCTCTCCGCTTTGTTCGAATTGCTTTTTCAACGATAAATAATCCGCCAGGGATTCCTCCCCTCGGCCGAGCAAGTAGCCGTAAAAAGCCTTCAACCAGGCCCCTTCGGCTTTCGCGTACGACCTCGGCGCCCGGGTGATAAGCTCCTCCACCCAGCGGTTTGCCTCAGGGTAATTTTCCCCGAGGGCGTAAACGTAAGCCAATCCCAGGCAGGAAAGGAAAAAATCCGGCTTCAAGCTCAAGACCTCTTGATACTTGGCCGCGGCCTCCTCCAATTTTCCCTGGCGCATGTAGAGCTCCGCAATCGAGTCCAGAGGATTGGCGTCCCTGGGATTAAGGGCGGCATACCGCTCAAACTCCTTGATCGCTCTATCAAAATTTCCCAGCGAGGCGTGGGCATAGGCGAGTTGATTAATGGCCATACCGAATTCCGGATCAAGGGCGATCGCCTTTTCGCACTCTTCAATGGACTCAGCGATGCGGCTACGATTACTATAAAATAGAGCAAGCTGGAGGTGGGCATACTTTTCCTGGGGGTATTTTTCGACCACCTCCCTTAAGAGACTCAACTGCTTATCCTGATTCCGCTCGATCGTCCCGGCATATCCGGCTTCGATGGCGAGCCTTTCTTTTTCGGTCGCTTTGGCCGCGTATTTCTTGGCTTTTTCCAGGGCTTCGTCTCTGGCCCTAAGATCGGAGAGGTTGTTGGCCGCGTATGACAGGTAGAAATAGGCGACAGCGAACGTCGGGGCCAAGCTCACGGCCTTCTCCAGGGATTTCCTGGAGTCCGCATAATAAAACTTTTCGTATTCGTCCCGGCCCTTCAGAAAATATTGATAAGCCTCGAGGGAACTTGTCGTGAGGTCGACAATCCTCGGCGCGGATTTCTCGATCTTGAGGGCCGGAAGTCCGATGCCGCGCGAGACGTCCCGACTGATCCCATCGATCTGTGTCTTGAGAATGCTGGCCGGGCCTTCGCCCCTGGACTGAGCCGACTTCAAAGACTGCTTCGTGACCGCGTCGAGCACCTTCACGTCTGTCACAAAGGTCTTCCCGGCCTTGCTGTAGAACCCGACGACGAGCGCCTCGATGCCCTCCTTGCGGCAGATCTCGAACGCGGCTTCTTCGTCAAGGGCGGACATTTCGCCCTTCCCGGAGAGACGGAGCAGATCCTGGAAACGCTGCCACGACGTCACCCGGAAATGCCCCGACTGCTCGAGGCTCGTGATCAGAAGATTTGGGATCGTCTCCTGGAGGTAATCGAAAGCCTTGTCTCCGGTCTGGTTTTTAAAACCGATCACGGCTACGGACCGTTTCGAACTCTCTCTTTGGGGGACGATCTGCCAGACGACAAAGGCGAGGGCGGCGACCGCAACGATAATAGAAACCGGGACGGCGAGTTTTCGCAGAGTGAAGTTGACCGTGAACTCGCGTGAAGTGAGCGTTTTCCTTTCGGGAACGACGCGGTCCGTCGTGGGAATGCCCTTTCCGATTTTCTCGAGCTCCGTCCCGACCTCCGCCGCCGTCTGATATCGGGCGTTCTTATCCTTCTCCAGGCAGCGGAGGATGAGCCGGCTAAGATCCTGGGGGAGCTGGGCGTTGAGCTCGCGCGGGTCCTTAGGCGGCTCGCTCTTGTGTTTGACCCCGATCGTGAACGGCGTATCGCCCTCGAACGGCACCCGACCCGTCGCCATTTCATAAAGGATCACCCCGAGCGAATAAATATCCGAGCGTTGGTCCGTATCCTTGCCTTCCACCTGTTCGGGGGACATGTATTCAGGCGTTCCGATCATGACTCCGGCGCCAGTGATGCCTTTTCCCGAGAGCGAGCGGGCGATCCCGAAGTCCATGATCCGGGCATTGCCGTCCTCGTCGATCATGATGTTTTGGGGTTTGAGGTCCCTATGGACAACGCCCAGCTTATGGGCCTCTTCCAGCCCCTCACACACCTGGAGGGCGATCCCGATCGCCTGGCCCGGGCTCAGCCGGCCCACCTTCCGGATGAGCTGCTTGAGGTCCTCGCCGTGGATATATTCCATAGTGATGTAGCGGGTGCCCTGATCCTCTCCTAAATCGAACATCTGGCAGATATTCTTGTGCCTGATTTTGCGGGCGAGCTTGAGCTCGTTCGAGAACCGCTCGACGGCTTTTCTGTCGAGGACGGCTTCGGGTCGGATGAGCTTCAGGGCGATTTTCTCGCCGATCCTGGTATCGAGGACTTTGTAAACGCGGCCCATGCCGCCATGGCCTAATTCTTCGACAACCTGGTAGCGGCCGGCGAAGGTCGAGCCTGTCGTAAGTTCTTTGACGGGAGTCTGAAAGGTTTCCGTGAATTCGGGACGGATTCCCTTGGGAGGACGCAGCTGTGTGCCGCAGTCCCCGCAGAACTGCTTAGTCTCAAGATTCTCAGTCTGACATTTCGGGCACGTAACCGCCATTCTTGAACCCTTCCTAAAAATGTGGCTCGAGAATATCAGGGAATCGAGGAAGAGTCAACTCCGAGGGGCGGCCCCTAATAGTACCTATCCATCGCCCTATATTGGATGGCTTCGCTCAAGTGCGCGGGGGAGATGTCCTCCGCCCCAGCTAAATCCGCGATCGTCCGGGCCACCTTGAGCGATCGGTCGTAGGCCCGGGCGCTGAAGCCGAGCTTCGTCACCGCCGCCTCGAGGAGCTTCTCCCCGTCCCGCCCGATGCGGCAAAAGGCTTTGACGTCCCTCGGCCCCATCTGGGCATTCGCGAAAATCGGCCGGGACTCGAATCGCCCAAGCTGAATCGTCCTGGCCCGTTCGACCCTTTCCCGGATGGACGCCGAGCTCTCCCCCTCCGCTTTGGACACGATGTCCTGGAACTTGACGGCCGGCACTTCAACTTGGATGTCGATCCGGTCGAGCAGCGGGCCTGAAATTCTGGAGTAGTATTTGCTTCGCTCGCTCTCCGTACAGTTCTCGTCGCGGCCCGCCAGGCCCTTGAGAACATCTTCGCAGGGGTTCATGGCCGCGACGAGCATGAACGACGAAGGGAACGTGGCGGTCATCGCCGCCCGGGCGATCGTCACCTGGCCGTCCTCGACCGGCTGGCGCAGGCCCTCGAGGACCTTGCGGTTGAACTCCGGCAGCTCGTCCAGGAAGAGGACGCCGTGATGGGCTAGGCTGACCTCGCCCGGCCGCGGGATCATTCCGCCCCCGATGAGCCCCGCGTCCGAGATTGTATGATGCGGCGCGCGGAACGGCCGCCGGACGACCGCGCCCTGTCCGCGCAGATATCCGGCCGCGCTGTAGACCTGCGTCACACCGATCATCTCCTCGAAGGTCATGTCGGGCAGGATGGACGGAAGCCGGCGGGCGAGCATCGTCTTCCCGGACCCGGGCGGTCCGATGAGGAGGATGTTGTGTCCGCCGGCCGCAGCCACCTCCAGGGCGCGCTTCACGTGGAATTGGCCCTTGACCTCCCGGAAATCCACATCGGAGAACGGAGCCGTCAGGATCTCGTCGAGCGCCCAAACGCTCGGTGCGACGCGTCCGGGCTCGGTGAGGAGCTCGACGACCTGGACGAGGTTGCTCAGCCCATAGACTTCTAGCCCATCGACCAGGGCCGCCTCGCGCTCGTTGTCCTTAGGGACGACGATCCCCCGATAGCCCCCGGCCTTGGCCAGAATCGCCGTCGAAAGGACGCCCTTGACCGGCTTCAGTCGGCCGTCCAAGGCCAACTCGCCGAGGACGAGAAAGTCCCGGAACCCCGCCGGATCGACGACTCCCAAAAAGGCCAGGTGGCCCAGAGCGATGGGCAGGTCGAAGGCCGAGCCCTCTTTCCGCCGGTCCGCGGGCGCCAGGTTGACGATCACTTTGCGCGAGGGGAAATCGTAGCCGCAGTTCTTGAGGGCGGCCTTGACCCGCTGTTGGCTTTCGCGGATCGAAGCGTCGGGCAGGCCGACGACGATATACGCCGGCAGCCCGCCGCCGATGTCCACTTCGACCTCGACGACGTAGGCCTCGACGCCGCACAGGGCCGCGCTGAAGGATTTGATAAGCATGCCGCCACTGATAAGACGGCGGCCGGAGGGGTTTTATATCAGATCGGGCTCGTCTTTATCGGACAGGGCCCCGGCGACGCCCGGAGGAGGGCCGTCCCGGAGGCCGAAGATCTTGTCCCGGACGCGGGGGATGGTCGCCCGGGCGATCTCCTTCAGGGTCTCGAACACGCCCTGGCCGGTCGCGGCCGAGGCCTCGAGGAAGGGGCCCCCGCCGGGATTGAGGGCGGCGTTGAGGGTTTCGACGGGCGTGAGGTTGTCCAGGTCGCGCTTGTTGTATTGGAGCACGATCGGGACCTTGACCGTATCGATCCGCAGCTCCAGCAAATTGCGGCGCAGGCTCTCCAGGCTCTTGACGTTGGCCTCGAGGAGCGGGACCTGGGAATCGGCCACGAAGACCAGCCCGTCCGTGCCGGCCAGGACGTTCCGGCGCGAGGCTTCATAGAACTCCTGACCGGGCGCGGACATCAACTGGAAGTGGACCCGGAAGCAGCCGATGTAGCCGGCCTTGATCGGAAGGAGGTCGAAGAAGCACGTCCGCTCGGACTCCGTTTCCAGGCAGATGAACTGGCCGCGGGCGGCCGGGTCGAGGTTCTCGTGGATGTAGCGGAGGTTCTCCGTCTTGCCGCAGCGGCCCGGGCCGTAATAGACGATTTTGATGGTCAGCGAGTTGGACGTGTAGTTGATGAAGGCCATGGCTCACATCGCGGCGAAGACGGCGTCGTATTTCTCCAGGACCCGGTCCCAGCTGTAGTTCCGGCGGACGTAGTCCCGCCCGTTCCGACCCAGGATCGCCCGCAGGCGCCGGTCCCGGACGAGGAGCTCCGCGGCCAGGCCGAACTCCGCCGCGGTGGCGTAGGTGAGCCCGCCGTTGCCGGCGAGGCAATGCTGCTTCAGCGGCTCGGTCGCGGCCTGAACGAGGATGGGCGTCTGCGCGGCCATCGATTCGAGGGCGGCCATGCAGAGGCTCTCGAGGCGCGAGGGATGGACGGTCGCCGCGGCCCGGGCCATGGCCGCGTCCTTCTCCCCCGCCGACACGAAACCCCGGTAGCGGATCCGGGGATGCGCGGGCAGGGACATGAGGAGGTTGCCGATGAGGACGAGGTTCAGCTCCGGCAGGCGCGGGCCGACCCAGAGGAACGCCTCGAAGAGCTCGGCGCAGCCCTTGCCGGGCTCGATCCGCCCGGCATAGAGGAGATAGGGCTCGAGATCGGCGTAGGCCGCGTCGAAGGGCGTCAGCTTCGGTTTTTCGGGGATGTCGGTCCCGACCCCCACCGTCTCCTGGTACTTGCCGGCGAAGGAAAAATACCGGCCGAGCATCGCCTTCTCGGCCTCGGTATTGAACATGAACGCGGCCGGTCGGTCGAAGACCTCCTTCATGATCCCGAGGTGGAGGGCGGGCTCGTCGTGGGCGGTGGGCACGAGAATCTTCGGCTTCCGGATCGCCTGGAGTCCCCAGTAGGTGTTGTAATAGAGGTAGGTCATGAAGACGAACCGGTCGTGCTCCCCTTCGGCCGCCCCCACCGCCTCGACCAGCGCCGGCGAGAAAGGGCCCTGTTCTTCCATCCAGCGCAACTCGTCCTCGCGGGTATGAGGATGGAAAAAGATCCAGTCCGAGAATTTGTTGAACGCCACGATCTCGCGGGGCTTCTCGACGGGATAGCGCCGGATGACCACCCCGTTCAGGATGGTTTCGCCCGCGGGGTAGACGTTCGCCCAGGTCACATAGTCCTGAGCGGTCGTGGTGTAGACAGTGCAGTCGTAGCCGCGGTCGGCGAGCCGCTCGGCGAGGAGGCGGCAATGGAGCTCGGACCCGCCCATGACCTCCTGGCCGTAGCGCTGGACGACGAAGGCGACTTTCATCGGGACCTCAACTCCTCGAGGCGCGTCAGGAGGAACTCCTCGCGCGGGAAGGCCTTGAGCTTGGTGAGCTCGCGCCGTCCGGCGGCGATCAGCTTTTCGCGCAGGGACACGTCGTGGGCCACGATGTCGACCAGCTCGGCGACGCGGTCGGGCCGAAACTCCCGGACGAGGACCCCCGCTTCCCCGAGGGTGTAGGGGACGGCCGTGGAGGAGAGGGCGACGACCGGCAGGTCGAAGATCATGCTTTCCACGAGCGGCAGGCAGAAGCCTTCGTGTTCGCTCAGCGAGAGGAAGACGTCCGACGCCCGATAAACGGCGAACATCTCCTCGTCGGGCACGTGGCCGAGGAACGTGATCTCCTCGGGCTTCAGGTAGAATTCGTCCGCGAGCCGGCTCACGGCTTCGTAGTACGTCGGGAAGGTGTTCGTCTTGCCGACGACGATCAACCGCACCAGGGGGGAGATGTATTTCTTGAAAAAGAAGACGGTCCGGACCAGGTTGTCGATCCGCTTGTTCGGAGCGACCCGGCCGACGAAGAGGACGTTCACCCGGTCGTCCCGGAAGAGGCCGCGGACGAAGCGGGACGGCGGCCGCTCGTACTTGGCGAAATCCACGAACAGCGGAAAGACGTGCGTGTTCCGGAAGCCGAGCGCCTCGAGCTCAAGACGGTTGTATTCCGAATCGGCCAGGCTGAGGTCGACCGAGGGCTGGAGCGACCGCAGCTCCCGCCGCCCGATGTGGGAGATACGGGCCATCTCCGGGTTGAGGCCTTCGAAGAACTCCGGCGGCGTGATGTTGTGGTAGATGAGGGCTTTCCTGGACGGCAGGGCGGCGAGCGCCGGGGTCAGCGGCGACGGCAGGGCGAAATGGAGGATCGTGATGTCGGCGGGCGAAGGAGCGGGAAACTCGCCGAAGAGCTTCGCCTGGCCTTCCAGGCCGCGGTCGCGGGTGAGGGCATAGATCTCCGAATCGAAACCCCGGCGCCGGAGGAAGTCCTTGAGCATGAACGCCTCGTCGCCGATGGCGTCGCCGCGATGGAAAGCCGGGACGAGCTGATCGATCCTCATGATCGGCCGATCCTTTCGACGTGCCCCAGCAGCACGCGGCTGACGTTCGCTCGGCTGAACTTATCCAAGGCCCGGAGCTGGCCGTCGACGATCCGGGTCCGTAGGGCGTCGTCGCCCAGGATCCGGTCGATGAGGGCCGCGGTCTTCGGGAAGTCCTTCTCCCGCAGGACGACGCCTCCGCCGTTCATCGTCTCCTCGACCGCCCCGGCGGCGTAGCCCAGGACCGGAATCCGGTTGTAAAAGGCCTCGAGGAGCGGGACGCCGAACCCCTCGTGCTCGCTCATCGACAGGTAGATGTCCGCGGCCCGGTAGAAGGCCAGGAGCTCGGGAAATTCGATGTGGTTGCTGAAGTGGACGTCGGTCAGCCGCAGCCGGACCACGAGGTCCTGGAGCGCGGCGAGATAACGCTCCTGGCCGCGGTGCTCCCCGGCCAGGATGAGCTGCGACGCGGGGTTGAAATGCGTCTTGTAGAAATAGAACGTCTTGAGGACATCCTCGAACTTCTTGTTGGGGATGACCCGGCCGACGAAGAGGAGCGTCGTCTTCCCGTTGTCGAAGAGGCGGGTCGTGACGGGATCGGCGGGGCCGTCGAACTTGGCGAAATTCATGAGGATGGGCAGAACCCCCATCGCCCGGTAGCCCACCGCTTCGAGCTCCCGCCGGTTGAAGTCGGAGTCGCCTAGGGCCAGATCGACCTTGTCCACGAACAGGTTGATCTCGAGGCGGCCCTTGTAGCATTCGCGGGCGAGCACCCGGTGGGCATCGACGAAATATTCGGGAGGGGTGATATTGTGGTAGATCATCATCTTCTTGTCCGGCACGCGGAAGAACAGCTTCGAGACCGGCGAGCCGATCGAGAAATGGAAGATGACGACGTTCTCCGGGGAGCTCCAGGTCTTGTAGTCGCGGTAGTCCCGGACGTGGCGCGCGGAGCGCGGGTCGAACATCTTGACGAAGATCTCCGAGCGGAATCCGCTTTCGCGGAGCACGCTCCGGATCTCGAGCATCTCGTCCGAGATGGCGTCCCCGTAGCTAAGCGAGGTGGCGAATTGATGGACATCCATGGGTCAGGTTCCCGTCCCGTTCAGGACCGCGAGGTATTTGCGTTCGATGATGTCCCAGGTATAGCGGGCCTGGAAGTAGGCCCGGCCGTTCCGGCCGAGCGCCTCCCGGAGGCGCGGCGCGCCGAGGAGAAGATCCAGCGCGTCCCGGAATTCGCTGTAGTTTGCGTAGGTAAGCCCGGCGTTCGACCGGCGGCACTGGCCTTTCAGGACGTCGCAGTGGGCGTTGGCCAGCACGGGCCGGCCCAGGGCCCAGGCTTCGAGGGTCACCATGGACAGGCTCTCGTAGAACGAGGGCATGACCAGGAGCTCCGCCCCTTCCAGGGCGTCGAACTTGTCCTGCTCCGGCAGGAAGCCGAGGTAGCGGACATCGGGATGGTCCGGGATCGGGAGGACGGTGGCGCCGATCAGGACGAGCTTCACCGGCGAGTTGGTGTCCCGCTTGAACTGGAGGAAATAATCGAAGAGGTGGGCGCAGCCCTTGTTGGCGTCGATCCGGCCGAGGTAGAGGATGAACGGCCCGCTCACGCCGTGCTTCGCCCGGAAACGCTCCGCCGAATGTTCGGCCGGGAGCACGGTCCCGACGCCGACGACCATCCCGGGAATGTCCCGGTTGCCGGACAGCGTCTGGATCATGTCCCGCTCCTCCTCGGAGTTGTAGATGAACGCCCTCGGCAGCCGGAACAGGTCCTTGAAGAGCTTGAGGTGGATGACGGGGTCGTGCTCGGCCGTGGGGACCAGGATGCTCTTGCGGGGAACGGTCCGGACGCCCCAGTAGGATTGGTAATAGCGATAGCTGAAGAAAAGAAAATGGTCATAGTCGGCTTCGTGCTCGCGGATGTAGGCGATGAGCTCCGGCGAGGTCGGCCCCTCAGCCTCGAGCCAGGCGATCTCGTCCTCGAGTTTGTGTTCGGTCGTGAGGATGCGGGCCTGGATACGGCTGAATTCCAGGACGTCGCGGGGCCGGGAGACGCGAAACCGCCGGACGAGAATGTCGTTGATGGTTTCGGTCCCGGGGGCGTAGTGGTCGGCCCAGGTGATGTAGTCGTGGGCGCAGGTCGTCAGCACTTCGACGGGACCGTGGGCCCGCATGTGCTCGGCCACCCAGCGGCAGTGGAGCTCGGCGCCGCCGTTGATGTCGAGGCCGTAGCGCTGGACGACGAAGGCCAGGGTCATTTCAGGACTTGCTCCTCGAGGGCCCGCTCCCGCTTCTGGGCGAATTCCAACTCTTTTTCGAGCACCCGGACCTTGCTCTTCAGCATGTCGAGCTCGATCTTCTGGGAGGTGGCGGTCAAGATGAGGTTGTGGCTCAGGTTGTGGAGGAGCTTGATGTACTCCTGGCTCTTGTTGAGGTCCCGGCGGGCCTGATCGAGGTTGCCGCCGAGCTCCCGGACGATCCCGTCGATGCGGACGTTGGTCGCATGGAGGCTCTGCTGCGTCTCCCGGAGCTCTTGGTGGAGCGGCAGGCCGAGGAGGCGCATGAGCGGGAAGAACGGCGTCAGCAACCGGACCATCTTGCCCTGGAGCTTCGATTTCGTGCCTGAGGGCACCGGTCCGGCCTCCGGGGCGGGCCGAGCCGGAGGCGGTTCCGGCGGAGCCGCGAGCGGGGCCGGGGGCGGCCCCCCCGGCGGGGCGGCGGCAGCCCCCTGCTCCGGGGCCGGAGCCGCCGCGGCGGCCTTCTGGATCCGGTCCATGAGGACGGACACGTCAAGGTTCTCGTAATCGACGTCGATCCCGTCCAGCATGTCTCGCGCGTCGGGTTGGGGTTTGTCCATGGGTACCTCCGGCTTCGGCCGCTCCGTCATCGTCAGGGCTTCCCGCTCTTCGGCCGGAAGAGATGGTTTTCGTAGACGCTCTGGACGTCCTGCAGGTCGGGCAGGATGCGGAGCTTCATCTCCTGGATCTCCCGGACTTCGCGTTCACTCAGCCGCCCGTCCTTCATCCGGGCGGCGATCCGGGCCTCGATCTCGCGCTCGAGGCGCCTCGCCTCGTCCTCGCCGAGGCTGGGAATCGTCAGGAATTCGGTCATGGCGCGTCTCCTTCGTCGGCTTCAAGGCAGAGAACAACTCGATACCGACGCATGTGGCCATTGTAAACGAATCGGGGCGTATCTTCAACAATTCCCGGGAGATTTGGAGCGCCGATTGAATTGCCGGACGCTCTGTGCTAAGTATGGAACGCCCGCCGCCGAGCGAACGCGAAAGAGAGGCCCGCCATGGAGAAATACCGAAGACATGCCCAACTATAAAATCGTCCTGAGCTATGACGGGACGGATTACTTCGGCTGGCAGCGCCAGCCGGACAAACCGACCATCCAGGGCATGGTCGAGGACGCACTCGAGCGGATCGTCCGGAAGAAGACGGCCCTGACGGGCGCGGGCCGCACCGACGCCGGGGTGCACGCCTTGGGACAGGCGGCCAGCTTCCGGATCGACAAGGAGATGCCCGACGCCGAACTCTTCAAGGCGTTGAACGCCCTCCTGCCGGACGACATCCGCGTCGTGAGCCTGGAGCGGGTCCCGGCGGAGTTCCATGCCCGTCGCGACGCCAAAGGCAAAATCTACCAATACCGGATCTGGACCTCGCCCGGGATCAGCCCGTTCGCGGTCCGCTACGTCCTGCACTGGCCGTATCCCTTCCACGTGAAGAGGATGCGGGACGCGGCGGCGCTGTTCGCCCGGGAAGGCGATTTCACGGGGTTCTCCTCGAACCGGGTCCTGACGCCCGTCCGGAGCGTCGTCCGGTCCGAGCTCCGGCGGAAAGGCGACGAGCTCATTTACACCATCGAGGCCCGCGGGTTCCTGCGCTACATGGTCCGGACGATCGTCGGGACCATGCTCGAGGTCGGCCGGGGGCGGGTCCCGCCGGCCGCCGTCGACGAGATTTTCCGGGCCAAGAGGCGCACGTTGGCCAGCCCCACCGCCCCGGCCAAAGGGCTGTGCCTGGTCAGAGTAATTTACTGACCATATTTTTAATCAAGTTCATCGAAATTGGGCGCGTAATAACAGTCTCTTCGTTAGCCGCCTAATTTATTGCAGGCAACGCGGCGCGAGCCCCGGTCGCTCGAAGCGGCGGGGACCCGCGGTTTGTGGGTGAGCCGCAAGAGCGACTGGGGCGGAAGCCGCGTTGCTTGCTCCCTTTTCATTCTTTCAGGTCGAGGCTCAGCACCAGCGCGTCCTCGTCGGGGTGCGTATAGTAGTTCTTCCGGACGGCCAGCGGCTTGAACCCGAATTTCTCATAGAGCGCCCGTGCCGCCGTGTTGGAAACGCGAACCTCTAGCGAGACGAAGACGGCCCCTTCACACTTCGTCCGGAGCAAGACGTCGCGGAGCATCGCCTCACCCATGCCGAAGCGGCGGAAATCGGGATGGACGGCGATGTTGTTGATCTGGACGTCGTCCCGGATCTTCCAGTAGAGGACATAGCCGACGATCCGTTTCTGAACCCGATGGACGGCCACCAAAGGGAACGAGATGCCGTCGTTCTGGATCTCGCCCTGGAACGTGGTTTCGAGCCAGGGGTGGGAAAAGGACAGCCGCTCGATGGCCATGACCTCGTCGAGGTCGCCCATCTTCATCCGCCGAAGATCGAAGGTCCGGCTTTCGCCGGCGTCGAGGCTAATGTCTATCCTCCGCCTGAGATTTCCGGAAATAGAGAGGTTCGAGCGCCTCGGCGGACACGCCTTCTCCCGCCGCGAGGATCTCCCGCCCCAGCAGTCCGACTTCGGCGGCCATGAACGGCGATCGGAGCGAAAACCGGGCGTCCGGTCCGAGCGCGACCCTGATTTTGTCTCCGCAGACTTCGACGCCGTTGCCGATGATCGTGATCGGCCGGCCCGTCGGCAGCAACGCCAGGAACGCGTCGGGCGAATAGGCGCCTTGGGGGACGACTTCGGCCGGACCGTTCGCGGAGACTTCGAAGAGGGCCGCGTAGATCTCGCCTTTCTTAGCGTCGAGCATCGGCGCCGCGAGGACCGCGAAATCGCGGAACTTCCAGGCCAGGGCGCGGAGCGACGAAACGGGCGCGACCGGACGTCCCGAAGCGAAGGCGAAGGACTTGACCGTGCTCAAGCCGATGCGGATGCCGGTGAAAGAGCCCGGCCCCGGCGTGACGGCGAACCCGTCGATGCCGCGGATCTCGATCCCTATGGATTCGAGGAGGAAATGGATGGACGACAGCAGCCGCGCGGAATGGGTGGTGGCCGAAGCGATACCGATTTCGGCCAGGAGGCGGTCCTCTTCGAGCACGGCGACGGAGCCGTGAGGCGTCGTGGTGTCGACCGCGAGGATGCGCATCGGATGAGTCCCGGCTTCGTGGCTCCTGGCCGGCCGCCGTCGCGGCCGGTCTCTCAGTTCTTTTTCAGGCCGGCCGTTTTGCCGTATTTAAATAGATCCCCGGCCCGGTAAACATCATACTGCACGCCGCTCATCGGGTCGAGCGGGAATTCGAACCTCCGGGTGAGGTTTTCCCCCCGGCCCAACTTGACGTCCACGCGGACGATGTCGCCAGTCACGAGCTTTTTTTCCTCGAGCAGGCGGTCCAGGCCGGGGATTTTCAGGACGGGGAAGCCCGAGTTCACGGCGTTCCGGAAATAGATGGCCGAGAACGAGGGCGCGAGGATCGCGCCGACCTTGAGGGCCAGGAAACAATCCACGGCCTGCTGGCGCGACGAGCCCGCGCCGAAGTTGCGGCCGGCGACAATCATGTCGCCCGGCCCGCAGAGGCTCGGAAAATCCTGCCAGCCCTCCAGGTTGCCGAAGGCCAGGGGGCCCATCTGGGCGATGTCGGTGATGGGGAGGTGAGCGTTGTGGAAGATCTGGTCGGTGTCGATGTCCTCGATGATACGGCCGTCCTTGTCGAGGAGGACCCAGATCCGGCCTTGGCGCATGTCAATGTCCATATTACAAATCCTCCGAGCCCGCGATTTCGCCCGCGGCGCAGGACGCGGCGACGACCGCCGGGCCGGCCAGATAGGTCTGGCCCTTGCCCTGCTTCCCCGGGAAGTTCCGGTTGCCGGTGCTGATCTGCGTCTCCCCTTTTCCGGTCAGCCCGGTGTGGCCCTCGGCGCATCCGCCGCAGCCGGGGTTGATCACGATCGCCCCGCTCTCGAAGAGCGAGGCGAGGATCCCGCGTTCGAGGAGTTCCCGATAGACCGCCCGGGTCGCGGGAACGACTTTCAGCATCACGCCCGGCTTGACCTTGCGGCCGCGGAGCACCTCCGCGGCCCGGCTGATATCCTCGGTCCGGCCGTTGGTGCAGGAGCCGATGAAGCCCGAATCGATCTTCGTGCCGCGGACCTCCGCGAGCGGCCGACCGGTGTTCGGCGAGGGCGGGACCGCAACTTGGGGCGGGAGGCCGGCGACGTCGATCTCGATGACGTCGGCGTATTTCGCGTCGGGGTCGGCCGCGAGGCCGCCCTCCTTCGGAATGAAGCCGATGATCCCGGCCATCTCGGTGATCATGCTGCAGAGCGTGATCCGACCTGCCCGCGAGAGCATCGCGGCCGCGGGTCCCGTGAACTCGGCCGAGCGAAGGGCGATCTTCTTCGTGCCCAAGACGCGGCAGAGGAAGAGCGTCAGGTCCTTCGCTCCGGCCGTCGGCAAAGGCATCCCGTGAAGGACGACCTTGACGCTCTCGGGCACTTCGAACCAGGTCTTTCCGGTCTTGAAGGCGAAGGCGATGTCGACGTCGCCCATCCCCTGCCCGAAGCAGTCCACGGCGCCGAGGATGTTCATGTGGCTGTCCGTGCCGACCACGGTCGTGCCGGGGCGGGCCAGCCCTTCCTCGATGAGGACGTGCGAACCGATCCCGGCGTCGACGTCGTACACTTGGATCCCGTGCTTGCGGGCGAAATCGCGGCAGATCTGCTGGTTGTCGGCGTATTTCAGGGAGCAGGCCGGGGCGCAGAGGTCGAAGGTGAAGTAGGTCTTGCCCGGGTCGGCCGGTGGGGCGGCGCCGTATTCCCGCTCATAATTTTTGACGACGTTCGGACCGCCGAAGTCCCGGGCCGAACGGACATCCAGGTCCATCCACACGATTCGGCCGGCAGCGGTCTCGTCATAGGAATGCGACCGGATGATCTTTTCGATGATCGTCTTGCCCAAAGTGCTTCCTCCGGTCAGAGCTTGGCGGCGACGGCCGCGGCCATCTCGAGCGTCGTGGCCTGGCCGCCCATGTCGTAGGTCCGAACCCGGCCCTCCCGGATGATTTCGGCGATCGCTCCTTCGAGCGTCCGGGCCTTGTCAGTCTCGCCGAACCATTCGAGCATCTGCCTCGCCGCGAGGAAGGTGGCGATCGGATTGACCTTGTAGAGCCCGGCATATTTCGGGGCCGAGCCGTGGGTCGGCTCGAAGACGCCGTATTTCGCACCGATATTGCCGGCCGAGGCGAAGCCGAGCCCGCCCACGAGCTGGGCGGCCAGGTCGGAGATGATGTCGCCGAACAGGTTCTCGGCCACGAGCACGTCGTAGTCGTGGGGGTTCTTGACGAGCCACATGCACATGGCGTCGATGTTGGCTTCCTTCATCACGACGTCGGGGTACCGCCCGGCGACCTCGCGCGAGACGGAGAGCATCAGGCCGCCCGTTTCGCGGAGGACGTTGGGCTTCTCGACGATCGTCACGGAGCGCCGCTTGGCCTTGCGGGCGTAGGCGAAAGCCGCCTCGACGATCCGCTCGCAGCCCTTGCGGGTCATGATCCGGGTCGAGAGGGCGATCTCGTTCAGGGGGACGTCCTTGAAGGCCTTCATCTTGGGATGGACCATCAGGGCGTCCTTGACGGCCGGCGGCAGGGGGAAGAATTCGACGCCGGCGTACATCCCCTCGGTGTTCTCGCGGAAGATGACGAGGTCGATGTTGTCGCGATAGTTCAGGGGATTTCCCGGGTAAGCCTTGCACGGCCGGAGGTTTATATACAGGTCGAATTCCTGGCGAAGCCGGACGATGGGGCTGAAGTAAGACAGGCCCTTGCCCTGGAACGAGGGATCGAGCTCCTTCGCCGCGTCTTCCTTGGGCTTGGAGGTGATGGCCCCGAACAGGCAGGCGTCCGTTTCTTTAAGAAGCTTGATGGTCCGGTCGGGCAGGGCGTTGCCTTCCTTGCGCCAGAATTCCCAGCCGATGTCGCCGTAGATGTACTGGGCATCGACGGCCAGCTTCTTCATGACGATCATGGCCGCTTCCACGACTTCGACGCCTACGCCGTCGCCGGGCAATACCGCGATCTTGTATTTCGCCATCGATGACTCCTTTATGAATGTGCCTCTGAGGACGTCCGCCTGATATCGGGATCAGGCCGGCGTTCCCGTCCTATGATGCTCGAGCTTCTTCTTCGTCCATTCGATCAGGCCCCCGGCCTCGAGGATTCCGATGATCGATTCCGGCAGCGGAGGGAACGTGAAAATACGGTCTCCCGCAACGATCCGGCCGCCGGCGAAATCGATCTCCGCCTCGTCGCCCCTCCGGAGCGCGTCGGCTGCCTCCTCGCACTGCAGCACGGGCAGGCCGAGGTTGATCGCGTTCCGAAAATAGATCCGGGCGAAGGACTTGCCCACGACCGCCTGGACGCCCGCCGCCCGCAGGCAGGCCGCGGCCTGCTCCCGCGAGCTCCCGCATCCGAAATTCTTGCCGGCGACGATGATGTCGCCGGGGCGGACGCCCTTGGCGAAGGATGGATCGAGGTCCTCGAGGGCGCGGGCGGCCATCTCCTCGGGCTTCAGCTGCTGATAGGTGTATTTCCCGGCGTAGATGACGTCGGTGTTGACGTTGTCCCCGTATTTCCAGATTTTGCCCTTCATGACAGGTATGTCCTCGGATCGGTGATTTTGCCCTCGACCGCGGACGCCGCGACCGTGGCCGGAGAGGCGAGGTAGATCTCGGAATCGCGGCCGCCCATCCGCCCCTTGAAGTTGCGGTTGGACGTCCCGACCACGACCTCCCCGGGCGCCAGCAGCCCCTCGTGCGCACCGAGGCACGGGCCGCAGCCCGGATTGACCATCACGCAGTTGGCCTCGAGGAAGATCTCGATCAGGCCGCGCTTCACGGCCTCTAGGTACACTTCGCGGGACGCCGGCAGGACAAGCGTTCGGACGCTCGGATGGATCTTCCGGCCCTTGAGAATCCGGGCCGCGACCTCGAGGTCCTCGAGGCGCCCGTTGGTGCATGTCCCGATCAGGGCCTGGTGGAACGGTCTTCCGGCCACGGCCGAAACGGGCTTGACGTTGTCGACCGAGTGCGGGCAGGCGATCTGCGGTTCGAGGGCGCCGAGGTCATATTTCAGGACCGCTTCGTAGTTCGCGTCCGAGTCGGATTTCAGGATTTCGTAGCTCCCGCGCGCCCGGGCCTTCAGCCAGTCGATCGTCTTGCCGTCCGGCTCAAAGTATCCGTTCTTGGCGCCCATTTCGGCCGCCATGTTGCACAGGACCATCCGCGAGGCGAGGCTGAAGTCCCCGGCTGCGGGCCCGGCGAACTCGACGGCCTCGTAGTTCGCCCGGTCGGCGCCGTGGTCGCCGAGGATCTTGAGAATCGCGTCCTTGGCGAAGACGCCGACGGGGAAGCGGCCGCGGAATTCGATGCGGAGCGTTTCCGGCACACGCAGCCAGATCTCGTCGGTCGCCCACAGGCTCGCCATTTCGGTCCGGCCGACGCCGGCCGCAAACGCGCCGAAGGCGCCGTAGGTCGTCGTGTGCGAGTCGCTGCCCATGATCACCGCGCCCGGCAAGGCGAAGCTCGCCTCGGAGAAGACCTGATGGCAGACCCCGGCGTGGATGTCGAAGAAGTTCGGAATCCCCTGCTCCGCGACGAACTCCCGGATCGTCTTGTGATTCTGAGCGTATTTCTCGTCGGCCGCCGGGACGATGTGGTCGAGGACGATCACGATCTTGCCCGGAGCCGCGACCTTCTTCAGGCCGAGTTTCTTGAATTCGCCGATGATGGCCGACGAATTGTCGTGCGACAGATAGTAATCCGGCGAGACGGTGATCACCTCGCCGGCCCGGACCGTCCGGCCCGCCTTCCGGCCCAGCGCTTTTTCGGAGAATGTCAGGCCCACGGATTTCACCTTCCTTTCGAATGCCGCGATGTCCCCGCCTATTCCTTGAAGATGTCGAAGTTGACGAAGTCGGCGTGGTTGACGATGACCGCCTCGATCGTCCGACGCAAGCCGTCGCCCTCCTTGGAATGGGCGGCGATGATGTGGACGACCTCCTGGGGCAGGTCGTACTTGAAGGCGAAGGCCGCGCCCGAAATCGGGTGACGGAGCAGGTTGCCCTCCCGGCTCTTGAAGAACTGGCCGTTCTCCCGCTTGTATTCAAAGAGCTTCCCCACATCGTGGAGGATTGCGCCCGCGAGGAGAAAGTCGCGGTGGACGACGACTTTGCCCTTGTAGCCGGAGCCGAGGACCTCGGCGATTTTAAGCGAGGTCCGGGTCACGGCCCGGGTATGGTCGATGAGGCTGATCTCGATGTTCTTGATAAGCAGAGTGAAGGGCATGCGCTGGAGGTCCTCGCCCGTCCAGCCGCCGCGCCGGGCGGCTTCGACCCACACGGTGAGAGTCTGCTCGCGGAGCGGGGCGTCCGCGATCAGCTCGATCTCCGGAAGGAGTTGCAGGATTTCGTCTCTCATGGCAGCTTCCTTTCGGGAGGACCGTCGTATTCGAAATCCTCCGGGTCGATCTTGCGCATCGGCTTCATGCGCGTTTTCTCCTCGTGGACGTGGGCCACAAGTCCGGGGACGCGAGAGATGATGAAAAAGGCGTTCCCAATTTCGGGCGGGATGCCCAGTTCGCAGAGCAGCGCGGCGATGGCCCCATCGACGTTGATCGGCAGGGACTTCCCGCCAGCCGCTTCGGCCAGGGCTTTTTCCATGCCGCGCGCGATCCGGACGAACCGGCCGGCCAGGCCGAGCTCCGCGGCCAGGGCGAAGAGCCTGGCCGTCCGGGGGTCGCTCGTATGCAGGCGGTGGCCGAATCCCGAGGCGCGTTTCCCCTGGGCCTTCAGCCCCTCGAGGACCTCGCGGATGGCCTTCGGCTCGTCGGCTTCGGTAACGGCCCGCCGGGCGATCTCGAGCAAGAGGCGCTGGCCCTCCTCGATCGCGCCGCCGTGGAAGCGGTTGATGGCCAGGACGCCGGCCGCGACCGCGGCGTTGAGGTCCGCGCCCGTCGAGGCGACCGTCCGGGCCGCGAGGGCCGACGGCGGGCTCGCCCCGTGGTCGATCGACGAGACGAGGATGGCGTCGACCAGGCGGCCGACCTCGGGCGTCGGGAACTCGCCCTTGAGGGCCAGATAGACGGCCTGGGCGAACGAGATCCGGCCCATCAGGTCGGCGATAGGATAGCCGCGCAGGACGATCCGGTTGGGCTTGATCTCGGTGATCGCGGTCTTCCATTTTTCTTCGGGCATGCGGTCCTCCCCGTTATTTCAGGATCTCGGCGGCTTTGCGGGGGATGTCGGCGATCGCGTCCACGACGTGGACGCCGGCCTCGCGGAGGCGCGAGACCTTGGCCTCGTGCGTCCCGCGGCCGCCTTCGACGATCGCCCCGGCGTGGGAGAAGCGCGTTCCCGACTTGGCCGCTCTTCCACCGATATAAGCGATGAGGGGCTTGGTGAACTTGCCCTGGATGATGAGGTCGGCCACGCGCTCCTCCTGGGTCGTGCCGATCTCGCCGAACATCGCCACGGCGCGCGTCTGATCGTCGCGCTCGAACAGTTCCATGACCTCGGGATGCGATAGGCCGACGATCGCGTCGCCCCCGACGTGGATGATCGTGCTCTGGCCGATGCCTGCCCGGGTCAGGTAGTACGCGATGGCCGAAGTCATACCGCCGCTCCGGGAGCTGACGCCGAGCACGCCCGGCTTGAACCATTCGCGCGCCCGCTGCGCCCGGCCGCCGATCATGCCCAGGACGGCTTTGCCCGGGCTCAGGAGCCCGAGCGTGTTGGGCCCGACGAACCGCGCGCCCGCCTCCCGGGCCGCGCGCGCGATTTCGAGGACGTCGTAGATCGGGACGCGGTCGGGCACGATGACCAGGAGCTTGACGCCGGCCGCGATCGCTTCGAGGGCGGCGTTCTTCACCAGCGCCGCCGGGATGAAGATGACGCTCACGTCGATCGGGCCCTGCTTCTCCCAGGACTCCTCGACCGAGTCGTAGACGGGGACGCCGTAGACGTCCTGGCCGCCCCGGCCGGGGGTCACGCCGGCGACGACGTTCGTGCCGTAGTCCTTCATCAGGTGGGCCCGGGCCATGCCTTCGCGGCCCGTGATCCCCTGAATCACCACTCTGGATTTTTCGTCGACGAGGATGGACATGGTTTTATTCGGTCTTTCGGGTCAACCGGGCCCGGTACTCGACCAGGCCCGGAATGGGCAGGTGAAGGTCGATGGCCGCCTTCTCGTGGAAGCGGCAGAAGATCTCGCAGGCCAGGCACTCCGTGCACTTCCCCTTCTTCGCGTCCTCGGGCGGAATGGCGAGGGCGGGCCGCCCGTCCTCGAGCTTGAGGATCTTCGGCCCGCAGGCCCCGACGCACCCCTTGGAGGCGCACGTCCCGCATTTCGCCCGGTCGATGAAGATCCGTCCAGTCAGCGTCATGAAGGCGTAGGCCCCGTCGGCCGGCTGGAATTCGGCCGACGGCCGGACTTCGTGCCGCGCCTCGCCGCCGGCCCGGATGAGCTCCTCGAGCCGGCCAGCGCAGAACTCGGGCGAATCGTCGCGGCCGTAGCCTTCGACCTTGCCCGCAAGGCCCCGGCCGTAGTCGGCGAGAATGCGGATCGCGTCCTCCTCGCAGTTCCCTCCGAGGCGGATGACCGCCGGGACGGCGAGGCGCTCTTCCGTGAACGCTTTGATCAGGCCCCGCGCGGAGTGATATTGCTCCTGGCTGGCGACGCCCGAGCCCGAGGCGAAGTAGCCGCGGATGCCGGGCTGGGAGAGGATGATCCGGGCGGCGCGGTAGACCTTGCTCGCGGGAGGGTTGCCGCTCGTGTCACAGAAGTTGGCCAGCTTGAATCCCCGGGCGAGCACGGCATCCATCGACATCATCGAGCCGCCCCCGCCCGCACCGTGGAAGCCGATGACCTTGTCCTCGGGACCGATGGCTTCGGTCATCTGGAAGAAATAGAACGTGCCCCGGTAGTCCTTCTCTTCGACTTTGTAGGCGATTTTCTCGAGCTCCGTCGGCGGACGGTCGAACTCACGGGCGACCTCGATTCCGAGCTCCGGATGCCGGTAGACGGCGTAGTCGTCGACGACGAGGTGGCAGTCGGCGGCGTAGATCGCATCGTCCGCGGCGAGGACGAGGGGATTGATCTCGGCCGAGCGGGCGTCCTTGGATCGCGCGACTTTATAGAGCTTGGTCAGGAGCTCGGCCGCCTGCATCATCGGCCCGCCGGAGAGCCCCGCCCGGCGGACGAGGTTGCGGGCCTCGAATTCGCGGAGACCGGTGGAAACGTCGATGGGCAGGGACGAAATCTTCTCGGGATGGAGCCGGGCGATCTCCTCGACCCCCGTCCCGCCGACCGCGCTGAAGATGAGGACCGGGCACTTGCGGGCGTCGTCCATGACCAAACCGGCGAAATACTCGGCTTTAAGGACGAGTTTTTCCTCGACCAGGATCCGGTCGACCACAAAGTTGCGGACCTTCATCCCGATCATCCGGCCGGCCTTCTCCGCGGCCTCGTCCGGCGTGTCGGCGAACTGGATGCCGCCCAGTCCCGCCCGGCCCGTGAGCCAGACCTGGATCTTCAGGACGACCGGCCGCCCGATCCGGCGGGCGATCTCCCGCGCCTCGGCAACCGAAAAGGCGACCTCGCCCTCCGGGACACGGACGCCGCCTTCCTTGAGAAGCTTCTTGCTCTGGTATTCATAAAGCCGTGCCACGAGAACCTTCCTTTGAGCATAAAAATGCGATGGAGGAATAATTTAGTATAACCAAATCGCCGCCCGATGAAAAGGGGGCGGGGTTCGGCACCGGGGTTAGCCCCGGGGCTGAACTCCAGCCCCAACATAAAGGCGTCGAAAGCGTTTGATTTTGCTCGGCCCGTCCGCATAGAATACACCCGCATTCATCCCCCCGGAAAGGAGACCGCCATGAACGACGCCCTTCCCGCGAAGCCCCGATTCCCGAAAACCTTCTGGACGGCCAACACCATCGAGCTCTTCGAGCGGGCCGCCTACTACGCGATGGCCTCGTTCATGGTCATCTACCTCAAGGAAAACCTGGGCATGAGCCCCTCGACCGCGACCCTGCTCAACGGCACGGTCCTCTGGGGCCTGGTCTATTTTCTGCCCATCCTGTCGGGGACGCTGGCCGACAAGTTCGGCTACAAGCGGTCGCTCACCGTCGCCTTCATCATGATCGCCCTGGGCTATTCCGTCATGGGCAACCTCCAGAAGCTCTGGCCGGGGATCATCGGCGCGCCGGCCGCGCAGGCGGTGGACTTCACCGTGCCGGCCGTGCTGGGGATCGTCCTGATCGGGATCGGGGGCTCGATCGTCAAGCCCTGCATCGCCGGGACGGTCCAGAAGACCGCCGGAACGCGGGCGACACTCGGCTTCGGCATCTTCTACATGATCATCAACATCGGCTCGATCACGGGCCGGGGCGTGTCGTACTTCGTCCGGATCAACCTCGGCATCCCGGCCATCTTCGTCTACGCCTCCACCTTCTTCGCCCTGGTCGGGCTGATCGTCGTCCTGTTCGTCTACCGCGAGCCCGAATACGTGAGCGACGGCGTCAAGGACGGCCAGCAGGTCCGAAAAAAGACGCTCGGCGAGGCGATCGTCGGCATCTTCGTCGTCCTGCGCAACTTCAAGTTCGTCTTCTTCCTGATCGTCATGAGCATGTTCTGGTTCCTCTACGTCCAGCTCTACAACCTGGTGCCCCTGTACCTGCGCTATATAGACCCCAACGCGCCGGTCGAGCTCTACCAGCTGGCCAATCCCATCATGATTGTCGGGTTCCAGATGCTGATCACCCGGATGGTCAAGCGCTGGACGCCGGTCAAGTCCATCATCCTCGGCGCGGGGGTCGTGACCGTGGGCATGGCCCTCAACGTCCTGCCGTCGCTCCTCTCCGGAGACCCGACCCACCGGGTGGGGATCCTCGGGCTGGCCATCCCCTTTGCCGGGCTGTTCATGATCGTGTCCATCGCCTCGATGGCCACAGGCGAGATGATGGCCTCGCCGCGCGTCTACGAGTACCTCGGCGCGATCGCGCCCAAGGGGGAGGAAGGGCTGTTCACGGGCTACGCCAACCTGCCCCTGGCCCTGGCGACCATCGTCGGGGGCAAGTTGGGCGGCCAGATGTTCGAGCACTACATTTCCGACCCGCAGAAGGCCGGATTGCCGGTCGATACGACCCCGATGTGGCTCATCATCGCCGGCGTCGGGCTGCTGTCGATGATCGGTCTCGCGATCTACGACCGGCTGGTCCGGAAAAAATAAGCGGGCCGGAAAATCTATCTTAAGCGCCTAATTCAATGACGCAGGCGAGGCAGGATCCCTGAGGCCCACATAGCGGAAGGGGGGCCCCCGCGCGAAGCGAGGGGGGGAACCGACGGGACTGGTTCCCCAGTGGGCCGGGGGATTCTGCCCCGCCTGCGTCGACCAATTAATTCGGCCGCATGAGGACGAAGTTCTTCAGCCCGTTCTTCTGAAACTCCTCGTAGTAGTTGTCGACGAGCTGGCGCTCCGTGTCCTGCCGCTCCTCGGAGCTCATCCCGTCCACCGCGTTCTCGCCGTAGCGGGCCACGAGGTCGCGGTCGGCCAGCCGGTATTCGAGCTCGTCCCAGAAGGCGTCGTTCTTGTATTCGTCGAGGTCCGCGAGCCACTCGTCCTCGATCGAGCTCTTCGGATACCAGGCGTTCTGGTCCTCTTCGTAGGTGGTGGTCTTTTCCAGCCCGAAATCCCGGGCCTTGCTGTAGATATAATCCTCGAGGGCGTCGCTTTCCTCGTCGATGTCGTCGGTGTGGTAGCCGTTGACCACCCAGTTGCCGAGATAGACCAGCCGCATCAGCTGGGCATATTGGTCTTTCGTGAACTTGATTTCCATGTCGTCTCCTTGCGGCGGGCGGCCAGCCCAAGTTTATAGAATACGTCTTCCGCACCCGGGACGCAAGACGGGCAGGGGCGGGCCGCTCGGCAGCGGCCGGCAGCCAAGGAACGAGCCTTCGCGGCAGAAGTGGACCCCCGGGAAAAGGCCCGGACATGAAAAACCCCCTCGTCGAGATTTCTCTCGATTTTTCTCGACCAGGGGATCAGGGTTTCAGAACGGGATGGACGTCAGAATTTACGGAAGTCTCTTCTCTCTCCTCCCTCTCTCCGCTCATGGGGGGGGTCGGTGCGGGGGCGAGCTTCGTTGACGATGATCTTGCGGCCTTCAAGGTCGGTGCCGTTCATCTTGTTCTTGGCCTCTTCCGAAGCTTCCGAGGTCGCCATTTCCACGAAGCCGAAGCCTCTTCCTTGAAGGATGTTGACGGTGGTAACCTCTCCGAACTGGGAAAACGCGTCCTTCAGCTTTTCTTCCGTCGTCTTGTAGTTGAGGTTACCGACATAAAGTTTTTTAGAGAACATAAAGAAAACCTCCTGGCCCTTTTCTCACCGTCCGGTTGGGATTTGCGCTCCCGACCGTCCGTCCGTCAAAAGAGTCGCCCCATTTTTCCACATCTTTTTTTGAAAATCAAGGGGAAAATTCCAGGCGGACAGGGCGGAAAATCGGGGGCGTCCGCACCTTCTATTTCTTGATGATGACCTTCTCGTCGGGCTTCATCAGCCAGAGCTTTTCCCGGGCCTCCTTGTCCACGGCGCCGGGGTTCCGCTCGAGGTCGGCGACCTCTTTTTCGAGCCGGGCCTTCTCCTGCTTTAGCTTCTCGATGTCCTGAAGCAGGGCGCCATAGGTCTTCCCGGCACGGTAGATCTCGAAGAGCCCCTTCTTGCCGAAGAACGAGGTGAGGAGCAGGACGAAGAGCAGGAAGACGAACGCGCCGACGGCGGCCTTTCGCTTCCAGTCGCCGGCCTTTTTCTCGGTCACGCGAGCTTCTCTTCGGCCGCCTTGACCAAGTTGTTCAGGTCGGCCCGGGAGCCGGCTTCCGCATAGCAGCGGATGAGCGGTTCGGTGCCCGAGAGGCGAAGGAGGAGCCAATCGTCGTCCGCCAGATCGAACTTCAGGCCCTCGATTGCCGTCGCCATGAGCACCGGCCGCCCGGCCAGGCGGGCGGGCGGGCTCTGGATGAGCTTCCGCAGTTTCTTCCCCCGGTCGGCCGTGAGGGGGATGTTTATCTGGATGCCGATCCGCTCCCCGTATTCCTTGAAGAGGTCGCCGATCAGCGCCGCCAGGCTCTTCCCGGAAACCGCCACCATCTCGGCCACGAGGAGCCCGGCCAGGATGCCGTCCTTTTCGGGGAGATGGTCTTTCACGGCGATCGAAGCGCTTTCCTCGCCGCCGAAGATGATCAGGCCGCGGAGAAACAGGTCGGCGATGTACTTGAACCCGACCTGCGTCCGATAGAGGGGCAGATCGTATTTGCGGGCGATGCGGTCGAACAGGTGGGTGGTGGCCACGGACCGGGCCACGCCCCCGCGCCAGCCCTTGACGCCGACGAGGTAGTTCAGGAGCAGAGACAGGATCAGGTTCTGGACGACCATCCGGCCTTGGTGGTCTACGATGCCGAACCGGTCGCCGTCGGCGTCGGTGGCGATGCCGAGATCGCATTTCTTCTCGCGGACAAGCGCGGCGAGCTCGGCCATGTTTTCTTCGGTGCACGAGGGCGCGATCCCGCCGAAATAGGGGTCGATGTAGCCGTGGATCTCTTCGACGGGGATGCGGTTCTCTTCGAGGATTTCGTCGAGGTACTCGCGGCTCGTGCCGTAGAGGAGGTCCACCCCGACCTTCACGCCGGCCCGGCGGATGGCGTCGAAATCGATCTTGCCCTGGAGGAAGGCGAGGTAGTCCTTCTTCAGGTCGATCTTCCGGATGAACTCCGTCCGGGGATAGGCCGGGTAAAAGGAATAGTTTTTTCTCAGTGTGCGGAACTCGGCCTCGATCGCGTCCGTCTCCGCGGGCATAGCGGGAGCCCCGTTCTCCGTGTTGTATTTCAGGCCGTTGTATTCCGGGGGGTTGAAGGACGCCGTGAAATTCAGCCCGCCCTGGGCTTTGCGCTTGATGATCTGGAAGGACTGGGCCTGGGAGGGAGCGTCGCGCTCGGCGAGGAAGACGCCGATCTTGTTGTGGGACAAAATCTTGGCCGCCTCGGAGGCATAGCGCTCCGAGAGAAACCGGGTGTCGTAATTGACGACGACCGAGATTTCGCGGCCGGGGAATTTCCCCTTCAGGACGTTGGCGATGGCCTGGACCATGATCCGGACGTTCTGGAAGGTGAATTCCTGCCCCATGATCGCCCGCCAGCCCGATGTGCCGAAATGGACCATTTTTTAAAAAATATCACAAGAGGGAGGGAAAAGCAATCGGCCCGCCGAACCGGACGGATGCCCCGCCTACGGGGGGGGTGAGAAAAAATTCACCCCCGGATTCACCTCCCCCGAGGATTGTCGCAGCCCGGCGCCGGCGGATAATGAGGCCTGTGCGAGCCGGATTCCGGGAGGATTTTTAATGTGCCAAAAATTGTCAATAATGCGTTTGACATCCCGAAGAATTTCTGCTAATCACAGTAAGGGGAACTGAAATTAATACGAAATATCATATAGAAAAAAGCGCGATATACCCCGGGTCCTTCGATCCGATCACAAATGGTCACGAGGATATCATCCGCCGGGGCGCCAGCCTCTTCCCCCGGGTCGTCATCGCCGTCCTCGAAAATCCCCGCAAGGAGACCCTTTTCTCCACGGCCGAACGCATCGAGATCCTGCATGAAATCTTCAAGGACGATCCCGCGATCGAAATCAAGGCCTTTCACGGCCTGCTGGTGGACTTCGCCCGGGACAACGAAATCCGGATCCTCATCCGCGGCCTGCGCGCCGTGTCGGACTTCGAATACGAATTCCAGATGGCCCTCATGAACCAGAACCTCAACGCCCGCATCGAAACGCTGTTCATGATGCCGAGCGCAAAATACGCCTTCCTCAGCTCGAGCCTGGTCAAAGAGGTCTTCCGCCTCGGCGGGTCGGTCGAAGGACTGGTCCCGTCGTACGTCGAGGACCGGCTCCGTGAGAAATTCCGGTCGAAGCGGGAGTCTTATCCATGAGACGGGGGACGGACGCGAGATGTTCGGACTGAAGAAAGAAAAGGCCGTCGTCGGGCTGGATATCGGCTCGTACGCGATCAAGGCCGTCGAGCTCCACGCCCGGACCAAGGGCAAGAAGTCGGGCTACGATGTGTCAAAGATCGGCTACGAGCGGCTGCCCCACGACGCGATCGTCGAGGGCTCGATCATCGATCCCGCGGCGGTCGTGGAGACGATCAAGGCCCTCTTCGAGAAGAGCAAAATCGGCAACAAGGACGTCGTCATTTCCATCTCCGGCAACTCCGTCATCGTCAAGAAAATCGCGCTGCCGGTCATGGAGACCGAGGAGCTGGCGGAATCGATCATCTGGGAAGCCAAACACAACATCCCCTACCCCTACGAGGAGACGCACATCGACTATGCCATCCTCAAGCCCCAGCCTGGGGCCGAGGAGCGCAACCTCGAGATCCTGCTCGTGGCAGTCAAGAAGGACAAGATCGCGGCCTACAGCAACGTCGTCCGCCAGGCGCGCAAGAACCTGGAAGCCGTCGAAGTGGACGCCTTCGCCCTCTACAACGCCTTTGAAATCAACTACCCCGAGGACTTCCAGGAGAAGACCACGGCCCTGGTCAACATGGGGGCAAACATCACGACGCTCATCATCGCCGAGAAGGGCTCTCCCCAGCTCTTCCGGGACCTGGCCATCGGCGGCACCTATTTCCTGGACAACATCCGCAAGGACCTGAACGTCGGCCCCGACGTAGCAGAGAGCCTGCTCCGGGGGGAACCCCACGCCGAGATCCCGGCCCGCGAAGTGGAGGCGGTCTTCGCCTTGAACGTCAAGAGCCTGCTCGATGAGATCGAGAAGATGTTCACCTTCTACGAGGCCGAAGACAAGCGGGAGAAGAAAATCGAGCAGATCTTCCTCAGCGGCGGGCTGGCCAACGTCACCAACCTGGCCGCCGCCTTCGCGTCGAAATTCCAGGTGAAGACCCTCCTTTTTGACCCGTTCCGCCAGATCCCCTATGATGAAAAAAAGCTGAGCCCGATGTATTACCAGGAAATGGCCTCGTTCTTCGCCGTGGCCGTGGGCCTCGCCACGCGGCAAAAAGAGAAATGAGCCTATGATCCGCGTCAACCTGGTCAAGGCCGAGAAGAAGGAGATCGAGGAGACGAACCTCCCCGACACGGCCGAGTTCAAGAAGAAGAAGGCCCCCCTCGGCAACATCCTGCTCGTCCTGGCGGTCGTGGTCGTGGGCGCGCTCGCCTACCTCCAGAAGACGGGGCTCGACACCGAGCGCGCCCTTCTCGAGGAGGCCCGGGCGGAGAAGATCAAGCTCCAGCCCGTCGGGGCCAAGCTCGACCTGGTCGAACAGCAAAAGGCCTTCCTCGAAAAGAAGATCGGCCTGATCAACGGCCTCAAGGCCCGCCAGGGCGGCGCGGTCCGGATCATGGAAGAGATCAGCCAGGACCTGCCCGACTGGGTCTGGCTCACGGAAGCCAGCCTCCGGCCCCAGGGCCTGGAGCTGAAGGGCCGGGCCCTGACCAACATCCAGATCTCCGATTTCATGAGGAACCTGGAGAAGAGCGGGCTGTTCGAGAACGTCGGCCTGGTCGGCTCCACCCAGAGGACCACGGGCGCGAACTCGTACCTGGAATTCACCCTGACCGCCGGCGTCGCCGCGCCCGCGGTACCGCGGCCTTTGGTGCCGCAGCCCGCCGCCAAGGGCGTCCAGACCACGGAGGCCCGATGAAAAAGCAGCCGTGGATGACCACCGCCCTCCTGGCCGCGATCGTGGCCGGCCTGCTCTATTTCCTCTACTTCAAGCCCCGCCAGGCCGATCTCCGGAGTTTCCGGTCGGAGCGCGTCGCCCTCGAGGACGAATTGACCAAGCTCCGGTCGAAGAAGCGGCAGCTGGACAAGATCGAGGCTGAGCTCGCGAAGCTCGGTGCCTCGCTGACCGAGCTCGAATCGATCATCCCCCGCAAGAATGAACAGAGCGAGATGGTCCGCAACGTCCAGCAGATGGCCCTCGATGCCGGCATCGGGACCGTCCTCCGCATCGCCCCGGACCGGGAAGTGAACAAGGACTTCTATTCGGAATGGCCCATTCCGATCGAAGTCATCGGCAGCTATCACACCCTGGGCGCGTTCTTCGACCGGATCCTGCACTTCCCCCGGATCTTCAACATCGACGATTTTTCGATCGTAGCCCTGCCCAGCCAGTCGGCCGACACGACGGTCTCGGCCCGGTTCACGGCCCGGACGTACTTCTTCTTGGATGAGAGCCAGATCAAGAAGCCCGAACCGGCCAAGCCCAAGAAGCCCGTGAAGGAAACCAATGAGATCTAGAACCGCTGGGGCTCTCGTCGCGGGAGTCCTCCTCCTCGCCGTCCTGGCGGCGCCCGGCCGCGGGCAGCAGAAGGCCGGCGAACCGAAGCCGGGGACGGCCCCGTTCTCCTACAGCTCCGGCGGACGGCGCGACCCGTTCAAGGACCTGAAGGGCGGCCAGAATATCAAGGAGAAGCGGACCATCACCGGCTTCGCCGATCTGTTCCTAGACGAGATCCGGATCCTGGGCATCGTCCGGATCAAGAGCCAACGCGTGGCGATCGTCAGCCTCCCCGAGGGGTTCCCCGTCACGGTCCGCAAGGGGGACCGGTTCGCCGACGGATTCATCCTTTCGATCGAGGATGGGCAGATCGTCCTGCGGCAGACCCGCGACCGGGGCGTCCCGCTCATGAAGCCCCGGGACATCGTCAAGGAAATCATGCCTGAGGAGCGCTAAGATGAAAAGGATCGTTCAGCGGCTCGTTCTCGCCGTCGGGGCCCTATCGCTCGTCCTGGCCGGCGCCGGACTCCAGACCCCCGCGCCCCTCGCCTCCCTGGCCAAGATTTCGGTCCTGCCCTCGCGGGTCAACGTCCGGATCGTCCTCGAGCCCTCGTCCGCGGTCCCGAACCTCACGGCGGCCTACGACAAGGACTTCCCCTCGCGGCTCGTCCTCGATCTCGGCCGCGTCCAGCCGCCCGCCGTCCCCGCCGTCCCCGCCGACGAGCCGGCGCTCGTGAAAGGCCTCATATTCCTGGCCGGGGCCGATTCCCGGACCTTTCTCCTCGTGGACCTGATCGGACCCGTGCCGTTCCGCGTCTCAACTGAGGGCGGCAAAACGGTCGTCGAGCTGACGAAGATCCTCGCCGCGGACCAGTATCTGGTTTCCGCCGAGACCCAGGCCGCCCTCGACCAGTCCAAGGACCGGGACGTCACGTTGAGCGGCGTCGAGGTCGCGGACAAGAGCGACCGGACCGACGTGACCGCCCGCCTCGGCCGGAAAGCCGTCACCAACATCTTCGCCCTGGGCGACCCCCTGCGCCTCATCGTCGACATCTACGACGCCGTCCTGGCCAGGCCGATGAAGACGAGTCCGATCGGGACATCGGGACTCGAACAGGTCAAGATCGGCCAGTTCAAGACCGCGCCTCCCCGCTCCGTCACCCGCCTGGTCTTCGAGCTCGCCGCGGCCCAAGCCTACAGCGTGACCAACGAGGCCTCCGGCCTGACAATCTCCTTCCCGAAGAGCCCGGCCGTGGTCCGGGACGAAAAGCCCATGCTCGCCGAACCTCCGCAAGCCCCGGCCAAGACCGAGCAGAAGGCCGACGATGCGGGCAAGAGCCGGACGGTCCATGACGCCCAGGAAAAATACACGGGCGAGCTGATCAGCCCCCGCTTCAAGGACGCCGACCTGCGGGACGTCGTCCTATGGCTCGGCGAGTTCGCCGGCCTGAACGTCGTCTTCGACCCCGAGGTCCGCGGGAGCGTGACCGTCAACTTCGATCTCATCCCGTGGGATCAGTTCCTGGACATCATCCTGAAGATCAACAACCTGGGCAAGACCCTGGAGGGCAACGTCCTCCGGATCGCGTCGGTCGCCAAGCTGGCCGAGGAGGAGAAGTCCCAGCAGAGCCTCCGCGACGCGAAGGAACAATCCGGCTCCATGCAGACCAAGATCTTTACTCTTTCCTACGCCAAGTCGAAGGATGTGATGGATATCCTGAAGGGCAAGAAGTCGGCCCGGGGCGAGCTCGTGACCGACGACCGGACGAACACCGTGATCGTCACCGACGTCAAGGAGAAGCTCGATCTGATCGAAAGCCTCGTCGCCACCCTGGACACGTCGACCCCCCAGGTCCAGATCGAGGCCCGGATCGTCGAGGCCACTTCGAGCTTCGTCCAGAACCTCGGCATCCAGTGGGGAGCGAAGGCCATCGCCGATCCCTTCTACGGAAACCAAACGTCGCTCCAGTTCCCGAACAAGGTCCTGGTCGACGGGGCCATGATCCCCCAGGGGATCGTGACCAAGGGGATCGGCGGCCCGCTCGGCGGGTACGCCGTCAACCTCCCGGCCCCGTCCTTCAACAGCGCCGTGGGCCTCTCGTTCGCGAACGTCCTCGACACGTTCCGGCTGGACGTGGCCCTGAGCGCCCTGGAGACGTCGGGCGACGGCAAGATCCAGTCGACCGAGCGGATCACGACCCAGAACAACAAGGAAGGCTACGTCAACCAGGGCCGGCAGATCCCGGTCCAGACCTCGGCCAACTTCACGGTCACGACCCAGTACGTGAACGCGGGGCTCGAGCTCCGGGTCACGCCCCAGATCACGGCCGAAGGCACGATCATCATGACGATCGAGATCAAGAACGACGCGGCCGACTTCGGCAACCTGGTGAACGGCATCCCGCCGATCACCACCCAGAGCGCCAAGACGACGGTCACGGTCGCGGACGGCGGGACGACCGTGATCGGCGGCGTGTACCGGATCGAGGACTCCATCACCCACGACCGCGTGCCCTTTCTCCACCAGATTCCGATCCTCGGAAACCTGTTCAAGTCCTTCTCCAAGACCAAGTCGAATCGGGAGCTGCTGATCTTCATCACCCCGAGGATCCAGAAATAGGAGGAACGAACCGATGACACACCCCACGCCTTTTCGGACGCGGCTGGGCTGGGCGGCCCTCGCCGCCGCGGTGGTCTTCCTCTCGGCCTGCAACCCCGTGGAAAACGCCTCGCAGTCGGCCACCCTGCTCAAGGTCGTCAGCTTGATGGGCTTCGACCTCAAGGGCTCGGAACAGGCCTACGCCCTCTCGGACGTCCTCACCCAGGACCCGACGACCGGAGCCCAGTCCTGGATCGCCGATCCGGCGAAAGTCACCTTCTCGGCCCAGCTCCTCGACCCCAAGTCGATCAACGGAGCTTCGCCATACAACGACATCCTGATCACGCGCTACATCGTAACGTTCCAGCGCGCCGACGGCAAGAACGCGCAGGGCATCGACGTCCCCTACTCCTTCGAGGGCTCGATGTCGATCCTCGTGCCGATCGGAACGGCGACGACGGCGACGTTCATCCTCGTCCGAGAGGTCGCGAAACAGGAGCCCCCGCTCCTCAACCTCAAGGACGCCAATCCCGGCGACGGTATCTACGCCACGGCCAAGGTCGATTTCTACGGGCACGACGGCGCCAACAAGCTGGTCAAGGCCACGGGCTATCTGTCCGTCACCTTCGCCGACTACGGCAACTGATGAGGACGCGAACCATGAGAACACGAACCGTCATCCTGGGGATTGTCCTGGCGGCCGTCCTCGCGGGCGGACCCGCCTGCAAGATCGATGCCCTGAAAGAGCCGTCTCCGACCGGGCCGTCGACCATTTTCCAGACCTTCACCCTCAGCGTCAGCACGAACGTGATCATGGCCGGCGAGTCCCGGTCGCAGGTGGAAGTCCGGGCCGTGGTCCGGCGGGGGAACGCCCCCGTGATGGACGCGGTCGTCTACTTCACCATCACCGCCGGGCCGGGCTATTTCTCCAATTATACCCAGCGCCTGGCCGTCGCGACCGACGAGAACGGCGCGGCCTCGGTCACCTATCTCGGCCCCCTCAAATCTGAAATCGGGTCCGACCAGAACGTGTATTTCCGGGCCCAGCTCCAGACCGACCAGATCGAGGTCATCTACAAGGAAATCTGGGTCCACATCCTCCGCGGGAATTAATCGAACCGGACGACGGACCGTCGTCCTGAAATCGACCTTAGGCCAAGGTCGAGGCCCGCATCCAGCACCTCCGGATCTTCGGCCTTCAGGACGAGCTGCAGCCCCTTCTCCCCCCGACGCGCGGACGGCGGGACCATCCCGGGCCCCGTCACCTCGAGCCCGGGTCCGAAACCCTGGTAAAGGCGGACGAGCTCCCGCGCCCGCTGGGCGAGCGGCCGCAAGTCGCGGCCGTAGAGGACGATCTCGGCCATGGCCGAAAACGGCGGGTAGTTCATCAGCTTCCGGAACCCGATCTCCGCCTCGAAAAAGGCCCCGTAGTCCCGGCGCGCGGCCGCCCTGACGGCGTGGTGCTCCGGAGCCGCGGTCTGGACGAGGATTTCTCCCTCCGGTCCGGCGTAGCGCATCATGCGTCCCAGGGACTGGAACGTCCTTTGGGCCGATCGGAAATCCGGGTGTGCGAGCCGGGCTTCCGGATGGAGGACCGCGACACAGGCCGCCGGCGGGAGGGCCTGGTGGGCCAGCATCTCGGTGCCGAGCAGGATGTCGATCGCGCCCGTGGCCCATCTCCGGACCGCCTGATCCCTGGCCGACCTGGTCCGGACGCGGGCACTGTCGAAGCTCGCGATCCGGGCGCCGGGAAACGCTCTCCGCAGCGCCTCTTCGACCGCCTCGACGCCGGCCCCGCGCGGCTCCATCACCCGGCCGCCGCATTCGGGACATGCGGCCATTTTCGGGCGCGAAGCGCCGCAGTAGCGGCAGACAAGCTTCTCTTCCTTCTTATAATAAGAGAGCGAGATTTCGCAGCGCTCGCAGCGGGGGATGTTCCCGCAGCGGGGACATTGAAGGTAGGCGGCATATCCCAGGCGGTTGAGGAAGACCAGGCCCGGCTTTCCGGCGCGGAGATTCTCCCCGAGCCGGTCGAGAACGCGCCGCGCGACCAGGCCTCGCTCGCCCCGGTCGTCCACGAGCTCGGCCGGTTTCCGCGGGACCGCGGACGGGAGCGCAACGAGATAGCGCCCTTCCCGGGCGCGATGATAAGCTTCGACGCGCGGAGCCTCGGAGCCGTAAACGAGGAGCGCCCCCCGGTCGGCCGCGCTCATCCATGCCGCCCGGCGGGCGTCGTACGCCGGGCTTTCGGATTGGACGTAGGATTCGTCCGCCTCGTCCTCGAGGATGATCAATCCCGGGTCTTCCGCGGGGGAAAAAAGCGCGGAGCGGGGGCCGATGACGACCCGCGCTTCCCCGCTCCGGATCCTCCGCCATTCGGCCTCCCGGAGTCCGTCCGCCATCTGGCCGTGGAGATACGCGGCCTTTTCCCCGAGCTTCCTTTCCAGGGCTTCGCGGAGCGGGACGGAAGACGCAAGCTCCGGGACGAGGACCAGGACCTGCCGCGAACGGGAAAGGACCTTCAGAATGAGGTCCAAGTAGCCGGACAGTCTCGCATCCGCATCCCCGAACAGGAGCCAGGGGACGAACCGGCGTTCGTCGAGGGCGGCCAGAGCCGAAGCCAGCGCACTCCGTAAGAGCGGACCGACGGTGAAGTCGAGCTCGAGCTGGGCCGGGCCGGACGCGGCGGGAAGCGTCTTCGCCGCCTTGACCGGCGGCACCGTCTTCTCCAGGACCTCGACCAGGCCTTTCTTCCGGAGGCGCGAGACGACCGACGACGGATTCTTGATCCCGGTTTTCCTCCGGATGTGGAGGAGGGTGAACGCCTTCGGACCAAGAACCCCGGCCGCCTGGGTCTCCTCCGGCGACAGCCTCCCCTCGCGCCAGGCCGCCAAGCCCTCCTCCGTGAGCTTGATCTTCGTGGACGTCTTGAGCTCGCGGGACGGCGGGAGATGGGCCTGCAGGAACTCCCCCCACGACGAACCGTACCGGGCGCTCAGCCGCCGGGTGAATTCCAGCGTCCGGTCGGAAACGACGGGCTCGGGATCGAGGACTTCGCGGATTTCCTTGAGGTCGAGCCGGCCGTCCGGAGGACGGTCGTCGACCGCGACGATGAACCCGGCCAGGGTCTTCCGGCCGAACGGGGCCAGGGCGCGCTTTCCCGGCCGGACGCGGGCCGCGAGATTCGGCGGGACGATGTAGCGGAAGCTCCGGTCAAGGGGCAGGGGGAAAACGAGGTCGGCAAACAGGGTCATGCTTTGCCGAGGCGGGCCAGGACCAGCTTCATGTCGTCCCAGACCATCTTCTTGATCTCCCGGTTGCCTTCGTTGCGGATGAGATAGGAGGGATGGAACGTGGGCATGACGGGGATGCCGTTCCATTCGTAGAACCGGCCGCGGATCGAGGTCATGCCGCCGAACGCGTGCGGGACGAAGAAGTCCGTGGCGACCTTGCCCAGGGTGACGAGCACCTTCGGCCGGATCGCGGCGATCTGGGCGGCGAGATAGGGCGTACAGAGCTCGGCCTCTTCGCGCTGCGGGACGCGATTGTCCGGGGGCCGGCATTTGACGATGTTGGCGATGAAGACTTGGCTCCGGTCATACCCCATGGCGGCGATGATCTTGGTCAGGAGCTGGCCCGCTCGGCCGACGAACGGCCGGCCTTGGAGGTCTTCGTCCCGGCCCGGACCTTCCCCGACGAACATCAATTCGGCCGCCGGGTCGCCCTCGCCGGGGACGGCCTGGGTCCGGCCTTCCGCGAGCCGGCATTTCCGGCAGGCCAGGACCTGCTCGCGGATCGCGTCCAGGCCGGGGCCGTCCGTCGACGCCTTGGAGATCCCGCGCTCCGGCTTGAAAACGAAGTCCGCTCCGATGTCCCGAAAGAACTTCAGGCGTTCCTCGAGGTCCTTCCGCGGACGGTCAGCTTCGCCGGACAAGGATTTCCTCGAGGACGTTCCAGATTTCGCGGCTCAGCTCGCGCTTGCTCATCTTCGCGGTCGGGGTCACCCGGCCCGCGGCGTCGATGAGCAGGGCCTGGTTGTCGTCGGCCTCGAAGCCGATGTCGCCGCGCGAGACGTCGTTGGCCACGATGAGGTCCAGGTTCTTCGCCCGGACCTTGGCCAGGGCGTTCTCCCGGAGGTCTTCGGTCTCGGCGGCGAAACCGACCAGGACCTGCGCGGCCTTCCGGGCGCCGAGCATCTTCAGGATATCGGGCGTCGGAACGACGGCCAGGCTCTCCGGCAGGCCGGGCTTCTTGATCTTCCGGCCGGACGGCGCAGCAAAGGCGAAATCGGCCACAGCCGCGGCCATCACCACGATGTCGGCCCGCGGGAACTCCCGGAGGACCGCCGCCTCCATCTCCGCGGCGCTTTCGACCCGGACGACCTCGGCCTTCGCCGGCGGGAAGAGCGCGACCGGCCCCGTCACGAGGACGACGCGCGCTCCGCGGGCAAGCGCCTCGCGGGCCATCTCGTAGCCCATCTTGCCCGAGGAGCGGTTCGAGAGGAACCGGACCGGGTCGAGGGATTCGCGGGTCGGACCGGCCGTGACGAGGACGGTCCGGCCCCGGAGCGATCCGCTCCGGCGAAGGAGGTCCAGACCGCGGGCCACGATCTCCTCCGGCTCGGCCAGGCGCCCGATGCCCTCGTCGCCGCAGGCCAGGTAGCCGCGGCCGGGCTCCGCGAACTCCACGCCCCGGGCCCGGAGCTCGCGCACATTGGCCTGGGTCCGGGGATGGAGGAACATGGCCGCGTTCATCGCCGGGGCGATCAGGATGGGCGATTCCACGGCCAGGTAGAACGTCGATAGGAAATCGTCGGCGATGCCCCGGGCGAACTTGGCGATGATGTTGGCCGTCGCCGGGACCACGGCCAGGAGCCCGGTCTCCCTGGCCAAGGCGACGTGGGCCACCGACCAAGGATGGTCGTCGGCGAAGAGCTCGACGATGACCTTGCGGCCGGAGAGGGAGCTGAAGAGGAGCGGCGAAATCAGCCGGGCCGCGTTTCGGGTCATGAGGACTTGGACCTCGTAGCCGGCCTTCTGGAACCCGCGCAGGACCTCGCAGGCCTTGTAGATGCTGACGGACGACGTGACGCCTAGCGCGATCTTGGCCATGGTCGCTTCACCCCGATCTGCCCCGGCCTCCCTTCCCCCGTTTGGGCAGGAAGGGTCTATCATTCGAAGCTCCGTTGGATCGTCCGGACCTGGTCCCGGCGCACGGCCAGCCGGCAGCGCGTGGCGAGGATGATCGATTCGAGCTCGAGCACCGCCCGGTCGAGCTTGTCGTTGATCACGACGTAGTCGAAGTGGGAGGCCTGCGTGATCTCCCGGCGGGCCGTCCGGAGCCGCCGTTCGATGACGTCGGGCTTGTCCTCGCCCCGCTCCTTGAGCCGCCGCTTCAGCTCCCGGAACACGGGGGGCATGATGAAGACGAAGACGGCCGCGATCCCCAGCGCCTGGACCTGCTTCGCGCCCTGGACGTCGATGTCGAGGATGACGTCGCCCGCTTTCCCCTTCTCCGCGATCTCGCGCTTGGACGTCCCGTAATAATTCCCGTGGACGACCGCCCATTCGACGAAGGCCGAACGCCGGACCATCCGCTCGAACTCCCCTTTCGCCACGAAGTGGTAGTCCCGGCCGTCCTGCTCGGATGGGCGGCGGGGCCGGGTCGTGTGCGAGACCGAGAACCGGACCCCGCGCAGGTCCCGCATCACATGGCGGAGGATGGTCGATTTCCCGCTGCCCGACGGACCGGTGACGACGATCAGCATGTCTCCTCCTTCACTCCAGGTTCTGGACCTGCTGGCGGATGCTCTCAACCTCGCCCTTGATCAGGAGCCCTTCCTGGGTGATGCCCGCGTCCTGCGATTTGGAGTTGAGGGTATTGGCCTCCCGGGTGAGCTCCTGGGCGAGGAAGTCGAGCATTTTGCCGGCCGGCTCGCCCTTGGGAGCGGCGAGCAGCTTCAGGGCCGCGTCGAGGTGGCTCTTGAGGCGCTGGATCTCCTCGGCGACGTCGTAGCGCTGGGTCAGGTAGGCCACTTCCTCGGACAGACGCTCCCGATTCTGGGGAGCGGCGCCGTTCAGGTCCCGGAACTTCTGGACGAGCCTCTGCTTCACGATCCGGGGCTGCTTTTTCACCAGCTTCTCGACGCGGGCCACCGCCCGCGTCACGTTCCGGACGTGGACGCGGATCTGGGCCGCGGTCTTCAGGCCTTCGGCCTTGCGGGCCCGGATGACCTCGTCCAGGGTGGCGAGGAAGGCGCGCTCGAGGAAAGCCGCCTCGGCCGGGGCGAGGTCCTTGCGCTGGAGCTCCACGAGCTGCGGGATCCGGAACAGGTTCTCGGCGGAGAAGGCCACGTCCTGGCCCAGCCGCGCCGAGATCCGCTTCAGCGAGACGAGGATCTTCTCGAGCAGGCCTTCGTTGATCCGGATGTTCCAGCTTGCGGGATCGGGGAAATCGAGGTCGAGCGTGGCCTCGATCCGCCCGCGGCTGATCCGCTTCTGGCACTGGACCCGGAGCCGGCCCTCGAGCTCGCCGATCGGCGCGCCCTTGAAGCTCCAGTCGAAGAAGCGGTGGTTCAGGCTCTTGATGGTCACCTTGGCCCGGAGCTTCTTCGAGGCGAAGCTCCGCTCGGCGAAACCGGTCATGCTCTGGATCATCGGGGACTCTCCTGGTCTTCGGGGAATTGTAGGTCGTGCAGCTTGCGATAAATGCCGCCCTTCCGCATGAGCTCGTCGTGCGAGCCCGACTCCGCGATCCGGCCCTTGTCGACGACTAGGATCCGGTCGGCGCTCCGGATGGTGGACAGGCGGTGGGCGACGACGAACGTCGTCCGGTTCCGCATGACGGCCGCCAGGGCCGATTGGATCAGGCGCTCGGACTCGGAGTCGAGGGCCGAGGTCGCTTCGTCGAGGACCAGGATGGGCGGGTTTTTGAGCAGGGCCCGGGCGATCGCCAGGCGCTGCCGCTGACCGCGCGACAGCTGGCCGCCGCGCTCCCCGATCGGCGTGTCGTAGCCCTGCGGAAGCTCCATGATGAACCGGTGGCACTCCGCGGCCTGAGCCGCCTCGACGATCCGGTCGGCGGGCATGTCCTCGAGCCCGTAGGCGATGTTGTTCCGGACGGTGTCGTTGAAGAGGACGATGTCCTGGCTCACGAGCCCGATCTGGGAGCGGAGCGAATGGAGGGTGACATCGGTGATGTCGATCCCGTCGATCGTGATCCGGCCCGTGTTCGGCTCGTAGAAGCGGGCGAGGAGGTTGATCAGAGTGGACTTTCCCGCGCCGCTCAGTCCCACCAGGGCCGCGGTCTGGCGGGGCAGGACCTCGAAATCCACGTCGAATATGACAGGGCGGCCGGGCTGGTAGGAGAAGCCGACCTTTTCGAACCGGACGCGGCCCTGGATCGGGGGCAGCTGGTAGGCGTTGGGCTTGTCCTGGACGAGGGGCGGAATCTCGAGGACCTCCCGGACGCGGTCGAGGCACGGCACGGCCTGCTGGATGACGTTGTTCGCCCGGCTGAGCCGCTTGATCGGTTGGAACATCATGAAGATGGCCGTGGCGAAGGCCCCGAAATCGCCGGGGCTGATATGGTTCTGGGCGATCCGGTTGGCGCCGATGTACAGGATGAAAGCAGCCACCGCCCCACCGATGAACTCCATAAAGGGCGAGGAAAGCGACGAGATCCAGGACAGGCGGATGTTGATCCGGTAGTATTTGGCCGTGGCCTTCAGGAACTTGCGGAGCTCGAAGGCCTCCATGGTGAAGGCCTTGACGATCCGGTTGCCGGTGATCGTCTCGTGGAGGATGTTGTAGATCTCCGACATTTTAATCTGACTCTGCCGGCCGGTTTTCTTGAGCCTGCGGCTGAAGACGGCCAGGGGGACGATAGCCAGAGGCAGGACGACGAAGGCGGACAGGGCCAGGGCCCAGTCCAGGACGAACATCGTCGCGAGAAGCGCGATTAAGATGAACGCCTCCTCGATGATGTCGCTCATGGCGCTCGAGACCGCGTCCCGGATGCGGTCGACGTCGTTTGTCAGCCTGGACATGAGGTCGCCCGTCGTGGCCCGATCAAAATAGGCCGACGACTGGAGGAGGATGTGGGCGTATAAGTCATCGCGCATGGTCTTGACGATCTTATTGCCCACGACCTTCATGCAGAGGGACGAGAGGAACGTGAACAGCCCCTTCCCGAAGATGATGACCACCAGAACGAATGGCAAGACGCTCCGGATGTCCGGGCGGCTGACATGGAGCAGCTTCCAGAGAATGTCCAGGCTCCGAGTCGCATGCGGCGCTGCGCCCGCGGGCGCCATCCTGAGCATATCGTCCAAAATCGGCTGGACGAGGTTGACGAAGACGTAGGTAAACAGCATGACGAAGAGCGAGGAGCCCAGGGCCAGGGTGACCCATTTCTTCTCGCGGAGGGTCAGCTTGAGGAGGGCGAACATCGGACTCCGGTTAGACCGCCTTGCCCCGGAGCGAGTCCGTACCGAGGCGGGCGAGTTTGTATCTTTTCTTGGCTTTCATCGAAGTCGGATGGCTAAGAATATCATAATGAACGACTTGTTTCAATTTGGGTTTTCCCCAAGTTTTCCCCGAAAATCTCGAGCAGCCGCTCCGCCAGCGCCGGCCAGGCGAACTCCCGGATCTTCCGATAGCCGGCCTCGGCCAGCCGCTCCCGGAGCTCCGGATCCCGGGCCAGCTTCCGGAGCCGGCGGGCCAGAAGGAACGGCAGCGGCAGGGGGGCGACGAGGGCGGTCCGCCCGTCGAAGGCGAAATCCCGCGTTCCGCTCCGGGTGCAGACGACGGGCAGCCGGCAGGCCATGGCCTCGGCCGAAGTGTTCGACCAGCCGGCGCGCTGCTCGGCCATGAGGAAGATGTCGGCCCGGGCGAACAGCCGGGCCATCATGTCCTGAGGAAGGTCGAGGTGGAATTCGAAGGGGACGCGGGACCGGATGAGCGGACGCGGGTCGCGCCGGTCGCGGCCGACGAGCGCATCGAAGAGGACCAGGCGAACCGCCGGGAATTCGCGCCGGAGCCTTTCGACGGCCCGGATCGCCAGCCGAACGCCCTTGCGCCGCTTGCCGATCCGGCCGTAGCAGAGGACGGTGAGCGCGTCGTGTGCCGGCTTTCCGGGGAGGGGGTGGAAGACGTCGAGGTTCACGCCGCCCGGCGCCCGGCGGCAGACGAGGCCGTACTTGCGCTCCATGCGGCGGCAGATCCCCTCGGAGTTCCCGAGGAAGAGGAGGTCGGTCCGGGAAGCGACCGCTTTCTCCTCCTTGTGTCCTTCGAGGACGAAATAGAAATATTTCGTTCGGGCCCGAAGCTCCCCGAAGCGGGGCAGGATGGAATATTCGCTGCACAGGCCGATGTCGAAGGCCTCTTCGGCCAGCCGGGAGAACGGACGGATCTCGCCCCGGAAATCGAACCACGCGGGCCGGCCGCCGTCGGGATGGAAGAGCGCGAACGCATGGCCGCGACGGACGAATTCGTTGCCAAGCTCGAGATAGCGGCGGACCCCGCCGAAGACCTCGACGTGGGGCAGGAGGGCGGCGATTTTCACGGAGGCGAATCCAATCGCGGCTATTCTAGCAAAAAGCGGGCCGCGCGCCTAGGCGACGCGGCTCGGGTCCTTAAGGACTTTCTTGAGGGAGGATTGAGTGAAGGATTGAGTGAAGGATTTGACAACCGAAGTCCGGGAAAATATACTAGGGGCCGATTCCGGCCGGTCGGCCGGCGTCACCCATGGCGAGGTAGCTCAGTCGGTAGAGCGAGGGACTGAAAATCCCTGCGTCGGGGGTTCAATTCCCTCCCTCGCCATTTCCCCCTTTTCCCCCTGAGAAAATTTCAAAGAGCCCCGTTGTCATTGATCTTTATGCCTCCGGAGCGCGTGAGGAAAACCGGAGAAACGCGACCTAACAAGCAGTCACAGTACGAACATTTTCGAGAGAAGATCGGCGCTCCCCGCAAGCAATGATTTTCAGGCGCACAAAGTGGCAGGGTCAGGACTTTGTTTTCAACAATTTTCTGAGGAATTTCAGGTCCTCACGATCCTTCGAACGGCCGGCGACTCTTTTCATCCAGAAACCGACGGCCGTCCCCGGGCTAATACTTCTTCCGGCTTTTCCGGCCGAAAATGCCGCCGCCCAGGAACAGCCCCGCCCCGAGGACGAATCCGAAATTGTACCAGCCGCCGGCGTTGTGGACTTCATAAAAGCGGATGTCTTTCGAGAAAAGGGAAATGATGAAGGTGACGGGCGAGATGAGGCCGTGCCAGATTCCCATCCAGAAACCCGCCACGTTTCCGCCGGCGTCCGCCGTTTTTTCCAAGGCGTTCGGCCCGGGGGCGCAACTCCAGGAAAAGACGGCCATCAGGATAATCAACCCGATCAATAGCGCGCGGCGTCGCCTCATCTCTTCACCTCCTCGGAGTTCTTGATAAGGGCGTCCCCAAACAAATCCGAAAACCGCCCGGCTCAGCCGGTCTATCTCCTTCGTCCCCCTCCGCCGCGGGATGTGCCGCCGGAACGGGAAACGGAAGATCCCGAAGATGACCTCCCGCTCGGACGGGCGGAGGAGCGGGGCGAGATGGACCGCGCCGAACCCGATCGGATGGATCCGGACGCCGTCCGGGAGCCGGAGGGAGCCGATGATGGCCGGATGGCCCGGGTCGGAGTCCTCGACGGATAGATGCCGGCGGTGGTATTCCCCGTGGACGAACCGGGCCGGAGCGCACGTGCCGTCCGCCCGTCAAGTCCCTCCGGCCGCCGGATCTGGTCCCTCCCAATCACCCGGCCGATGGGACGGCCGACCCGGTTGTCGCGGCCAACCCGGTTGTCGCGGAAACCTCGGCCATACGCCCCGGCGTAGAATCCCCCAAAATACGAGCCATAGCCGAAGGACCAGGGATTCCCGTACCAAAAAGGATTCCAGCCGAAGTACCAGGACGGCCAGGAATAATAGGACCACATGAACGGACGCCAAGAGGACCAGTAGGGATAGAACCCCCCATACCAGTCAAATGGCGACCAGGGCCAGAACGGGGAGAACCCCCCGCCATTGAACCAGGGCGACCGATAGCGCCCGGCCTCCAGTTCGCTCGAGGCCAGCGCCTCGTCGCGGCTCCGGCTCCAGCCGTCGAAGTCGTCCGCGACGCGGGGGTCTTTGAGGATTTTCGTTTTGTTCTGGTCGATATCGATCCGGACCAGCCCTTTGTCCAGGAAGAGGTGCTCTTCCTGGGAGCTCCGGATCTTGACGGCTTGGTTTTTCAGATGAAGATAAAGGCTTCCCTCCCACAGGCTCAGCGTGGCGGAGTCCTTTTGGATGTCGGTGAACACGACCCGGGTATTATGGTCGAGCCGGATCCAATTCCCTTCGCCGAGCTCGATCTCGATCCGGCCTTTTTGGGTATTGAGCTCGTCGCCCGGCTTGACGGCCATATCGGCTTCGGCCTTTTCGAAATTCTGGAAGAAGACCCGTCCTTCCACGTGGGTGATCCAGGCGGCCGCCTCGACGGAGTCGGGAGCGGGCTTTGCCTGGGCCGCGAGGAAGAGGGGAACTAGGGCCAGCATTGCAAAACACGTGATGAGAGATCGTCTCAGGTTCATGTCATCCTCCTTGCAGGATGTCGGGATACCGCGCCCTATGGCTGGTCCGGATTCCCGGCATGATCCTTCTTACTTTATTATTATATCACACGTCCCGGCCCTCCGCGCCGCGCTCAATCGAATCTGTACGTCACCGAAAGGCTGGGCGCCAGGATCTTCATCCGGTAGACGCCCGGCACGGCATAGGCGTAGGCCGGATCGGTCGCGACCAGAGCGGGGTTGATCGATCGCTCGGCGCCAATCAGGTATTCGAGGCCGAAATCGAGAGTGAGGGACCCGAGGTTGTAGCCCGCCCCGAGCGTGATCCCCTTGAAGTCGTAATTCGGCAGGAGGATGTTCATGGTCTTGTCCGGGGCGGCCGACGGGTCGACGTAGAATCCGGCCCGGAGGACGAGGTCGGCCGAGGCGCGGTACTCGGCGCCGAAGCGGAGCTGGAGCGCGTCCTGCCACATCGGCAGCACGTTCCGGCCGTTGGCCGTCATCAGCGCCTCCCAGGTCGGGTCGAGGTAACTCGTGGTGATGCTTTGGATCTTCGACCACTGCGTCCACTGGATGTCGGCCGTCAGCGTCAGGCCGTCCAGGGGGACAACGGCCGCGCCGGCCGCGATCCACATCGGCCAGGTCACTTCGCGCCGCATGTCGGACTCGCCCTTGGCCTGGAGGGAGGCGATATTGGCAATGGTGGCCGACCCGCGGAACTTCACGGTGCTGGCCGTGCGGAGGACGGCCCCGAAGCTCAGCGTGGCGCTCGGCCGGAACTGGACGCCGAGCGTCGCGCCCAACCCCCAGCCCGTCTCGCTTTCCTGGTATTGGCCGAGGTCGAAGGCCGGGTACGCCAGCCCGAGCGGCGTCAGGTCCGCGGTCCCAGCGTACATGGACGTGTCGAACATCCCGTAGTTGAGGTTCAGGGAGGCGCCGATCGAGAACGCGTCGCCGGCCCGGTAGGCCAGCGTCGGCGCGATCGTGACGAGGCCGACCCGGCTCTTCCATTCGATGTCCGTCCGGCCGCCGGAGACGGCGGACATCTTGGTGCCGTCCCAGCTGGCCCCCAGCCCGGACGGCGTATAGACGCCGATCGCGGCGACGAGGTCCGGGCTGATCGGATGGACGTAGGCCGCAATCCCGCCGAGGTAATGCTGGGTCAAGGTTCGCGTGTCGATGATCGTTCCCGTCCCGTAAGGAGGCGGGACGGTCAAGGTGTAGGTCCCGGACGGAATGATGTCCGAGCCCGCGATGCCGAACGTCGCCGTCCGGATCCGGGCGAGGCCGGCCGGATTCCAGAAGACGGACGTGAAATCGTCGGCCAGGCCGACGAAGGCGCCGCCCATGCTCAGGGCGCGCGTGCCGAGGCTGTTGAGGTTCAGGCCGTTTCCGAAGACGGGCCGGCCGAAAGCAAGAAGCGCCGCGAGGGCGAGAAGCGCCGCGCAGATTTTTTTCATCCTGGACTCCTGGAGTTCCATCCCTTCCTGATTACAAGAATTCCCGCCGCTTGTCAAATTCACGGCGGAGGCGCCCCCCGCGCGCGCCGCGGGCGGATTCTCCGATCCCCCTTGACAAAGGACCAAAAATGGCTATTTTGGGATTTGGGAGAACATGGAGCTGAGTATGGAAGAGATCGAAATTTCGAGCTGGGTCACGCTGGATGCGATCAAGAAGAAAGCGGAAGTCGTAGAGACCGTCGGCAACCTCCAGACCAGCCACAACATGTCCGTCTTCTGCCGGATCGAGGACGATTTCCTCGAACTCGTCTACAGCGATTCGACGGCCAACACGCTGCGGCGCTATGAGGACAAGGACGAGTTCGAAGCGGCGATCGAAGAGCGCAAGGAGGAGGACGGCGAAGCTCCCATCGAGGACGAGCGCGAGTTCGAAGAGGATGACGAGGACGAGGAGGACGGCGAATTCGAGCTCGAGGAGGATTCGGACAGCTATTGACGCAGCTTCTCGACCAGGCGGGCGAGAAGATTGAGCGCGGCCAGGGGGGCCAGAGCCGCGATATCGCAGTCGGCGAGTTCCTTTTTGATCTCCCGGAAAATTTCCTGCTCGCGGTCCTCCGCGAAGAGGAGGTTCTGGTTGGGGTCCCGCTTCTTCGACGTCCGGTAGCCGATCCGGGGCTGGCCCGCCTCGTCGAGCTCCTGCTTCTCCAGGTTGAACAGGATTTCGCGCGCCCGGGCGACCACATCGCGCGGGATGCCGGCGAGCTTCGCCACGTGGATCCCGTAGCTCTGGTCGGAGGGCCCGGCCACGATCTTCCGCAGGAAGACGATGTCCTCCTTCCATTCCTTGACCGACACGTGGTGGTTCCGGATCCGCTTCAGCGTCAGGGCGAGCTCGGTCAGTTCGTGGTAGTGCGTGGCGAAGAGGGTCTTGGCCCGGACGGCCTCGTTCTCGTGCAGGTATTCGGCCACGGCCCAGGCGATGCTCAGCCCGTCGAACGTGCTCGTCCCCCGGCCGATCTCGTCGAGGAGGATCAGGCTCCGGGGCGTGGCGTTGTTCAGGATGTTGGCCGTCTCCAGCATCTCGACCATGAACGTCGACTGGCCGGCGCTCAGGAAATCGGTGGCGCCGATCCGGGTGAAGATCCGGTCCACGGTCCCGATCGCGCACTCGCGGGCCGGAACGAACGATCCCATCTGGGCCAGGATCGTGATCAGCGCGACCTGGCGGAGGTAGGTGGACTTCCCGCCCATGTTGGGGCCGGTGATGATCAGGATCTGGGCCTCGTTCCGGTCGAGGTCCGTGTCGTTGGGGATGAAGACCTCGCTCCGGGTCGCCTCGATAACCGGGTGGCGGCCGTCCCGGATCCGCAGGGTGTCGCCGCCGTTGATGCCGGGGCGGGTGTAGGCCCGGCGCGAGGCGAGCTCGGCCAGGCCGGCCAGAACGTCGAGGAGGGCCACGTCGGACGCGATCCGATGCAGCCGCGGCGTCTCTCGGGCGACCGCCTCCCGCACTTCGGCGAACAGCTTGTGCTCGAGCTCGCCGATGCGCTCCTCCGCGTGGAGGACCTTCTCCTCATAGTCCCTGAGTTCGGGCGTGAAGAAGCGCTCCGATCCGACCAGCGTCTGTTTGCGGACGTAATCGGCCGGGACCTGGCCGAGGTTGGCCTTGGTTACCTCGATGTAGTAGCTGAAGACCTTGTTGTAGCGGACCTTGAGCGAGCCGATGCCGGTCCGCTCCCGCTCGCGCTTCTCGAGCAGGCTGATGAACGACTTCCCGGACCGGCTGACCGACCGGAGCTCATCGAGCTCGGGATGGAAGCCGTCCTTGATGATGCCGCCTTCGGTCAGCAGAAACGCGGGCTCGTCGAGGATGGCTTTGTCGATGAGCGCGGCGATGTCCCGGCCGTCGTCCCAGCGCTCGCGGACGGCCCGGAGCGTCGCCGAAGAAAAGGCCGCAAGGCGCGCCGGGACCTGCGGCAGAGGCTGGAGCGACTTCTTCAGGGCCACCAGATCGCGCGGATGGGCGGCCGCGAGGGAGATCTTGCCGGTCAGCCGCTCGAGGTCCAGGACCCCCTTGAGAGATTCGCGGAATTCCTCGCGGGCGATCGTGGCCCCGAGCCACTCGCCGACGGCGTCCAGGCGCGCCTCGATCGCCGCGCCGTCGAGAAGAGGCCGGAGCAGCCAGGCCTTCAGGAGGCGCCCCCCCATGGGCGTCACGGTGTAATCGATGACGTCGAGGAGCGTGTCGTCCGCGCGCCCGTCCCGGAGATTGCGGGTGAGCTCGAGGTTGCGGATGGTCGGCGTGTCGAGGACCAGGTAATCCGCGTCGTGGAAGAAGGACAGCTTGTGGACGAGCGCCAGTGAGTCTTTGCGGACCTTCTTCAAATAATGGAGAAGGCCGCCGGCGGCCGCCACGGCTCGCGGCCGGTCCTCGAGCCCGAACCCGGCCAGGGATTTCACCCCGAAATGGGCGAGGAGGTCGGATGAGGCCTGGGCGGGGTCGAAGGCCCAGTCCTCGACCGGGCTCCGGACGACGGATTTGAGGTCGCCGCCGCCGAGGAGCTCGGAGATTCCCTCGGCATCGCCTTCGGCGAAGACGATTTCCTTCGGCGAGGCCTTGAACAGCTCGTCGAGGAGGCCTTTCCGGTCCGGGGCGTCGCGCTCGGTGACGCGCATCTCGCCCGAGGCGAGGTCGATCAGGGCCAGGCCCCAGCCCTCCGCGCCGGCGTGCACTCCGGCGATGAACACGCTGTCCTTCGCCCCCTCGAGGTCCACCTCGACCGCGGTCCCGGGCGTGAGGATCTTGATGACCTCCCTCTTGACGACGCCTTTGGCCGTCCGCGGGTCCTCGACCTGATCGCAGACGGCGACCTTGTAGCCGTGGCGCAGGAGCTTGGCCAGGTAGGAGTCGACCGCGTGATGGGGCACGCCGCACATCGGCACCTTCTGCCGCGACGTAAGGGCGATTTCGAGGACTCGGGAGCCGATCTGGGCGTCCTCGAAGAACATCTCGTAGAAATCGCCCAGCCGGAAGAAGAGCAGCGTGTCCCGGTGCTCGTTCTTGATCCGGAAATACTGCTCCATCATCGGCGTGAGGGAGGAGGTTTCGGCCATGCCCGTCCCTACGCCGCGCCCGGGCCCGTCTTCGTCGCCGCGACGAAGTAGCCCTCGACGATCGTCTCGCCGGGGAAACAGTTCCGGACGAACTTCGCGAACCGGCCTTTGACGACCGGCACGATCTCCACATCGAACCCGTCGAGCATGTCCCGCAGCGCGAGCTCGCTGAACCGGTAGTATTCGACGCCGTGGCGCGGGTAGCAGAAAGGCACCGTGAGATAGAGCCGCCCGCCGGGCTTGAGGACGCGCCGGATCTCGTCGACGGCCCGGAACGGCCGCCGGACGTGCTCCAGGACATCGAGGACAAGGACCGTGTCGAAGCTCGCGTCGCGCAGACCGAGCGGCCCTTCGATGTCGCCGACGACGTCGGGCCGGAATTCGGGGTCGATGTCGATCCGGAGGGCGGTCCAGCCGAACCGCCGCCAGCCGCAGCCGACGTCGAGCGCCCTACCGCGGACGTCGACCCGCGCCTTCAGGATCTTGTCACGGCGCTTGCGCCAGAATGTCTGTCCTCGGTATCGCATGGGTCGAACGGAGTCTTCATCCCGCATTATAGGGGGAATCCGGCCGGCAGGCAACTTGGAACGGCGCTCCTCAGAACTTCAGGGAGAATCGATAGCGATAGCCCAGGTCCGTCATCGTAAAGCCGAACGACCGGACGACGCTGATTTCCGGGATGTTCCACTTGGCGATGACGGCGTAGATCTCCTTGTGGCCCTGCGCCCGGGCGTAGTCGATGATCAGTCGATGGAGCGCCTTGGACACGCCCCGGTTCCGGCAGGGCGGGGAGACGAACGTGATCTGAATGTAGAACTCGGGGGGGGTCCAGCCGGGCGAGACCGGCACGATGTCGAACGTGTTGTCCACTTCCGGCGCCCCGACCGACGGATAGCCGATCAGGTAGCCGATGAGCCGGCCTTCGGATTCGGCCACGAACGTCTTGTATTTCGTGGCGGGCTTGAGGTAGTGCTCGGCATATTCGTCGACACCCGTCTGGATCTGCACGTCCTTGAACGTCCGGGCCAATTCGGCCTCGAGCTCGCGGACGAGGTCCAGCATCTGCGGCAGGTCGGACGGCCGATATTCGCGGGGGCGGAACGCGAAGTCCGGCATGGCGGCCTCTCCCCTATTTCTCCGGCCGCATCAGCCGGCAGCCGGCCACCCGTCCGCCCCGCCGGCCCGCGGGAACGGAAAATTTCACCTTGATCGCGGCTTTGCCCTTCACGAGGTCGGCCGGCAGCTTGTAGACAGCGTCGTAGAATTTCCCGGGCGCATTGGCGTTGATCGTTTCGGAGGCGATCTTGACGTCGTCGATCAGGATGTCGAAGGTCCGGTCCCGGTCGCCGCCCCAATAGGTGCACAGGAGCTCGAGCGGGCCGTCCGCGGCTTTCAGGTCGAAGGCGAACCAGCCGCCGTCGTTCGCGTCGCGCCATTTCCGGTTCTGCATATCCCCGGCCCGCGACTTGTCGCTCGCCAGGTTGTGCTCGCGCTCGGGCTGCATCTCGCCGAGCCGCACGGCATCGACCGTCCGGGCTTCGAGGGCCCGCAGCCGCGCCTGTTCGGCTTCGTAGTCCTTCCGGATCTTCCGCCACTCCTCGTCGCCGCACTTGTTCCAATAGACCGCGTAGCGCTGGAAGTGCATCTTGGAGAACGGGACGAGGGTGATCGAGGGGGTCGTGACCTTGCCCGGCGTGCGCAGGACGCCGCCCTCCAGGACGAACGTCCCAGGCTCGGCCGCCGGCCGGACGAACGAGCCGAGATCCTCGTCCGCGGCCACGATGACGGGCGCCGGCGGGGTGGGCACCTGGTCGTAGTCCGTCCGGGTCTTGGTCCAGGGGCTGAGCGATTCGAGGCCGTCCTTCCCCAGGCCGCCGGCGAGCAGCGTCGGGCCATAGAAGAAGGCGACGACGTTCGGGGCGCCCGGTAGCATCTCGGTCCGGAGCTTCACCGGCAGGCGGAGCCGGACTTCGTCCCCGTGGCCCCAGGTCCGGTCGACGACCAGGTAATCTCCCGGCGCGCCGGCCGCCGCGAACGGCTTCCCGTTAACCAGAACCTCGACCGCGTCTACGGCCCATTCCGGACGGCGGAGCTTGAGGGCCAGCTTGACCGGCTTGTCCGTCTGCATCTCGAGGCGCACAGTACCGTCCTCGGGATAGCGGGTTTGCAGGATGACGGTCAGGCCCTTCTTCTTGAAATCGAGGACCGAGGGGATATAGAGGTTCACGAACAGGCTCTTGTCGTCGTAAAAATAGATGCTGTCTCCGTACTTGACGTGGTTCTCGAGGTTCGAGCCCGTGCAGCACCAGAAGGAGTCGAACGCCGTGCAGTAGACCTTGAAGCCGCCGGGGCGGAGGGGCGTGAAGTAGGTGAACATCCCCTGGACGGGGTCCTGCATGCCCAAGATGTGGTTGTAGAGCGCCCGCTCGTAGTAGTCGAACCGCTCGGCCCGAGGATCCTGGGCGAAGAGCTGCCGGGTCAGCTTGAGCATGTTGTAAGTGTTACACGATTCGGTCGTATGGCTGGTCAGGTGGCGGGCGAAGTCCTCGGGCGGGAAGAAATACTCCTCGTCCGTGTTGCCGCCCGTGGCGTAGGTCCGGTCGTTGACGACCCTCTCCCAGAAGAACGCGGCCGCCGTGAAGTACTCGGGCTTGCCGGTCAGCTGATAGAGCCGGGCCAGGCCGATGAGCTTCGGAAAATTCGTATTGCCGTGGAGGCCGGACAGGATGTCCTTTTTCTGGGAGAGCGGGTCGAGGATGCGCTTGTGATAGAACCGCTCGGCCAGCTTCAGGGCCTTCTCGTAACCGGTCAAGGCGTAGATCTCGGCGAAGGCCTCGTTGATGCCGCCGTGCTCGCAGTTCAGCATGCGCTGGAATTGCTCGTCGTTCAGCCCGCCGACGACGTCCCAGGCCCAGTCCGTGGACCCGGTGAGAATGAGCTTGATCCGCTCGTCGCCCGTGGCGTAATAGGCGTCGATCAGGCCCATGTACAGCTTGTGCTGGACGTACCAGGGCACCCACAGACCGTTCAGGTCGAAGCCCGCGGTCCGGATGTTGCCCGCCTTGATCTCGGCGAAGACCTCCTTCGACCGGGGGAACCCGCCGACGAAGCCGGTGCCCCAGGCCTTCTGGCAGGCCTGGAGTTCGCCGACGATGTAGACGATGCGGTCCTTCACCCGTTCGTCCGAAGTCGCCTCGTAGAGCTTGGCGACCGCCGTGAGATAATGGCCGAGCGTGTGGCCCGAGATCGTCTGGCTCTCCCAGCCGCCGTATTCGGGCGCCTTGGGCTTGAGCCCGGCGAACTGGCGGAATCGGGACAGCAGCCGGTCCATGTCCAGGGCCATGATGTAGGCGACGTCGAGGTCCATGGCCTTCTTGAAGGCGCTGTCGAGGAGGCGGACGTCGCGCAGGGTGAAGGCATAGGCCTTCGGCGGAACGCGGTCCTGGATCTTGAGGGGCCGGCCCTGTTCGAGGATGTCGGCCCGGCCGAACGGAGCGAAGGCCAGGACGGCGACGATCGCCCCCCGAACGAGATTCCCGTAGGCGCCGCTCATTATTTCTGGACCGCCGACGCGTCGTCGATCACCCACATGCCCCGACCGTTGGTCGCGGCCACGATGACGTTGTCCCGGGGATGGATCTGGATGTCCCAGACGGCCACGTTCGGCATCCCGGCGCCGAGATAGGCCCAGGTCTTGCCGCCGTCGGTCGAGACATAGGGTCCGAGGTCCGTACCGCAGTAGAGGACGCCGGCCTTTTTCGGGTCCTCGCGGAGGACGTTCGTCGATCCGGGGAGGGACGTGGCGATGTTCACCCACGTCTTCCCATAGTCGGTGGATTGGAAGACATAGGGCTGGAAGTCGTCGTCGTGCCGGCCGATGAGCGAGACATAGACCGTGCCGGCTTCGTATTTCGAGGCGGTGATGTTCCAGACGTGCTTGTTGGTGGGAAGGCCGGCCGTGATCTCGGTCCATTTCGACCCGCCGTCGAGGGTCACGAATACGCGGCCGTCGTCCGACCCGGCGTAGAGGACGCCGGCTTTGAGCGGCGATTCGTCAAGCGCCGTCAGCGCGGCGTAGAAGATGGCGTAAGGGAGCTTTCCCTGCTTGCGGGGATCGTTGTAAGTCAGGTCGGGGCTGATCTTCTGCCAGGTCTCGCCCCGGTCCTTGGACCGGAATACATATTGGAACCCGTGGTAGATGGTGTTGGAATCGTGGGGCGACAGGATCGTCGGCGCCAGCCACTGGCCGCGGTGCTCGGGCTCGCCGGCCGCGGGCTTCGGATAGATTTCTTTGCTCGTCCACCGTCCGTCCTTGTATTCCGAGCGCATCAGGCGGCCGTAGAACGAGGAGGCGTACTCGATGTTCGGGTTCGTCGGATCGAGGGCGATAATCGTCCCTTCGCCGCCCGGCGCATTCTCCCATCGCACGCCCTGCCCGCCCCGGCCGCGCCGGCCGCCGGCCGGCGCCCCGGAGGGACCCACGCCGAGCCCGCGCATCGTGCCCTGGTCCTGGACCGAGCCGTAGACGGCGAACGGCTTGTTCATGTCATACATCACATTGTAGAACTGGATCGAGGGGATGCCCTTGTGGAAATCACGCCAGTTGCGGCCGCCGTCATAGGAGACGTTGGCCCCACCGTCGTTGACATTGATGATGTAGTTCGGGTCGTTGGGATCGATCCACAGGCCGTGGTGGTCGCCGTGAAGGCCCTCATAATTGAGCGCCTTGAACGACTTGGCCCCGTCGATGGACTTGTACAGGCCGAGACCCTTGAGATAGACGATGTTGTCATCGTTCGGATCGACCCGGATCTGGCCGAACACCCAACCGTACGTTCCGCCGAACCGCTCCATCATCCGGTCGGTCGGGCTGACTTTTTTCCAGGACTCCCCTTGGTCGTCGGAGCGATAGACCTCGGCGCCGACAATGTCGGGGTAGGTCCGCGCCCGACCGTAAGCGTCCCCCTCGGTCGGCGAGGGCATGCGCGTGGGCGTGTGGTTGTCGACGTAGGCGTAGACTACGTTAGGCTTGGTCCGGCAGAGGTCGAGTCCGATCCGGCCCGTGAATTTCGTGTCGGGAAGCCCGGCGTCCGCGGGCTTCCAGGTCTTGCCGCCGTCGGTCGTCTTGAAGAGGCCATCGCCCGGCTCGGGAACGGGGTCGCTCCAGCGCAGCCGGATGCGGTGGCACATCGAGGCGATCAGGGTATCCGGGTTCTTGGGGTCCATGACCAGGTCGATGGCCCCGATCTTCTCGTCGAGATAGAGGACTTTCTGCCAGGTCTTTCCGCCGTCGGTCGTCTTGAAGACGCCCCGGTCCGGACCGTAGGTCCACTCGTGGCCGGCGGCCGCGACGTAGACGATGTCCGGATTCGCGGGATGGATGCAAATCCGGCCGATGGTGGAGGTCCCCGCCAGGCCGGCGGACGTCCAGGTCTTGCCCGCGTCTGTGGATTTGAAGACGCCCGTCCCGGCCAGGGAGGCCCGGAAGATGTTGGCTTCCCCCGTCCCGTAATAGATGACGTCCGGGTTGGATTCGGAGATGTCGATGTCGCCCGAGGACATCGTCGGCAGCTCGTTGGTCAGGCATTCCCAGGTGATGCCGGTGTTCTCGGTCTTCCACAGGCCCCCGACCGCAGAAGCGACGTATATGATGTTGCGGCTGCCCCGCGGGACGGCCACGTCCACGCACCGGCCGCCGATGATGTCGGGGCCGATGAAGCGCCACTTCATGTCCTTGAAAGGCGTCTGGGCCTTCGCGGTCTGGTGTTGGTCGAAGGCCTTTATCCGGAGGGCGAGGTCGGTGTTCTCGATCTTCTTCGGCTCTGCCTTGGCCGCGGGCGGCTTGGACTGCGCGGCGGCGAAAACGGTCGCAAGCAGGGCGAGCGCGGCCGCGAACAGAATCGTGCGGCGGAATCGTTTCATGGGTCCTCCTTGGGAGCGGGAATTCAAAAAGGGCGAAGACAAATACATCGTATATCGAATATCTGGGGGAATGTTATTTTTTTCGAATAATAATGTCAACTCGGAGCGTAGGACCGCCGACCGACGGGCGCAGGTCCGGCGCTGGGGTCGGCCCCAAGGCCCGCATAGCGGAGGGGGATCCCATCGCGAAAGCGATG
>CABEBD010000177.1_pt1 | contig 62724 bp, 43 predicted proteins | sample 3132501 | NCBI WGS metagenome assembly CABEBD01 (sample SAMEA5534344, study PRJEB31848) | metagenome | biome: tundra; feature: field; material: soil | place: USA | collected 2013-05 | depth 0.45 m | reverse complement strand
TCAAATTCGCGCCAGTGACAGTTGCCTTCCACCTGATGGGTTTTGCACCACCGGCCTGGCCTTTAGGAAGGGCCAAGAATGCCAGAACAGCGACCAAGACGACGAAAAATCCAACGGCTTTCAACGTGCGGTATTTTTTCATAAATCCTCCTTTAAAATCGAGATAATCGTTTTCTTTTTCATTTTCTTTTCTCCTTGTGTCCTTTGGATCTCCCCTCCGCCCATCAGTTTACGGCTCCATTGTCAGGTTTGTATCCGCGCTATTGTCAGGATTGTGTTTTATTTAGCCATTTGTGAGCCGGACCCCGAAAAATGTAGAACTTATGCTTCCCAGGTGATACACTTAATGGAGGGTAGAGAAAGATGGGTCCGGATATAATCTAAGGAATCGATTGCCGTTTGCGAGGCAACCCATGGGATTAACCCTTTGGTTCCGGCCGCCCCGTCGCACCCTGACGGTCTTTCTCTGTCTCATGCTTATCCTTGGCGGCGCCCTGGCCTGGCTCGGCTGGAGATTGCTGAAACAGGATCGCGCGCTCGAAGGACAGCGCGTGCAGGAACGCCTGGAGCTGGCGGCGGACCACATGGCCGCCGCGCTTCAGCAAAGCCTCACCGACCTTGAAAGCTATCTGAGCTTCGTCCCAAGCCCTGGCGCGAAAGTACCGCCGGACGGCGTGATGGTCCTGCAGGCGACGAAACGCGCCGTCAACGCCTACCCGCCCGATGGCCTGCTCTTCTATCCCGTGATTCCGGACAGCAAAGAACCGCCGTTTGCGACCTTCGTCGCCGGCGAGACCCTGGAGTACCAGCGCAACGATCCGGTCAAAGCCGCCGAGGTCTTCCGGAAGCTTGCGCGATCACCGGATCCCGGGGTGCGCGCCGGCGCTTTGCTGCGCTTGGGGCGGAACCTCCGCAAAACCGGCCGCCCTGAGGAGGCCCTCCAAGCCTACGACGAACTCGCCCAACTTGGCCGGACCTCCGTCCTGGGACTGCCGGCGGAACTGATGGCCCGCGAAGCGCGCGGCACCGTGCTTGAAGCGATCGGAAAAGGCGAAGAACTGCGGAAAGAAGCTTCGCTCCTGCATGCGGCCCTTTGGAACGGCCGCTGGAGCTTGCTCCGGCCCGCCTGGGAGTTTCATGTGGAAGAAGCGCAGCGCTGGTCGGAGGCCACTCCCTTGACGGAACGTGAGCAGAACGCGCTCGCGCTCTCGATCGCCGCGGAATCCATTCACAGCCAGTGGGTTGCCGAGCCGGAATCGAAAGGGCGCCGGATTCTGAAAATTGAAGGCCGGCCGGTGCTGATCTCCTGGACGGGGGCTTCGGATCGGCTGGCCGCTGTGTTTGCGGGGCCCGGTTACCTTGTTTCGAGGTGGACAGAGCCTTTGCAAGGCCGGCGTGTCCAGGGCGCCTTGATCGACGCGAACGGGCAGGTGATAATCGGCTCGTTCAACAAGAGCGGCCCGCAGGCCGTACGGACGGCGCCTGCCACCAGACTCCCCGGTACTCTGCACGCGACCAGTACCGATCCCGGCGCCGACGAAGCAGGCTTTGCCGGCCGGCGCCGCCTGCTGCTTTCAGGTTTCGCGGTGCTGGCCCTGGTGCTTCTGGCCGGCTCCTATTTCATCATGCGCTCCATCGACCGCGAACGTGCCGTGTCGAGGCTCCAATCCGAGTTCGTGTCGACGGTGTCGCATGAATTCCGGACCCCGCTCACGTCGCTGCGACAGCTTTCGGAGATGCTGTCCAAAGGGAGGGTTCCCACGGAAGACCTGCGGCAGAAATCCTATGACATTCTGTCCCGCGAAAGCGAGCGGCTGCAGAGGCTCGTCGAGTCGCTGCTGGATTTCGGCCGCATCGAGGCGCGCGCGTTCCTCTATCACTATGAGCATCTCGATCCCGTAACGTTGGTGGGTGACCTGGTGGCCGAATTCCAGGAGAAGGCCGCTGCCCAGGGCTACAGCGTCGAACTGGCGCTCGCCGGGGAGTATCCACTCATCCACGTCGATCGCGAAGCGCTCGGCCTGGCGCTGCGGAACCTGCTCGACAACGCGGTCAAATATTCGCCGGACTGCCGCACCGTCTGGGTCGAGATGGCGCGCGAACGAGACCGCCTGGCCATCCGCGTCCGGGACGAGGGCATGGGAATTCCGGCTTCGGAGCAAAATGAGATCTTCAAGAGATTCGTCCGTGGGACCGGCTCCAGGGCAGCCCATATCCCAGGGACCGGCATCGGCCTGGCCATGGCCCGCCACATCATCGAAGCCCATGGCGGCGAGATCCGCCTGGAGAGCGAACTTGGCAGGGGCAGCACGTTTACGATCCTGCTGCCGTTGGAGAAGAGGACATGAAACGCATTTTGGTCGTGGAAGACGAACCCGCAATCGCGTTTGGTCTGCAGCTGGACCTGAAGAGCGAGGGATACGACGTGGAGATAGAATCGGACGGAGAAAGCGGCCTGCAGCGGGCGCGGAAAGAAGCCTTCGACCTGATCCTGCTCGATGTCATGCTGCCGCGCAAGGACGGCTTCGAGGTCTGCCGCGAACTGCGCCGGGACGGATCGAAAACGCCTGTCATCATGCTGACCGCCAAGACCCAGGAGGAGGAGAAAGTGCTGGGGCTGGAGATCGGCGCCGACGACTACGTGACCAAACCCTTCAGCCCGCGCGAACTGCGAGCCCGGGTCAAGGCGGCGCTCCGCCGCACCGCGGAAGACGATTTGCCGATCTACCGGTTCGGCGACGCGGAGGTGGATTTTGGGCGTTGTGAGCTGCGGCGCGCCGGCAAACCGGTGGAGCTGACGGCCCTCGAGTTCAAGCTGCTCGCCGCCTTTGTCCGCAACGGCGGCAAAGTGCTGAGCCGGGATCAACTGCTGGATCTCGTCTGGGGGCACGGCACGTTCGTCACCGATCGTGTGGTCGACAACCACGTCGTCACTCTGCGAAAAAAGGTCGAGCCGGAACCTTCAGAGCCGCGTTACATCGTGAGCGTCCGCGGCCTGGGATATCGATTCGACGGCTGAATAAAACACAATCCTGACAATAGCGCGGATACTCTCCTGACAATGGAGCCGTAGTATAATGGGCGCGCGGAAATCACAATGAAACCAACAAGGTTGGCTCTTTTGACCGGGATGCTCTGCGCGGTCTTGTCCGCCGGATACCTGGCGAATCAGGCTAAGGACAATAAGGCGGAGGTGGCGCTCCAGGCCGCCATTAAAACAGAAACCGTCGATGGAGACCTGAAGGGCGCCATCGAGCAGTACAAGAAGATCGCCGCGCAGCCCGGCGCCGGCCGCGCCACGGTCGCAACCGCCCTGCTGCGGATGGGCCAGTGCCACGAAAAGTTGGGCGACGCGGACACGCAAGAAGCGCGCAAGGCGTACGAGCAGGTGGTGCGCGAATACGCCGACCAGGCCGAGATTGTGGCACAGGCGCGGGTGAGGCTGGCGGCACTGGGCGGTCCCGGTCGCGCCGGGGGACTCGTCACACGCCGGGTTCTCACAGACGCCTCCGGCGTCGGTGGGGTCTTGACCGCGGATGGCAAGTACATCAGAGGCATAGACTGGGACACAGGTGACGTGGTCCAGTTCGAAGTTGCCGGCGGACAGAGGAGCCGAATCACAAATAGGTTGCCCTGGAGCGATAAAGGGAACACCTTCGGTGACCAAGCGTTCTCACGCGACGGAAAACAAATCGCATACGACTGCGTAGTCCTTTCGGGTACGAAGGACTGGGTCCCTCAACTGCGGATGAGAAACCTGGATGGTTCGGGTCTTCGCACACTTTGCGCTGAGAAAGACACGTACGTCTATCCCTTGGACTGGTCGCCTGACGCAGGGTCCATCCTCGCATTTCGTGAGCGTAAGACAAAGGGGATTGATCTAACACTGATCTCGACAGCGGACGGCTCGGTGCGCGTCCTGAGGAGTATTACTTCGGGCTGGGTAAAGGCCAGTTTCTCGCCCGATGGGCGATCCGTCGCGTTCAGTCTCGTGCGTGAGGGTAGCCCGCCCCATGGCGACGTCTTCCTGATGACCGCCGATGGCCGGAATGAGGTTGTTGTTGCCGGGCACCCCGCGGAGGATCGACTGCTTGGATGGACACCGGACGGGACGAGCCTTGTCTTCCTCAGCGACCGCTCGGGGACGTGGGACATCTGGACCGTCTACATCACCGGGGGGAAGCCGCAAGGAGAACCAGAATTGCTGAAAAAGGACTTCGGCTATGATGCCGAGGTTCTTGGCTTTGCACCCGACGGCTCCTTTTATTACAAGACTGACAGCTCTTTAGGTCGCCTCTACAACGGTGCGGTCGACCTTGAAACCGGTAAGGTCCTCGTGCCACCCGCGCCGGTCACGACGCGGTATACCGGCCCACCGTCACAGCCAACATGGTCACCCGACGGCAGGAACTTGGCCTACATTTCGCGTCGGCGTTCCGCCTTTCCCGGAAACAACATCCTCACGATCCGGTCCGCCGCAACCGGGGAAGAGCGCTTTCTGTCTCCGCGTCTTCGTTTCGTTAACCAGATCTCCTGGGCGCCGGACGGCCGCTCCGTCATCGCGCTCGGGATTACGGATAGGGAAATGGGAATCTTCCGAATTGACATTGAAACAAGCGAGATCACGAAGTTGGCAGATGAAGGCGTGGCTCCCAGGCTCAGCCCGGATGGGAAGACCCTGGTGTTCGTGACGGATGGGCCAAGCATAAGGAAACGCAACCTCGAAACCGGTGAGGAGTCGGAAGTCCTCAAAGTGGGGACAATGAACTACGACCTTTCGCCGGACAGCCGGGAAGTCGTGTTCCAGGTGGACGGCGCTGTAAAGACCGTGTCCCTCAACGGAGGGGAACCGCGGGAGCTATTTCGCGGTTCGGCGCAGAATTACGGGCTGAGGTGGACGAGGGACGGCCATTACATTATCGCCCGGGCACTCGGTGCTGCGAGCAGTGAAATCTGGCGGGTTCCGGCGCAGGGCGGGACGCCGCTGAAGCTGGACATCTCCGTTCCCAAAATGGAGTTCTTCGCGCTGCACCCGGACAACCGCCGCTTTGCGTTCAGCGTCGATGAGGGGTCCAAGAGCGAGCTGTGGGTGATGGAGAACTTCCTGCCGCCGCAGAAAATCGTCAAGTAGCCTGGAGGATCACATTCATCTCTTTCGGATTGGTCTTCGAAGAGAGTTTACGATGGCTCCTCGTTTATCTCAAATTGCGAACGTTACTGTACACTAGCCTGAAAGGCGTCCAAGGAGAGGCGCAGATCCCCTACGAGGATCGGCAATGGCAGCTGTGGCGCGTCGCAGCCGAGGGCGGAGAACCCCAGCCGATCGGGGTGTTCGCGGCCCGTCAGTTGCTGGGGATGCGGTTGCACCCCGACGGCCGCCGGGTCGCCATCACCGATGTCAAAGTGAATCTGGAAGTCTGGGTGATGGAGAACCTTCTACCGGCGCCGAAAGTCGCCAAGTAGCTGGTAGAACCAGGAACCGGCGTTTGAGCATAGATACCCACGGCTAAAGCCGTGGGTATCTATGCAACCTCGATCCTCGGCGCCGTGCGTCTAACGCTTGAGCGGATAATACCCTTGGGGCCGCGGTTCCAGCGTCGAATTCCAGATGAGCCCGGTCTGCGGGTTGACGTAGATAGGAGTATTGCCTCCCGGAATCGAAGTAATAGGAACATCGACGCGCTCTCCGTTCGGCATCCGATATATTTCGTAGCCCATGATTGCTTCCTGACGTTTGCCCGAAAGCTCCGTGTCCACCCTGTTTTTGTACTCCCAGCTACCCATGATCGTCGAGGAGTCATACGGGTTGTTCCGGGGCAGAATCCTTTGGGTGATCAACTCGCTGGCCTTGATGATCTTGATATTGTCCTGGATGATGGCGGTCGCCGCCGAGTTCCGTTCCCAGGTTTCCGGCCGGGAAACTCTTGTCGAGGTGATGATGAGCCAGCCATAAACCCCGGTGATGTGCCGGCCGCCCGTGACCATACCGGTCAAGACGCCGTGCACTTTCGAATTTTCGGCGTCGGCCATCGTCGCCTCGAACTCCTCCGCCCTGGCTTTCCAGGTCCTCCCCATGGCGTCTTTAAAGTCCGGCGCATCGCCGGCCGCGAGCCTCGCGTAGGTTTTAGTTTTGCTGAAACAGGGCTGTTGGCCGGGGTAACACGGCTTAGTCGCGGCATCGAAAAGCCGGGGAATCGTCATCGGCTGGGGATCGGCGCCGAAATCGAGATAGCTGACCATGACCCCGGCATCCCCCGCGGGATTCCTGAAATTGATCGAATTCGAGGTTTCCTCGAGGATCTGCCAGCCCTTCGGGGCCATCGTTTCAAAATAGGTTCCGCTCAATCTAACGAGAGCCAGACCGGAAGCCTTTTGATAGCTGTCGGCGATGCACTTCAACAAGGCCTGTTGGGACGGAAGCTCCCCCGTCGGGGCCCAATACAGGGTCAAAATATAATCGGGTCCGGAGGGAAAGGCCGCAGCCGCGCCATCGACGGTCTTCCCGCCCATAAAGCCCGACACTTTCGCCTGGACTCGGCCCCGGCCCTGGGAAACATCTGAATAATCGATCCGGGAGGAAGCCTTCGATGATTCCTTGAGAATGTTCAGGTAACTCGAAAAGAAATCCTCGATAGTAAACCCCGTTCGCGGTCTGACCGGGTAGATCAGAACGCCTTCCTGCCCTTGGACGTCCCTGAGGATGGTAATGACACCTGTGGTATACCTGAGAATCCAGCCCGCCGGCTTTTTCACGAGAAAACCGAAGACGTCTTCCTTGAACGTCTCGAGAGATCCGCATGGAATTGGCGCGTTTTTCTCGCTCCTCTCGGCCGCTTTGGAATTTCCAATATTTCTCGAAGTCTCTTCTTTGCTTTTGCCCCCGGTCATGATCGGCGCCCCGCCCACGATCATGACGATGATCACCGCCGCCAGAAAACCTCTTTTATTGATTTCCATTAGAGCTCCTTTACCGGAGTGCTTTACGCTTTTTGTTTTTTTACTTTAACGGAATATTCGTAGGGAATTATTTTATGCCCATGGATGTTCGCATATACCTTGGTAAATTCAGCGCCGATATAAAGTATGATGGCTGAATAATACACCCACACGAGAATCAAAATAACCGAGCCGGCAACTCCATACACGGTCGCGATTGTGGATTTGCCGAGGTAAGCGCCGATAGCAAATTTACCAATCATAAAAAGTATAGCGGTAAAGGATGCCCCGATGATGCCATCGCGGAGAGCCACTTTCCCGTCAGGAAGTGTTTTAAAAATAATGGTAAATAGTAATGTAATAGTGATGAAAACGATAATTAAGTTGATGGCATAAAATAAATAAATCGTGTCCTTCGGAAAATATGCCGCCAACCTTTTGCTCAGAACATCCATTAAAGAATTGACAATTAAACTGACCAATAATAAAAATCCTGCAGAGCCGATCATAGAGAATGACATCAGGCGGTTTTTAAGGAATTTTATTAATCCGCGTTTAGGTTTTGCTTTAATGCCCCATATAATATTGATTGAGTCCTGAATTTCTGAAAACACACCCGATGCCCCTAGTAGTAAAATGATTACACCTATGGCGGTAGTAAATGCATTGCTGTTCGAAAGTTTTACATTTTTAAGTACCTCTTGTATTTGCAGCGCGGTAGCGTTTCCCACCAGTCCATTAATCTGACCGAATATTTCGCCCCGCACGGCTTCTGTACCAAAAAATACTCCGCATAAGTTTATGATGATTATGATCAGCGGCGGCAAAGAGAAAAAGGTGTAGTAGGACAATGCGGCGCTTAGCTTTGTGGCATTGTCGGCTTTAAATTCGCGGAAGGTTTCCTTGAGAAGATGACCGATTTTTTTTGCTAGGCTATTTTTATGCATAATTTAAAGATAGGATTTTCCTTTTTCCGCGGCGCAGTGAATTTCCGCTCTGGGCGACGAATCTCCCCGATTAACCACGCTGGTAATATACTTTCGGCCGAGCGGCGCTGTCAACTCGTTGACATGACTCCGCGACCGGCGATATCATGTTTTTGGAATTGCGAATTGTCATGAAAACGCGGGGAAAGAGAATCTTCCGGATCAGCGCCATCGCTCTCGTCGCCATTCTCTTTCTCGTCATCGCCTGCTCTTTTTACGTCTATTTTAACAAAGCGACACTCAAAGGCTTTCTCGAAAAGACCCTTTCGAAAAAGGCCGGCCTAACCGTTGTGATCGGCCGGCTGAATTACCGTCTTTTCCCCCTTCGTGTGGAGGCCGAATCGGTTAAGGTCGTCTTCGTCAATAAGTCGGGCCGGGCGGATGTATGGATCGGTCGAGCGGAGGCCTCGGGCAGCCTCTGGCGCTTGATCAACAATAAAAAACCGTTTTTCGACTCTCTGGCCGTCTCCGGCCTTAAAATCGAATTCGCCGAACACCCGAACGCACCACCCTTGAGGCGGGGCAGCATCCGCGACCTTGCCCGCATGGTCTCCGGAAACCTTGAATACGTCGGCGACCTGATCGTTAAGGACGCATCGCTCCACCTCAGCCTGCCTGCAGAAGGGATGGACCTTTCCGCAACCGGCGTAAACCTCAAGGCCGCGGCGACCGATAAGACCACCATAAGATTGATCGTGACCAGGCTTGATTTCCGCAACGACACACCTAAGTCCACCCTGGCCGCGAGCCTCCGTTGCGAGGCGACCTGGTCCCGTGCGGAGCCGTTTTCGCTCGAAGGAACCCTCGACTTGACGGACTCTTCAATTTCTCTTCCCGAAAAGCAATGGGAGGGGCCGGCTTTCAGTCTCAAGACCGGTTTTCGGGCCGGCGAGCGGAGCGTCGTCGTCTCCGCATTCACTTTAGATATTCCTGACCTTGTCGCTCTTTCAGGATCGGGCCTGGCCGAATTGGGCCAGAATGCCCATGTGACGATCACCACAAAGCTGAATATCCATAATCTTGAACGGGCGAAAAAGGCGTTCACCCCTTTTCTCCCGCCGGATCTGCCGGCCTTTTTCCTTGACGGCTCGGCGCAGTGGGAGGGGGACGTGCGGTGGGAGACGGCTTCTGGCGCAGCTAAGATTTACGTCAACGGCGCGCTCCGCCTGCCGCCGGCTCATTTCATCATGAAACAGGGCGGCCTCTCCATCGATCAGGTGCTCCATGCGGAACTTCATCTCCAGGACGAGCCGGCTGGCCTCCGTGTCAACGGTTTTGTCGAAGGCCGTCAGGGCCGGTTGCTCGCCGGCTCTTTCCAGGCCGGGGGATTCTCTTTCCGTCTCCCTATCGAAATCGAGGGAAGCCGAGTGAACATCCCGTCGCTCAAAGCCCAGGTTCAAGAACTTGTCCTGCCGGCCGGAAACCGGAAGCTGAAGCTGGGCGACATTTCCATCAGCAGCAATATAAAGCTCGACTATCTTCACCAGGCGATCAAGATCAATTCCCTGGCCGTCGATGTTCCCCTTCTCGGCAGCATCGGCCTCACCGGAGAAGTGGGCTTGAACGCACAGCGGCAGGTCAACCTGGTTCTCCATAGCCGGAATCTCGATATCGGCAATATCCTCAAGTATTTTCCAGCTTTCGTCCCCGAAATTGTGACGGCCTGGAGGCCCGGAGGACAGCTCGACCTCTCTCTTGAGATCAGGAACGAGCCATCCGACTCCCGTCGATATCAGATCAAAGGGACAGGCGATCTATCCAAAGTCGCTTTTCAAGATTCCTCCGGGGCCATCGCCTCAGAGGGGCTCGAGCCCAGGCTGAAGTTTGAAGCGGATATCCTATCTTTTGATAAAGCGATTCCGTTTTCCCTCCAACTCGACCTGGCCAATGGGGAATCGCTCTGGAAGGACGCCTATTTCAACTGGCGGAGCGAACCCGTTCGGCTGGAATTCAAGGGAACGCTCGATCCTCAGTTCAGGCAGGTCAACGCCGCCTCCGCCGCCGTTTTTTTTCCTCCGCTGGGAGAAGTCCGGGCTGGGGGGGCGCTGGGTTTCGGTCCGAAACCCCGTTTCGATTTCCATCTGGCCGCGCCCTCGATCGACCTGGCTTCGCTGAATGCGTTTTTAGGGAAAATGAGACCCGGCCGGCCTTCGACCTGGGAGATCCAGGGTATGGCCGAGGCGGAGGTCGATATCCGTCTTGATACCTCTTTCAAAGTTCGGGGGAAGGTCCAGGTCCATGAGGCGGCGGCGAGGCAAAAGGACGGCTCTCTCAGTCTGGCCGGCATCGATGCCGATTTTCCTTTTTCGGTTTCTCGCGGCGGCCGGCCGGGCGATGAAAAGATGGACGACTCTCTCTCTCCCGGGCATATCCTGATTCAAGAGATCAAAACGCCGGTCGCGGACGTGAAGCCGCTGCGTGTTGACTTTTATTCCACCAAGAACCTTTTCCTGTTCTTCCCCATTGAAATCGGCCTGTGGGGATCCCGTCTCGAACTCGGGCAGTCCGTCTTGGCCATCAATCCGGAATCCCGTGGAATCAGGGGCGTTTCCAACCTGACCTTGACGAACCTGGACTTCTCCAAGCTTCCCTTCAACTCCGAGAGTTTCAAGTTCGTAGGATGGGCCTCGATCCCGACGAGCGAGTTGGAGATCAGGACGGACGAATTCCGCTTGAGGGGGCAATTGCTGGCCGACATTTTCGGGGGCCGGCTGACCATGGACAACTTGCGCATCACAGATGCCTTTTCCGCCGGTCGAAAGATCTCTTTCCAGGCGGAAATCGGCGGCCTGGACCTGGGAAAATTGACGGCTTCCGTGCCTTTCGGCGAAATCACGGGAATCGTCGACGTGTCGCTCCGGGATTTTGCCCTTTCCTACGGCCAGCCCGAGAATTTCATCCTCTCCATCATCTCCGTGCCGAGGAAGGGAGTTTCCCGAAAATTCAGTATGAAAGCCGTGAACAATCTCTCCGTCATCAGCTCCAATGGGCCATCGGCCGTGCCCTCGAACAATTTACTCACCAAGCTCGTCAGCAGCTTCGGCTACAGCCGGATCGGCATCGCCTGTTCCCTCAAGAACGATGTCTTCAGCCTCCAGGGAACCATCGTCGAAGGGGGAATTCAGTATCTGGTCCGGAGGTCCACGTTTTTCGGTATCGACGTGGTCAACGGGAATCCGGTCAACAAGATCAGTTTCCAGGACATGCTCGACCGGCTGAAGCGTATCGGCCAGAGCCAAGAAAAAAAGTGACGGGACCGCCTTCTTTTGCTACAATTTCCACAACGCCAATAAATTTTTATCAAGGGGTCAACGATGAACATCCGATCGATGAAAGCGGCATTTTCGGCCGTACTGATTCTGGCCTTCTTGGCTTGCATCACGGTCAATATTTATTTCCCTGAAAGCGTGGTCAAGAAAACCGCCGAAGACATCGTCAACGAGGTCCGGCGTTCCGGCAAGACGATCAAAGACGAGGTCAAAAAAGACGAAGTGAAAAAGTCGGCGAGTTTTTCGCTGGTTCCAAGTCTTTACGCCCAGCAGGAAACCGAGGTGACCACGCCCAGGATCAGGGCCATCAAAGAGTCCCTCAAGGGACGGTTCGACAGGCTCGTTCCTCACTATGACGCCGTCCGCATCGGCGAGACGAAAGACGGAAACCTCCAGGTCCTGAACGAGGACGGATTATCCCTGCAGGACAAGTCCGTGCTGAGGAAACTCGTCAACGATGAAAACCAGGACCGCACGGACCTCTATGCCGAAGTGGCCAAAGCCCTCAATATCGATGCCGGCCAGATCGCGAGAGTCCGCCAGATCTTCGCCGAACAGTGGATCGGGAAAGCCCATGCCGGCTGGATGGTCCAGAAAGCCGACGGCAGCTGGGTCAAGAAGTAAAGGCACCCTCAGGCCCTGAGAAAGGCGAGCAGGTCGGCATTGAGCTCGTCTTTGTGCGTGTCGGCGAGGCCGTGGGGTGCACCCGGGTAGACCTTCAGCGTTGCGTTCTTGACGAGTTTGGCCGAGGCGTGCGCCGAGGCGCCGATCGGCACGATCTGGCCGTCGTCGCCATGAAGGATCAGCGTCGGCACGTCGAACTTCTTGAGGTCTTTGGTGAAATCCGTCTCGGAGAACGCCTTGATGCAGTCGAAGGTGTTCTTATGACCGGCCTGCATCCCTTGGAGCCAGAACGAGTCGATCATGCCCTGCGAAACCTTGGCGCCGGGCCTGTTGGCCCCGAAAAACGGACCGCCGGCGAGATTCTTGTAGAGCTGCGAGCGGTCGGCGATGGAGCTGCGGCGGATCCCGTCGAACACCTCCATCGGCAAGCCGCCGGGATTGGCGGCCGTTTTCAGCATCAGCGGCGGGACGGCGGAGATCAGCGCGGCCTTGGCCACGCGTTTCGTGCCGTGGCGGCCGATATAGCGGGCAACTTCACCGCCGCCCGCGGAAAAGCCGATCAGGACGGCGCTCTTCAGGTCGAGCGTTTCGATGAGCTCCGAGAGGTCGTCGGCATAGGTGTCCATCTCGTTGCCGCTCCAAGGCTGGCTCGACCGGCCATGGCCGCGACGGTCATGGGCGATGCAGCGATAGCCGGCGGAGGCCAGGAACACCATCTGAGCCTCCCAGCTATCCGCGCTGAGGGGCCAGCCGTGGCTGAACACCACAGGCCGTCCTGTGCCCCAGTCCTTGTAATAGATCTGCGTGCCGTCTTTCGTGGTGATCGTGCTCATTGTTTGCCTCCTTTATTTTATCGGCGGGGCGCGAGTACCTTATACCTCGACGAACGTGCCCCGAAGTTCTGCGCCCAGCGGACGATGCTTAGCCAGATATGTTTTCAGCGCCTCTATGATTCGCTCCGTATGCTGTCGGCGATTGCGACCGTACTTGTGCGCGACCCCCTGTTCGGTGACAAAGGCCGTGGGGTAATGGCGCCCAGGTTGCAGCCGTTCATCGCCTACAAACACTTGCTGGACGCGTTGTCCGGGTGGATTTTCGATCTTAATATAGGCGTTGAAACCGAGACTGCGTTTGACGTAACCACCCATCTGGTCGTAAGGATCGCGTGCAAACGTTCGCTCCAGATTTTCCTCTAACATCGCGGCAATTTCCTCGCCCGTCAGTTCGACCGTTGAGATTGGCGGGTTCATTGGAATCATGTTGTAAAGGTCATTCATCGTGACCTCCCCGGGAATTATCGGTGCACCAAAGCGCCATCCATTCGAGAATGCCAATTGAGCGCCCGTACTTTCCAGCAACGCCTGTAACAGAAAATTGTCCATCGTCGTTTCCAGCATGGTGGCTCGGTTGAGCGCCGTCGCCGTTTTGCCCACAACCGTTGACAATTCCTCTTGATAAGGCGCGAGCGCTTGGCGGATGAGGCTATCTACTGCGGGATCGGGGTTTATATTGGCTTCGACCTCAATCAGTTGATGCCGGTAGTCAACGATCTGGTTACGCTCTAATTCAAAATCCAAGCGACCCAAGAAGGATCCGTGGCAGCCCGACTGTATTACCAACGTTTTCGCCTGGAGGACCGGTTTATAAAGTCGGTTATGGGTGTGGCCGCTCAGGCAAATATCGATACCCTGCACCTCCGACAAAAGCTTCATGTCTTGGGGAAATCCCAGGTGCGAGACGAGAATGATCAGGTCGACCTTCTCCTGAGTGCGCAGAACGTCGATGATCGCAGGGAGTTCTTCTCGGCCCAGGGTGAATTCCAATCCTTCGCTGAAGGAGGGTGGCATGGTCTTATCTACAATATTTGAGGCGATGCCCACAAGACCAACCCGCAACCCGCCGATCTCCTTCACACTGTACGGCGGAAAAAGCCGCTCCTTCGTCGCTTGATCGAAAACATTGATCGCAAGCATCGGATAGACGAGTTCCGCTGCGCGCTGCTTGAAGGTCGAGGGACCGTAAGCAAATTCCCAATGGGCCGTCATCGCGTCGAGACCCAATGAATTCAAAACAGGGATCAACGACTGTCCCTGGGTCTTTAGGGCAGGATAGGTTCCGTAGAGAGTATCGCCGCAATCGCAAAAGAGCACACGCTCCTGGTTCGCGGCCCGAATCTGCTTGACGATTGCGGCAATGCGAGCATAACCTCCTGCAGGACGATAGACTGCCTGACCACCCTGCCAGAACATTTCCTGGTGGAGATCAAAATAGGCATGACTATCGTTGAGTTGAACGACGGTCAGTGAATTTCTGCTTTTCATGATCTCCCAGAGACCTATCGTGCCCCAGTCAGGCGCAGCGTTTGGTTAGGCCAGAGTCCGCAGCCTACAGCACCCGCATGAAGGCCACAAGGTCCTTCTTCTCCTGTGCATTCAGGTTCAATTCCAAGACGAGGTTGAAGAATTCCACCGTGTCCCCCAGCGTCAGCAAGCGGTCGTCGTGCAGGTACGGCGGCGAGTCCTTGATGCCGCGCAGGGGAAAGGTCTTGATCGGACCGTCGGCCGACGCCGTGCGACCGTTGATCGTGACCTCCTTGAAGAATCGCTCCACCTGCAAGTTGTGCATGAGGTTGTCGGTGTAATACGGCGGGGTGTGGCAGGTCGCGCACCGGCCCTTCCCGAAGAAGATTTCCTGGCCGCGCATCTCGCTCTCGCCGGCTTTGGCGGGATTGAGCTTACCGAAGACGTTGAGCTTCGGCGCGGGCGGGAAGTCGAGCAGCGCCTGAAACTCCGCCATAAAATGCACCTGGCTGCCGCGTTCGAGGACGTTGGTGCCTTTCCGCGTCGCGTCGGCCGGAATGCCGTCGAAGTAGGCGCCTCGCTGCTCGAACTCGGTGAAGTCCTCCACGGTCTTGAGCGCCCGTTGCGAACCGAACAGGCGCTGAACGTTCACCCCCCGCAGCGAGGGCGTATCGATCCGATGGCGATACTCGTTGGGCCGAATGTCGCCGACCGTGTGGGTGGCGGCGTTCGTATGGCCGTTGGCGTGACAGTCGAAGCAGGCAACGCCCTGATGGGGCTTCAAGCTGCGACGGTCTTCGGTGGCGTTGAACTGCTGCTGGGGAAACGGCGTGACCAGCAACCGCAATCCTTCGAGTTGCTTGGGATTGAGGATGTCTTTGAACAATTCGTTGAAGTTGCTGAGCGTCACCAGTTTCCCTTGCGAGACGTCGCCCAGATCCGTCCGCGTCGTCAGATAGATCGGGGCCGGGAACTCGGGCAGGAAATGATCCGGCAAGTCGAAGTCGAGGTCGAAGCGAGTCAGATCCCGATCGGTCTGCTTCTTCGTTTCCTCGATGAGGAATTTGGGGAAGATCATGCCGCCCGCTTCGTGGTGGGGATGGGGCAACGGAAGAAAGCCGGCCGGCCAGAGCTGCTTTTCCTTGACTTCCTCCGGCGACAAGGCGGCGAGTTTCTCCCAGGTCAGGCCCTCGGGCAACTTGACGCGCACGCCGTCTTGCACCGGCTTGCCGCGCGACATGGCCGTTCCCTTGGCCGGCCGGTCAGCGAGGGCGTAGCGCGCCGCGAGCAAATCCTGTTGACGCTTCGCGAACTTCGGTTTCTCCGCTTGAAGGCGTTTAATCAGCGCGGGGAAGTCTTCATCGGCGGCCGAAGCTGTCAGCGCGAAGCAGACAACCGCCGCGGCGGACAATGCGGCTAGGAACCAGCAGATTCGAGACCAAACTGACATGGCGGACTCCTTCTGAATACTAACCATTATGCCATACCTCCGTGCGGCTCGACAATCTCTTCCGCATCGATTCCGCCTTCCTGGACGAGTTCCTCAACGAGAAGAAGGACTGGAAACTGCCTGAAAGGCCTTTGCATTTTCCCTGAAATTTCTTCGCTTGCAGAATTTTCCCAAAGCTGCTATGCTAATACATCAAATAACTGCAGTACCCGGATGAGAACTACGTCATTGTAATCCCCGAATACACCTGGCTTTTTCCCCCCGAACGCAGAACAAAAGTAAGAAGGAGTTTTTATGGAATTTAGTAAATTTAATCTTCACCCCGATGTCGCGGCGGGGGTAAAGGCCATAGGTTATATCACACCGACGCCTATACAAGAGCAGGCGATCCCGCCGGTCCTCAAGGGACACGATGTCATGGGATTGGCCCAGACGGGAACAGGCAAGACAGCGGCCTTTGTGCTGCCAATCCTGCACCGTCTGATGAAGGGACCTCGCGGTCATGTACGCGCCCTCATTGTCGCGCCTACGCGCGAACTGGCGGAGCAGATCCACGAGGCCATCGTAAGCATGGGAAAGCAGACACGCCTCCGGAGCGCAACGATCTACGGCGGTGTGGGCCTAAGCCCGCAGATACGGAAACTTCGCAACGGTGTCGAGATCGTCGTTGCCTGTCCAGGCCGTTTGCTCGATCATATCCATCAGCGCACGATCGACCTGTCGCGCCTGGAAGTGCTCGTGCTCGACGAGGCGGACCGTATGTTTGACATGGGCTTTCTTCCTGATGTCAGGAAGATCATTAAGCATGTGCCGTCCCAAAGACAGACGCTGTTGTTCGCGGCAACCATGCCCGATGATATCCGTAGGCTGGCGCACGAGATCCTACACGCCCCGGTAACGGTGCAGGTCAATTACGCTGCCCCCATCGACACTGTAGCGCACGCGCTCTATCCCGTTGATCAGCACCTGAAAACCGCGCTCCTCCTGGAACTGCTGCGCCATACCGACACTGAATCGGTCCTTATATTTGCGCGCACCAAGCACCGCGCCAAACGCGTGGGACAGCAATTGGAAAATGCCGGCTACCGGGCCGCCTCCCTGCAGGGCAACCTTTCACAGAACAGACGGCAGGCAGCGCTTGACGGATTCCGTGACGGCTCTCATCAGATTCTTGTGGCGACCGACATCGCCGCACGCGGGATAGATGTCTCAAGCATATCCCACGTCATCAACTACGACATGCCGGACACCGCTGATGCCTACACGCACAGGATAGGCCGCACGGGACGTGCCGCAAAGACCGGCGATGCCTTCACGTTCATGACCCGTGAAGACGGGGATATGGTCCGCAGCATCGAACGCGTCCTTGGCGAAAAGGTGGAGCGCCGCACATTGGAGGGCTTTGACTATAAAAAGCCGCTGCCGGGCCGCGATACCGAATTTGCCCGCCCTCCATATAAACCCCAGCAACGCAGGGAGCAGAAAATAACAAAACCATCCGGTAACCGTCCGGCGACATCCGCCCCGCAGAAAAAAGACAGTGGCGGAAGAGAGGAAAAGCATAAGTTCGGAAGAGGCGAAACCCGGAAGCCGTACCACCGCCGAATATCCTGACATTCTGAGAACGCGGAAAGAATTTGGCATGAAAGCCGAATTGACATATGATGGCCTCTGCCTTGTCCATCGCGCCATCCGATAGCGGAAGGGCGCATGACGGCAAGAGGCAAAAGTAAAAACTGTAACGAGGAGGAACGAAAATGAAATTAAGGTACCGGTTAATGTTGATGATGGGAGCCTTCGGATTGGCGATGATTACCGGCTCTTTGTTCTCTCAGGAAACGGACAGACGCATCGAATCGACCGCCAAAAAATCGTATGTGTTCAATACCTATCTCAAAGGCGATGATATTCAGATTCACTCCCAGGATGGCGTCGTCACCTTGAGGGGAACCGTTTCAGAGGAATCCCATTTGTCGTTAGCCGCCGATACGGTCGCCAATCTGCCTGGAGTTAAAAGCGTAGACAACAGGCTGGAGGTAAAGGGCGGAATTCCAGAAAAAAACTCAGATGCTTGGATCCACATGAAGATCAAAACCATGCTCATGCTGCATAGCAATCTGGACGACGCCAATATCGGGATTGGGGTTAAAGATGGTCGGGTGACCCTGCAGGGTGAGGCCGGCAGCCAAGCTGAAAAAGAGCTGACAACCGAATATGTCAAAGATGTCGACGGGGTGAAAGATGTCGACAATAAGATGACCGTGGCGACTGCAGGCCATGAAGAACACAAAACGGTTGGAGAATTTATCGACGACGCATCCATAAAATCGCAGATCAAATTGGCATTGCTCTTCCACCGCGGGACGAACGCCTTTAAAACCGAGATTTCTGTCGAAAAAGGTGTGGTCACTGTAACCGGCAAGGCCAAGAACGCTGCTGAAAAAGAATTGGTCACCAAACGCATTGAAGATATCCATGGCGTTAAGACAATCCACAACCGAATGATTATCGAGTAATCATCTTTAATCGGCCCGAAGGGCAGATAATTTTCTTGATGAAAAAAATGTCAACACGATGCGAGGCGCATTGTAGTAAAATATGCGCCCATGGGATCCGATAATACGACCCCGGCTGATTTTCGGCGGCGGATTCTCGGCTGGTACCGCCGCCGAAAACGCGACCTGCCCTGGCGCCGGACCTCCGATCCGTACGCTATCTGGATCTCGGAGATTATGCTCCAGCAGACGACCGTCGGCGCGGTCATCCCCTATTATGGGCTGTGGCTGAAATCCTTTCCCGACATTCGTTCGCTCGCCGCGGCGCCCCTCCGGAAAGTCCTCAAAGTCTGGCAAGGATTGGGCTACTATGCCCGGGCCCGCAATCTCCACGCAGCGGCTAAGGCCTTCGTCAAGCACCACAGCGGACAAATTCCGGAGGAGTACGACGTTCTCCGGTCCGCGCCCGGATTCGGGCCCTACACGACGGCCGCGGTCCTGAGCCTGGCCTACCGCCAGCCCTACCCCGTCCTCGAGGCCAACGTCCGGCGGGTCATGATGCGCCTCCTCGGGCTCCACGGCCTGGCCGACGGCCGGCACGACAGGGTCATCTCCGCCCGGCTCGAGGAATTGATCGCCCGGAAATCGCCGGGCGATTTCAACCAGGCCATGATGGAAGTTGGGGCCCTCGTCTGCCGCTCGCGCTCCCCGCTCTGCCCCGTTTGTCCCGTCCAGCCCTTCTGCGCCGCCTTCGCCGCGGGCGAACAGGAGGTCATCCCCCGGCCTAAGAAGGTTTCCTATCGCAAAATCGAGGCCGTGGTCGGGATCATCGAGGACAGCGGACGAGTCCTCATCCAGCAGCGGCCCGACACCGGTCTTCTTGCCGGCCTCTGGGAGTTTCCCGGCGGGAAAATACGCCGCGGGGAGGGGCGGACTCGGGCACTGGCCCGCGAAATCCGGGAGGAAACCGGAGCCGAAATATCCGCGCCCCGCATTTTTATAACGGTCGACCATTCCTACACCCAATATCAGGTGAAGCTCCACGCTTTCCGCTGCACCCTCAAGACGGGGCCGCGGCCGAGCGACGCCGCGCGCCTCAGATGGGTCCGGTTGCGCGACCTGCGGAAATACCCGTTTCCCTCGGGAAGCGCCAAGATCATCCGCGGCCTCGAAGAGACCGATCGGCCGCGGGGAGGCCGCCCGTGACGTCCGCGACGTCTGCGACGACCAGGTCGACCGGGTCGCGGATCGTCCGCTATAAGTTCGTCGATTACGGGGAGAGGTTCGATCCGGTTCCGGACACGCTCGTCCTGGACGTCGGGATGAAGACCGTGCCGGGGGTCATCGACCACCATCAGCCCGACGCCGAGCCCGAATGCGCGACCTCGCTCGTGGCCAAATACCCGCGCCTCGTCCTGGACCACATCGCCGCCGCCGGCCCGAATACGGCGCCGAACGGGGCGCCGGACGCGGCGCCTCTGACGATCGTCACCCACCGCCTGCCGGACTTCGATTCTCTCGCCGCCATCTATCTCTCGCTCAAGGTCCTCGAGACGGGCGGGATCGACCCCGGGCTTCAGAAAATCGCGGCCTATGCCAAGCTCGTCGATTCGGCCGCTCTCCCAAAGACGATCGATCTCTCGGGAACTCCCTACGCCCTCCTCCGGGCGATGTTCTCGGGATCGAAGAAGAGCGAGGACGAGAACAACCGCGAGCGCCTCGAGGAGGGACTGAAGTTCATGCGGGCTCTCCATGCGCTCGCGTCCGCGGGCGGCGAGATCCTCGAGGACCCGCGGCTGTTCGCGGGCATCGACCGCTACGACCGCGCCCGCCGGAAAGTCAAAGGCGACTACACCACGTATTTGTCCGACCTCGTCCGGTCGAAGCCCTTCCGCGTCGATTTGCCCACTTCCGGCAGCCTCCCTTCGCGTCTGACAGTGGACGGCCTTCTTGTCACGAATCCGCGGAGCTTCCTGCTTAAAGAGTGGGCCCACCGCGACCGGGAGCACCCGCCTCTCGGCGAAGGGTACTCGTTCGTCGTGTCGAACTTCGGGAATAGCCATTACGGGCTCGGGGTGGACCCGACCCGGGGCGTGTACCTGCGCGGCCTCGGCGAGCGGCTCAATCTGAGGGAGCGGGACAAGCGTCGGACAACGGGAGCGCCTGACGGCCGCGACTGGTATGAAGGTAACTGCCCGCTTTTCGATTACCGGATCATCGTATCGCCTCAAGGCGATACGATTCTGACCGCCGCCGAAATCATGGAGGAAGTCCTCGCCTTCGGCGGCGGCCGCTTTCTTGAGAAGCGGAGCGGATCAGCCGGGAACTAGCGCCTCGTCCTAATAATCCTCGTTCGTTTCTTTATAGACGACGCCGCGCCGCTTCAGGCCGTCGAGCATGAATTCCACGCATTCCGATTCCCGGCCGATGAACTCTGGGGCAATGATCCCCTTGCGCGTATAAAGTCCGCGGGCCAGCATCCGGACAGCCATCGTGGCCGTGTAGCCCGTGGTCCGAGCCATGGAGTGGACGCCGGTCTCCGGATCGAACCGGTCCAGGAGATCGGACGTAAACCGCCGGCTTCGGCCGCTCGCGGTCCCCTCGACGATCACCCTCATGATGGTGATGTCCCGGTCGGACGGGCCCATCTTCCATTTCGGAAACAGCAGCTTCGCCGTGACGTCGAGCGGCCTGATCCGCGCTCCGTTCACTTCGATTTCCTCCTGGCTGAAAAAGCCCGTTTCGCGGAGCACGGCCATTTTTTCGATATGGCCGGGATAGCGGAGCGTTTTCTCTTTCATGTCGGGGGCGGGAACGGTCCGGATCAGCGTCCGCAGGCCGTCGGTATTGAAGGCTTCGAGCGTGCCGATCCCGGGGAAGTCCAGGAATTCGGGTTCGGACAGGGCGGGGCGGACGACGACCGCGCCGTTCTGGACGTATCGCGCCGGACGGGTGTATTCCTCGATCACATCGACCGGAGAAAAGCCGGCTTTGTAATCGTACGGCCACTCCCGCACCTCCGGCAGCCCTCCGACATAGATCAGGACGGACGAGACCGCGTCGAGCCGGGCCTGCGCGCGCCCTATGAGAATGTTGGACATACCCGGGGCGACTCCGCAATCGACCACCGCCGTCACGCTCTTTTCTCGGGCCAGCGCGTCCAGGGCGAACGGGTCCTCCGGAAAGAAAGCGATGTCGACGACGTTCTTTCCGGCCTCCAGGACGGCCCGCAGAGTTTGGAATCCCAAAAATCCGGGCACGGCGCTGAGGGCGAGATCGAAATCCCGCACGACCTGTCGGACCGCGGCCGGGTCCGACAGGTCGGCCTCGATCGTCCGCACGCCGGCCTTATTTTTCAATCGGGCCAGCGCCGCCGGGGCGATGTCCGCGACGCTGATCTCGAATCCAGGCTCCGCGGCTAGGTCAGCGGCCATGGGGCCGCCGACGAGGCCCGCTCCCAACACGATGATTTTCATTTTGAACCTCGCTCACAATAAAAAAAGGGGCCAGGGAAAAGACGGGGAAGGGATCTGGCGCGAGGCGGGTCTTATAGGCCGCTGAAGCGGTTCAAGAAGTGGACCAAGCCGACCCGGCAATCAGCGAAGCCGCGTTTCCGGGCGATCCGGGACCGATGAATCATAGAGCCATTCTAGGAATAGGCCGGCCGCCTGTCAAGGCGATTTTCGCGATCGCGTCTTTTCAACCAACCCGAGAAAATGTATGATGTCCCTCTTCAACGGGTAAACGCCATGGCAAAACGACGCGCGCTCAAACTCCCCCACACCTTGGTCCTGATCTACGCCCTCGTCATCGGGGTTTATCTCCTCAGCCTGCTCGTCCCTTCCGGCCAGTTCCAGCGCGTCGAAAAGACGGTCCAGGGCCAAACCCGGATGGTCACCGTCCCGGGCACCTACGCCCCCGTCGCCAAGAAGATGCTGGGGCCGGAGTGGCTCCTCATCGGCCCCATCCGTGGATTCCAGGACGGGGCCCTCATCATCTTCCTGATCTTCATCTTCGGCGGGGTCTTCGCCATCCTGGGAAAAACCGGGGCCATCGAATCGGGCATTCAGAGGCTGGCCCGGTTCTTCACCCGCAAGCCGCGCTCGAAGAAATTCGTGATCCCCGTCCTCATGATCGTCTTCTCCCTGGCCGGGGCCATCTACGGCATGGCCGAGGAATCGATCCCGTTCGTGCTCATCTTCATCCCCCTGGCGCTCTCGCTCGGCTACGATTCGATCGTGGGCGTGGCCATCCCCTTCCTGGGATCGGCCGTCGGGTTCTCGGCCGCGTTCTTCAACCCGTTCACGGTCGGGATCGCCCAGGGCCTGTCCGATCTGCCCCTGTATTCGGGGCTCGCCTACCGCCTTGTCCTCTGGGTGGTCGCCACGGCCGTGGCCATCGTCTTCGTCATGATGTATGCCTCCCGGATCACGAAGGACCCGCGAAAGAGCCCGGTTTACGAGATCGACCTGGCCCGGGGCTACGTCCCGAACGACGCAGCGGCCGCGGACGTGCCCTGGGGGCCCGCCCAGAAGTTCGTCCTGGCGATCCTCTTCACCGGGATCGGCCTTCTCATATACGGGATCCTGGCCAAAGGTTGGTACATGGAGGAGATCGCCGCCCTCTTTTTGGGCATCGGCCTCGTCTCCGGGCTCGTCGCCCGGATCCGCCCCTCCGAAATCGCGGCGAGCTTCGTAGCCGGAGCGAAGGACGTCATGAACGTGACGCTGATCATCGCCGGCGGCCGGGCCATCCTCATCATCCTCAAGGAGGCCGTCGTCCTCGACACCGTGCTCCAGGCCACCGCCGGTGTCATTTCAGCGGTGCCCGGCCTGATCACCGCCCAGATGATGTTCCTCACCCAGGCGGTCATCAATTTCTTCATCCACTCGGGGACCGCCCAGGCCGCCCTGACCATGCCCATCATGTCGCCGCTCAGCGACCTCGTCGGCATCACCCGCCAGACGACCGTCCTCTCCTTCCAGCTCTGCGAAGTCATCAACCCCATCCTGCCGACGTCGGCGGTCACGATGGGCGTCCTGGGCGTCGCCAAGATCCCCTGGGAGAAATGGGCGAAATGGTTCGTCCCCCTGATGATCGTGCTGATCGTCTTTTCCCTGATCGCCCTCGTGCCGCCCATTCTGATGCACTGGGGACCGTTCTAGGCCCGGCTTCTAAACCTGAAAGACGCGGATCACTTCTTCCGGAGGTCCTCGATCTTTTTCCGGAGAGCATCCTGCTTGGGATCAACGGCAAGAGAGCGCTCCCATGCGGACAGCGCTTCCTTCGTTTGTCCCAGCCGGAGATGGCAATCGCCGAGCGCGTTGAGGACCGGGATGCTCACGCCGGCTCGGCTTATCGCTTTTTCATAGAGATCGATCGCCTCCCGAAATTCACCGAGGGCCTGATAAACGCCGGCAAGGGCCAGGGCGTACTGGTCATCGGCCGCGGCGCTTTCGAGGAACGGGAGCAGGATCTCCTTGGCCCGGCTGAAATCCCCCATCCGCGAACGCAATTGGGCCAGGGCCAGGGCGTATTTTAGGGAGGTAGGCTTCCGACGGCGGGCGGATTCCAAGAACGACTCTGCATCCTCCAACCGCCCGGCGTTAGACGACTGGGCGCCGAGGATATAAGCGTATTCCGGGTCATCGGAGGGAGGCATGATCCGGGAGACGATCCACGGTCGGGGCAATCCGGCCATGGGCGTGATCCCAAAATCCTGGGTGCGCGCGCCCAGCTCGCGCCCGGAGGCGTCAAGGAGCGAAATCCGCAACTGGTAGGCGGCCGGGGCGAACCCGGCAAGGGGAATCTCTTCGACGACGTCGATGCCGCGCACATCGCGCAGCGGCTTGTTCCGGGACCAGACCTCGCGGCCGTCCTTGGAGATGCCATACTGGAGCGACCCGCGGGCGGCCAAGTCACCGGCCAGGCCGAAGACCTGGATGAAGGCGATGATCGTCTCCTTCTGGTGAAAGAAGTTCCCGGCCTGGCAGGAGATCTGGTCCGTCCCAAACTTGAACGGCTTGTTGAATGCGGGCGGCGGCGGAACGGTCTTGCGCAGGTATCCGAGGAGGGGGTTTCCCATGCGGAGCGAGTTCGTTTCGGCCGGGATCGAAATCCGGCCGTCCAGGGCGCTGAATTCCTTCGAGATCGTGTTCTTCATCAGGACGCTGATCGTATAATCGCCCGGGATGAGGGGAATCATGTCCTGGACCTCGAGCGAGTCCTTGCGGATGTTCTCCACCTGGGAGGCGTCGAAATCGAGCGGGATATTCTTTTCGTACTGGAAGACCGTCCGGCCTTGGGCGTCCTTGACCATGCCGTTCAGGGCGAAGCTCAGTCGGTAGGAACCGGCCTGGGTCAGGAGCGACAGCTTTTTTGGCTCGAGGGAATAGTGGACGAAGAACGTGCCCGCTTCGTCCCGGAAAACACCGATCGTCGATTCGCTCTCGACATAGTTCGCGGAATATTCGACGTCGACCAGCCCCTTGAACTTGAGCATCGCCGCGGCATATTTGGGATCGACCATCCGTTCGGGAATGGCCCCGATCTGGGAGAGAAGCTGCACGGACGAGAGACTGGGCTGTCCGAGGATGGTAATCTCGCCGGGGATGAACGTCATCGAGGCCTCGGCCAGGCGGGCGTCGTACCGCTGAATACGGAGATAAGCGCCCTCCCGGTCGAACGGGTCACCCTGATAGTTCACGAGCAGCCGGCCGGGGCCGTCCTGGAAAGGACTGTAGAGGACGTATTCGCCCACGCCGTCCCGGCGGAAGAAGACGAGCTGGAAGTGAGCGGGCAGCCCATATTTCGTCTGGCTGTCGTAGAACCAGATGATTGTCGGAAAGACCGTCCCCTCCCCTTGGATGCTCGACGTGTCGGTGGGCGCCCCGAGGAGGATGTAAAAGCGGCCGCGGTCGGTCTGCCAGCCCGGCCGGGTGGTGTCCCGGCCGAAATACTGGTTGGCATATTTGAGGCGCCGGTAATGCTCAACCTTGAACTCGTTCTCGGGCGCGCCCGGCGTCGGGTCCCGCTGTCGCCAAAAAGCCTCGATGAAAAGGTCCCGTTCGCGGTCGGTCTGGAGTTGAAGGAAGACCTCGCGTTCCGCCCGGGTCGTGATATAGACGACATCGGTGTTCAGCCATATATCGTGAGCGGCGGAAAGCGGACCGCCCCTCCCGGCCTGGGCTCCAGTCCCCGACAATGTGCCGAATGCGAGGGCCACGATGCCGGACAAGACTATGATCTTTAGGGATTTCATGCGGGAACGCGGCCTCCGATTTCTTTTTTCAGACGTTCGATAACGCCCTTCACTTCCTCGATGTCCTTGGCGTATTTCTGGGCGGGCGCCCAGCGGACGAAGGACTCGAAGCATTTCAAGGCGTCCTTTTTCCGGTCGCGCCGCAGGTAACCACGTCCGAGATTGTAAAGGGCGTCAGGCATCCGGGCGTCGAGCTCGACGGCCTTTTCCCAATGGACAAGGGCTTCGTCCGCGGCCCCAGCCCGGTACACCGCCGCACCCCAGCCGTTATGGGCCGCGGCAAGGCCCGGGTCGAGGACGACAGCCGTTCGGTAGGCCGCCGCCGCGGCGTCATAATCTTTGAGGGCGAGCCGGACATTCCCGAGATTATTGAAGGCCATGGCGTTGTCCGGGCTGAGGGCGATCGTCCGTTCGAATTCCGCCGCGGCCCGTTCGAGCGCGCCTTGCTTGAACAAGCTGACGCCCAGGTCGTTGTGCGCCTCGGCATCGTTCGCTTCGAGGGAGAGGGCCTGCTCCAGGGCCGCCACGGACGCCTCGAGCCGCCCCGCCTCCTGTTCATAGAGGCCGAGCCGGGATAGGAGCGGCGCCGTCGCCAAGTCGAGCGAGAGGCCTTTTCTCAGGAGGGCGACGGCCTCGTCCAGGCGCCCCATCTTATAGAGATTATAAGCTCCGTATTCATATGCCTGGACGAAATCCGGCTGTTTGTCGAGGACGTCGCGGAACGCGAGATCCGCGGCCTCGAGTTGCCCCGCCTCGGAGGCGAGGACGGCCGCGTTGAAGCGGCTGTCGAGGGCCATCATCATTTTAGGGTCGGGCGGCGACCCGGCCGACGCCGCAGCCGTCCTTCCGGCCAAATAACCGAGCGCCCGAAGCTTATCGCGCGTCTCCGGGCTCATGGCGGCGGGCGTGGTTGCTTTAGCTGCGGCCGGCGAAGGCCCGGCCCGCAAGATCTTCTGCAGCGTCGCCCGCAATCTTTTCGCTTCGTTCGGATGAGCGGAAATGACGTTCTTCAGTTCCCCGGGATCGGATTTGAGGTCGTAGAGCTCGGGTTGGGGCGCCTCAATGAATTTCCATTCCGAAGAGCGGATCCCCTGGAGCGGAGCCCAGCGGCGATCGAGCCAACCGGAGAGGGATTCAATGTAGGCTTCGCCGCCCGTGGTTTGAGCCTCGGACCTCATCAGGGGAAGAAGAGATACCCCCTGGACCGACGGGGGCGGCAAAATTCCCAAAATAGCGAGGACGGTCGGGACGATATCGACCGACCCGACGGGACGAGAAACGACCTTGCCGGCCGGGACCGATCCCGCCCCGGCAAAAACGAGCGGAACACGGAGCGTCGCATCATAGACGAAGATCCCGTGCGTCGCTTCTTCGTGCTCGCCCAAGGATTCGCCATGGTCGCCCGTCAGGACAATGAGCGTTCGACCCGTCAGGCCCCAATCGCCGAGCCGGCCGAGGAGCCGGCCGATCGCGGCGTCGGTATAGGCGATCTCGCCGTCGTATTCATGCCCGCGATACGCGGAAGCATAGGGGGGCGGAGGCTCGTAGGGCGCATGCGGGTCGAAATAATGGACCCAGGCGAAGAATCTTTCGCCCCGGCGGCTTTCGATCCAGGTCAGGGCCTTGGCATTGACGTCGTCCGCCTTCCGTTCGACGAAGGTCAGGTCGCGCGAAGCATTGCGGGTCCCATAGAGGTCGTCATAGACCTCAAAGCCGCGGCCGAGGCCGAAACGCGAATCGAGCGGAAAAGCGCCGATAAAAGCGCCCGTGCGGTATCCGGCTTTTTTCAGGATCTCGGCGAGCGTCGGAGGGCCCGTATCGGGGAACCGGAAGCCGTTGTTTCGCACGCCGTGGGTGGGCGGAAGCGTTCCGGTCAGGATCGAGACATGGGAAGGCAGGGTGAGCGGAGCGTGCGCGATCGCCCGCTCAAAGCGCGTCCCGTTTCGAGCGAGGCGGTCGATGTTGGGCGTCTCGACCCGGTCGTATCCGTATACGCCGAGGTGATCGGCCCTGAGGGTATCGACGGTAATAAGGAGGACGTTGGGTTTGTCCTCCGCCCAAGTCCCGCCGGCCAGGGCCGCAAGAAAAGCCAAGCCGATCCAGACGGCCGGCGTCCGGCGCAGACGAGGATGACGGCGAAGGTCGTCGAAGGGCATGGGAATCATCTTATCAGAAACGGCGCTCCGGCGAAAAAGAAAAAGGGGACCCGCCCGGAGGCGAGTCCCCTTCCGATCAGTCAGTTAAAACGAGGTCCGGGACTTAGAATGCCCACTTCACGCCCAAGCGGAGGATCCGGGGCGAGAGGACGGACGTGATCGTGTGGTACGTCGAGCTGGATAGCGTGTTCCAGCCCTGGGTCGTGTAGGCGTTGAAGAGGTTGAACCCGTCGGCCATCACCTCGAGCTTTCCGAAATTACCGAGGGTGAAGACCTTGCTGAGCCGGAAATCGAGCATGGCGATATCCGGGTAGTAGCTGGCGCCGACCTTCTCGACCTGGACGCTCTGCCGGCCTTGGTTAAGGAGGCTGGTCGAGGTATTGAAGGTGCGCTGGGTCGGGTAACCCGAATGGAAATTGAAGAACGCCCCGACGTTGAAGCCCCAGGGCAGGTCGTAGCTGCCGCTGGCTTTGATGATCCAGGTCGCGTTGTTCGCATCCACAGCCCCATCCTGCATGACCCGGTTGTTCGGGTCATTGACGGCTTCGAGGGGAAGCGTGACCTTGGAATTTCCGTAGGTGACCGAGCCCATGAACTGCCACTTGTCCGAATACCGTTTGTTGATGGTCAGTTCGACGCCGTTAAAGGACGTCATATATCCGGGCCGCTGGGTAATGTAGTTCTGGGCGAGGCCGACCTTGTCCTTGGCCAGGTTATAGGCGGTGAATTGTCCGCCATCGTCCGTCGTCCCGAGCACTCCATCCGGTCCCGGGTCTTGGACCTGGACGGGCGTGTAGTCGACGGACGGATTGATCGCCTGGTTCTGCGTCCACCATAACCCCGTGGTCTCGCGCCAGATGTAGTTCACGCTCAGCCCGAAGTCCCGGCCGAGTTTTTGCTCGAAGCCGCCGATGAACTCGTTCGAGTAGGCCGACTTCAGGTTCGGGTCGATCTTCGTCGATTGACCGATGTTTGTGTATACGATCTTGCCGAACTCGTCGGTCTGCGGCAGCTTGTCGCCGTTGGCGTCGTTCCAGCTGTAGTCGATCTCCCAGTACCCCGTCGTAATGGCCTGGTCGACGGGACCGTAGCTCATCTGGAAAGGGTAGTGGGCGAAATGGGCCTTGATGATGCTCCGGCCGGTATCGAAGAGGTCGTAGGACAAACCGATCCGGGGGGAAAACGTAAAGAAGGAGACGACGTTCGTCTGGGCGTCCTGGTGGAGGACCTGGGGCGTCGTCGTCCGGTTGGCATAGTAGTAGTCCGCCCAGACGCTCCGCGGGACGTCCGTGGCGTTGACGTTCATGTGGGTGCTGTCGAGGCGCAGCCCGAGGTTGATGGTCAGATGCTTCTTCAGGCTGAAGACGTCGCTCAGATAGGCCGAATAGACGATGTTTGACTGATTCCAGACTTCCTGCCGGAACGTCCAGACCTGATAGGGGCTCGTGCGATCGGGGTTATCGAAATAAAGCAAAATGTTCCCCGGGTGCTTCCGGGTCGTGTGGAAGGGCGAGTTCTGGTACTCGAAGCCGACCTTGATCTCGTGGTTGCCGCCGAGAAAATCGTCCTTGAAGTAATCGGCGAAGGCGTTGACCTGATAACGGTCGGAGTAATACCACGTGTAGTTGTAATAGGCCGTGTTGTACCCGCCCGTCAGCGGGGTCGTGTAGTAGATCCGGATGGCCGGGCTGTCCATGTTTACGCTCGACTGCGGACCGGTCTGGTACCACATGCTGTTGATGCCCAGCTTGAAGTTCATGAGGAGGTTGGGGCTCAGGCTCCAGGTGTCCTCCAGGTGATAGAACCACGACGGAGAATCCTGGAGGAACGTGGTTTCGGGCGGCCGGGTGTATCCGGCACTGCGATGGGGTTGATATTTGTTGTCGAAGTAGACCCAGCCCATCAATTTGTTGTTGTTCGAGAGCTGAAAGGTCAGCTTGAACGTCCCATGCGAGAGACGGGCGAAATCGGTTTGGGCGACGCCGTTTTGAGTGTAGCCGATAATGAAACGGCTGATCTCGGTGTCACGGTAGGCGCCGTAGAACCAGAGCTTGTCCTTGATGATGGCCCCGCCGACATCCGCGCCGTACTCGAGGTAATAATCGAGGGGGTTGCCGGTGCCGACGCTCGCATAGGCCGGATCGCTTGAAGGGATATTATTCGACTGGAGCTTGTCGTTTTCTCCATAAATGCTGAAGCTGGCGCTGAATTTATTCCCGCCCGACTTGGTGATCATGTTCATGACCACGCCGCCGACCTGGATGTCGGCCGTGTGGGCGCCCGTTTCGACCTGGATCTCTTCGAAGGCGTCGAAGTCGAAGTACATCGCCGAGGCGCCGTTGGCCGCGGTGTCGGTCATGTTCACGCCGTCGATGTTGTAGTTCGTCTGGTTCCGGAGCGAGCCGTGGACATAGCCGCTGCTTTGATTGCCGGCCGTGCTTCCGCCGACGTTCTCCCGGTCCATAACCATGCCGGGCGCCATCTGCATGATAACCCAGGGGTCGCGGGCCGTGGGGAGCTTTTGGAGCATGGCCGAAGTGAAGTTGGCCCCGATCGTCTGGCTCTTGACGTCGACGACGGGCGCTTCCCCGATGACGGTGATGCTCTCCTGGAGGGCAGAGATCTCGAGCGTGACTTTGAGCGAAGTCGTTTTACGGAGCAGGACGGTGACGTCCTTGTGCGTGACCGTCTGGAACCCGCTCAAGGTAAAGGTGACGTCGTACTTGCCGACGGGCAGGAACACGAACCGGAACGAACCGGTCGCCGAGGTCATCCCGGCCATGGCCTTGATCAAGGCCGTACTGGTCAGGTTGATCGAAACGCCCGGCAGTGCGTTGCCCTCTTTGTCCACCACCATCCCCTCGATGCCGCCGGTCTGGAGAGTGTCCTGGGCAGCAAGGACGGAAACGAGGAGAGCAAAGAGAACAACCGAGAATTTGAACGTGCGCATCATTTTATGCCTCCTAGCTTAATTCTTAAATGATTTTTTAACACACTCCCGACGGACTGTCAAACTCCAATTGTCAACTCCAATTTTCACAACTTGTACGACGACTGGCTCAGCTCTACGAAAAGAAAAACGACCTGGACCAGGCCGCGGCGGCCTATTTGAGCACCGCCCTGGTTTTAAGGTCGAATTTCGCTCCCGGCAGGAGGACATGCATGGTCATCCCGGTGATGCCGATCGACCGGGCCGGCGTGAACGTGACTTTGGCGTTCGTCGGGTCATAGACCACGACGTCTTTCTCGCCGACGACGTCGAACGTCCCGTCCGGGTTGACCACGATGGCCGTCGATTCGTCGATTCCGACGCCGAGCAGCTTCGGATATTCCGCCGCGAGGCAGATGAGCCGGTTGTGGCGTTTCCGCGTGGCGAAATGCTGGTCGACGATCGCCGTCTTGATAAATCCGAGGCCGGGGACGGTGATGACGTTGTCGACCTTGAGGATCGAGAACTCCTGGCCCGCCTTGGGCTTGGTCTTTTCGTCGCCCGTGATCATGACTTCGCTCATGATCGCCGCGCCGGCGCTCGTCCCGCCGATGACGGCGCCTTTCTCGTAGATCTCCAGAAGCTTGGCTTGGACGGGTGTGCCGAGCAGGGCCCGAGTGACCCGGATCTGGTCTCCGCCCGTAAAGTAGACGCCGCCCGCCCCGTTCAGGATTTCGGCCGCTTCCGGTTTCATGGCCTGGTCGTGAGTCAGAATATGGAATTCGGCGCTCTTTGCCCCGAGCTCGAGGAATTCCTTGACCTGGCCCGCTCCGGATTCGGCCGGGGTCGCGCTGGCCATGGGAAAGACCACGATCTTGCCCCCGGCCCGCTCGGCCAGGGCGATGAACTGTTGGGTCAGGCTCGCCGGGCGGTCCCCGCCGCCGATGATGAACAAATGCCCCTTGGCTTCGGCCCGCAGTCCGAGGACCGCCCCGAACAGGACCAAAAGGACGGCCGAAAGGATTTTTTTCATGTTCGACTCCTTTACTTCAGCCCGAGCTCGGCGTGCTTCCGGGCGATCGTTCCGGCCAGGCTCTCCACCGCTTCAAAGTCGGCCGGCCGGGGCATCCCCCGGCTGATGACCGGGGGCAAAAGCTCGACCTTGAGATTCGGGATCATGGCCGCGATTTGATCGACGATCTTGTGGCCCCAGCCGTATGACCCGACGATCGAGGCGAACTTCAGCTTGGGCCGCAGGGCGTTCGCCAGGAAGACGGTGGAAGCGACCCGCGGATGGGGCCCGATGTGGACCGCCGGCGTCCCGATGACGATCGTCGCCGCGTCGACGAGGGCCATGGCCAGCTTCCCGATGTCGGTGTCGTCGAGGTTGAACGGATGGACCTCGACCCCGTGTCCGGCCAGGGCGGACACGAGCCGGTCGACCAGGCTAGCCGTGCTGCCGTGCATGGAGATGTAGGGGATGAGCACTGAATTCCGGACGGTCTCCGAAGTCCAGGTGCGGTAGGCGTCGAGGATGAAGGACGGGCAGGTGTAGACCGGGCCGTGGCTCGGGGCGATCATGGCGATCTTCAGGCCCTTCAGCCGGTCGAGGTTCTTCTGGATCGCCGTCCGGAACGGCATCATGATCTCGGCGAAATAGCGCTTGGCCGCAAGACCGACAAAGCCCTCGTCCGTAACGAACACATCCGACTGGGCCACGTGCGAGCCGAAAAAGTCGCAGCTGAACAAGATGCCCGAATCCCGGAGAAAAGTCACCATGGTCTCGGGCCAGTGGACCCAGGGCGTGTGGATGAATTCGAGGGTCAGGCCGCCGAGGGCGAGCGTTTCTCCGTCCGCGACGGTCCTGATCCGGTCCTCGGCGACGCCCACGTGGTCCATGAGCATGCTTTTCGCCTTGGGCGAGCAGATCAGCTTGGCGGCGGGGTACATCTCCAGGACCATGGGAATCAGGCCCGAATGGTCCTGCTCGGCATGGTGAGCGATCAGGTAATCGAGCCGCTCGACGCCGCGCAGGTTTTCGAGGAGGACGGAACGCTTCGCGGGATCGACGGTGTCGATCAGGGCGGTCTGCCCACCGTCCCGGACGAGATAGGAGTTATAGCTCGTCCCGTCGGGGAGCGGGATCAGGCTGTCGAAGAGCCGCCGATCCCAATCGATGGCGCCGACGGCGGACACATATTCGTTGATCGTGCGGGTTCTCATGATCACTATCCTTTCCGGGGCCGCGGCCGGAAACGCGGGCTCGAGGGCTCCGTTCCGGACGGGGGGCTGGGCAAGAGCCCTGCCTTAATCCCTCCTATTATACTAGACATTTTCGCCGGGCGATTCAAGGCCGGACAAGCGCTCGATCACCGCCCCTCCCCCGCCGGTCGGAGCTTCCCCCTCCCGTGCGAGGCGAAAACGCCGAGGACGCAGAGTCCGGCGAAGAACAGACCTGCCGTCCGCATCGCGGCCAGGAATTGGGCATGGTTTTCGGGCGCGATCCGGGCCGAACCGAGGTAGAGGGAAAAGACGAGCGTTGCCACCCCCATGCTCAGCATCTGCCCGGTCAGGCGCATCGTGCCGAGCATGGCCGAGGCGACGCCGTATGACCGCCTTTCGACCGAGCTCATCACCGCGTTCGTATTGGGCGAGGAGAACAGGGCGAATCCGAAACCCAGGATGAAAAGGCCCGCGCCGATGAACGTGAGCGACGTGCCGCCGCCGATGAAGGCCATCATGAACAGCCCGAGGGCCGAGATGGCCATGCCCGACGAGGCGAGGAGCCGCGGCTCGACCCGGTCCGAAAGGCGGCCGGCGAGCGGCGAGAGCAGGGCCATCACGATGGGCTGGGCGAGGAGCACGAGACCCGCCTTCTGGGGCGTCAGGCCTTTGATGTATTGGAGATAAAGGCTCAGAAGGAAGCCGACGGCCGTCGTGGCACTGTAGTTGATCAGGGCCGCGACGTTGGAGAAGACGAACACCGGGTTCCGGCGGAACAGGCTCATGTCGAGGACGGGATTCGGCACGGCGGACTCGAGCCGGGCGAACCCCCAAAGCCCCGCCAAGCCGGCCGCGATCAGGACCGCGCCCCACCAGGCGGGCAGGCGCGACAAGCCCAGCATGACCGCCACGATCGACGCGCCGAGGGCGGCCGCTCCGGCCAGATCGAATCTTTCGCCACGCGCCCCGGCCTCTTCCCCGTGCAGGAAGAAAAGGACGATTCCCGCCAGGACGAGACCGAGGACGCCGAGGATGACGAAGATGCTCCGCCAGCCGAGGTTCTGGGTGAGGAATCCTCCCAGGACCGGACCGAGCGACAGGCCGATGTACGTAGACGAGACGTTGATGCCCAGGACTTTGCCCCGGACGTTCGGCGGGTAGGCGGCTATCAGCATCGCCACGCCCGTGCTGAAGATCATGGCGCTCCCGATCCCCTGGATCACCCGGGAGACGAGAAGCACGACCGGCGAGAAGGCCGCGCCCGCGAGGAGCGAAGAGAGGGCGAAGACCAGGCTCCCCCAGCCGAAGACGGCCTTCCGGCCCCGGATGTCGGCGATCTTCCCGAACGGAACGAGAAAGATCGCGGCGGCCAAGCTATAGGAGGTCCCCAGCCATCCGAGGAGGACGGCCGACATCTGAAACTCCCGGCCGATGGAAGGCAGGGCGATGTTGACGGCCGACCCCATGAAGGGCGCGAAGAACGCGGCCACCGTCGCGACGACGAGGACGACGGTCTTCCGGGAGTCCTGGGGCGGGAGCGCCGGCCGGCTCATCATCGGACCCGCGCCTCAACCTTGAAATCGCGGTCGGGGTAGGCCAGCAGAGCGTCCGCGGGACCGGATTCGAGGACGACCGTATCGGACCGGAACCGCGGCGCGGCGCCCCTCGGCGCTTTCCCGATTTCGAGTTCGAGCCGGCCGTTTTGGAAGGGAAGCGTCGCGCGAGCGCCCTTCAATCCGGACAGGAGCCGCGGCCGGATGCGCAGCCCGAGCTCCTCGGGCCGGACACCGAGGATATGATGCACGAACAGGATCACGATCTCGGCCCAAGTCCAGGGCAGGATCCCCACTTGGGGGAACGGGGGCGCGAGGCGGCGGCCGTAGAATTCGAACCAGGACCCTGCGTTCGCCCCAGGCACCGTGTCAAGCCAGCGGAGGATGCGCCAGGCGTTGTCGGGCCGGCCGGCCTCGACGCTCGCCCGGGCGATGAACAGCGAGGCGACCGGCCAGGCGCCGGGCGAATCGGGCTCCGAGGTGGCGTTGTAGCGGCCGTAACCCCCGCCCGTCCAGACCTGGTTCCAGAGCGTTTCGAGAGACCCCAGGGTTAGGGCGGCGAGCGGCGAATCGGGAGGAACGAGACCGAGGGCGATGGGCAGCGCGGCCGAGGCGTCGGGATTCAGGAAATGCGGGCCGCGGCCGGCCAGCGGCGACCCGGCGGGCAGGCCGGAGTCCGGGGTGGCGACGATCTTTTCCTGCACTTTGCCGTCGAGGCCGCGGCGTTTGATGAAGCCCCGGTTGTCCGCCAGCCGGAACCGGGGATCCTCGAGCATCGCCCGCTTGATCCTCTGACTCTCCCCTTCCCAGCGCACGGCTTCGGCGTAGCGGCCGGTCATGCGCCCCAGGACCGCGGCCGCGGCCAGCCCGACGGACGTATAGAGTTGATGGACGAGCTCGATCCCGGGTTCGATGCCGTGGGCTCGGTGCCGCTCCCAGAATTCGCGGCGATTGGCGAGGAGGCCGCTTGCCGGATGGCGGAAGATGTCGCGGAGCGGGAATTCGGCGGCGGCGACAATCTTGGGCCAGTGCTTCCGGACGATCTCCCGGTCCCCCGTCCAGAGAACATAGTCCTTGAGCGTATACAGAAGGAAGCCGTTCTGGTCGAGCTCGACCTCGTCGGGCGAGCGACGCTCGCTCGAATCGACGGTGTCTCCCTCGCCCGTGACGAATTTGTCGATGAGCCGGTGGAACATCGTCCGGGCCCGATCGTGCGCGCCAAGCATGGCCATTGCTAAAGCAATGACGGCCTGGTCCCGGAGCCATTCCCGGTTGTATTGCCAGATCGCGCCATCGAGGCGGCCCGTGCCCGAAATCACGGCCGGCAGCTGGACGCGGGACGCTTCGAAATACCGGTCGAGAAGCTTGTGCCCAAACGAAAGGCGGGTGAGGCCGGTCCAGAACGATGCCGCGGACTTGTCGGGAGCGGTCTTCCGGCTGAAAGCGGGCGCGACCTCGTCCCGCTCCGGGCAGAAAACGTACTTGAGAGAAATGGTCTTCGAGGCGCCCGGGTCGAGCGAGAACGATTTCTCGAGGTGCCGCGCCCGGACTCCGGTCTCGAATCTCAGACCCAGCCAGCGCTTCGTCCGGTTCGCGATCACGACATCGCGGGCCAGGACCGGCGAGGAGATATCCGGGCAGAAGACATATTCCTCGACCGACACCGCCGCGGTCCGCCATCGGACGGCGACCGTCGGAACGGAACGGCCTTTGGCCCAGGAGGCCGTGAACGCTCCGGCTTCCGCCCGGTGGAACCGTCCGCCTTCGGCGATCCGGACCGCGGTCCGGTCGAGTCCCGTCCGTTCGTCCATGGTGAGCGCCTCGCGCTTCTTGCGAAGGCGCTCCGGGTCCATGATGAGTAGGCCGACCGGCGTCCCGTCGCCCCCCGGCGCGGTCTGGACCGCGGCCTGGATGAGGCCGTTCCCGAGGAAGAAATAGGCGGCGTCCTTGAGCTCGGTCCGGACATCGGGGTGCCCGACGTTCGGATCATCGTGGTAGATGTGTTCTTTGACGTCGATCATGAGCCTTCACCTCTCCTCGCCGTTCGTCAACGGAGGCAGACCAGAACGACGGCAAGGAAAATCGCCGCGGCCAGGATCCCAACCGGGATCACCCTTCCCCGAATCTTCAAGCCCGCACGCACCGCCGCGACGGACAGGAGCAGAAGCCATACGACGACGAACGCCTGCCCGGCGAACGCGGCCGTCCTCGGCGTCCCGGGACCGGCCGTGAGCTCCATGAACTCTTCCTGGCTCATCCCGGAGAGGATCAGGCCGGCGAAAACCGCCTGGCCGATCCAGGCGGCCAGGGCCGGAAGGCCGAAGGCGAATCCGAGAGCGGCCAGGGTGCCCCGAAGGGAGCCCGTCCCTTTTCCCCAGCGGCCGAACAGGCGGGCGACCGCCGCGGCCACCGCCCAGGCGGCGAGCAGGACGGGCAGGGCGAAGAAGATCTGGTAGAAATAATAATTTTCGCCCCCAAGGGGAAGCACGGCCGACGCGGGCAGCATCGCCCCGCCGAACGCCAGCAGGCCCGCCGTGATCGTGAACAGGACGGCCGGGATGAGGATGGCCCGGAACCCCTTGGCGAAGCCTTTGGGATCGGACTGGAGCGATTCGAAGGTGGAAAACGGCCGGACGATCGTCCCGCCGAAATATCGGATGAAGCTTTTCATGCGTGCTCCTCCCGCCCGCCGGCCCGCGGCCTTCGCCGCGCGTCCGGACGCGCGAGGGGAAACTTATATCGCAGGACGCCGGTTCCGTCAATCTCCCGCGGTCTTGACCGCGACGAGCCGGAAGTCTTCTAACAATCCGTAGCCGACTACGGAATATTTGGCCCCCGCGGGACGTCCACCCTTGGCTCCCTGCTGGAAGCTGCCGGGCCAGGCCCGTCCGAGGGGCGGGTCGTTGTGGAAGGGCCCGAGAGTGTTCTTGAGCGTCCCCGTGACGAGAACGGTGACATCATTGTTGCCGAGAGTCAGAAGACTCGAGACGTCGAGACGGAAGGGCTCGAAGGCGATGTAACCTGCGGGCTTGCCGTTCACCCGGACCTCGGCCACGCTCCCCTTCCAGGCGCCAAGCTCGACGTCGTACCGCGTCTTCCGGAAATCGGCCGTGCGGAGGACGTAGGTTTTCTTATAGGACACTGCCCCGCTGTATAAAGGCAGGCCCTGTTCGCCCCAGGCGCCTATTTTCATCGGGGCCGCCGGGACGAGGCGGAATCCTTTGTCCACGCTCTCGAGTCCGAAATCCCCCAGGAGATAGACGGCTTCGAGCTCGGAATGGATAGTGAACGGTGCGGACTTGAGGGAGATCGCGTTTTCGCCGGGCTTGACGAACGCCCCGATCTCGAAGACGCCGAACGCCTTGTCGAGCCACCAGGTCCCCGGAAGCGGGGCGATTTTCCGGCCGTTGACCGCGACCTGGAAGAGCTCGGGCCGCTCGACCACGACCCGGAGCGAGTCCGTCCATACGCCGTCGGCGACCATGAACCGGAACGCCGCTTCGAAGCCCGAATCCGGAGCGAAACGGTCCATGTCCAGAATGTTGGTCTTATATTGGACGGCGCTGTCCCAGGGGTTCCGATCGAGGCCGTGGTGGCGATAGGTCTTGAGCTGGGCATCGTAGAAATACAGGTCCGTCTCGGTCTTGCCGTCGAGGGTGAGATCACAGTAATCGAGGGTCAGGACATTCGGCGATTCGCGCCGGACGGCCGGAGCTTTTTCGGAGGGCAGCGGGGCCTCGCGCCGGGTCTTAGGTTCCCCTGCAGGAGCGCCGGTCGGCCGGAAACATAAGAGCAGGCTGCCGCCGGGGGGGATCTCATATTCCACCCGGAGCTTGCCCCCCCCGAGGGCGGCCGGATAGGGCGACACCTTGCCGGTGAACGCGTCCCATGCTTCGCACGACTTGCCGGGCGCGGACAGGGACCCGGACGCCGCGGCTTTGGCGCTGGTGTTGGCCAGGAAGACGAGCTCCGCGTCCTTGAGCACCCTCCGGTGATGGAAGAGATAGGCCGGGTCGCCGCTCTTGGACCGGGCCGGCTCCATGACAAAAGCCGTTCCCGACAATCCAACCAGGTCCGTCCGCCAGGTCTCGGGTTTGGCCGGAAGCCACGAGAGGGGCTGGGAAGCCGCGAGCTTCGCCAGCCGGCCGTCTTCGCGGCCATTGACAAACGCCGGCGCGCCGATCCAGGAGACGACCTTCCCGCCCTGGCCGGCGTAATCGCTCAGGAGAACCGAGGTCGCGTCCTCCACGTTCTCGAGGCCGGGCGGCAGGATGACGACGTTGTAGGACCGTTCCCCGACATGCAGCCGCCCGTCGCGGACCTTGCCCCAGTTCCGAAGAATGTGCTCGCTTCCAAGATCGTATTCGATCTGGGCCGCCTCGAGCGTGTTCACGAAGTCCTGGAAGTCCCTGCCGAGGGCCTTGATCTTCTCCGTTTCACCGCGCGGCGAGTGGTAGAGCCAGCCGGTGGTCGTGGGCTCGATCACCAGGATGCTGTTCTCCTGCCGGCCGAGCGAGAGGGCGGTCGACAGGCGGCCGAAGTAGTCGGCCAGGGGCCGGTAGGCGTTCCACCAGGGCTCATGATAGGAGAACGACTGCGGATGGTCGCGTTTGCGCGCGCCCTTGATGGTGACATACGAAAGATGCTGATTGATGAAATTGACACCCAGCGCGTATTCCCAGTCCGCGATCCGCTTCTGGTCGAGGAAGGACAGGTCCCAGCCGCCCGCCCCGTAGGTCTCGGACATGGTGCGCTGTTTTCCGAGCTGGTTGGCCACGCTCCGGATCTCCTTCACCGCGCGCGCGTTGCCGAACTGGGCGTGCGTGTCGGTCTGGAAGTCATTCATCAGGATGTCGATGCCGGGCATGTGGGCGTAGGCGGCAAAGGCCATGTTGTCCGGATTGACGGTCGGCCGCGGCCACTCGTGCTCCCAGTAATGGCCGGTGAAGGCCAGGTTGTAGCGCGAGCAATAGTCGAAGTAAGGGACCGCCCAGTTGTCGATGAAGAGGTCCAGGAGCAGGGCGTAATAGTCGTGGCGGACGCGGCGCCAGTCGCCCACCTCGTCGTAGAGCGACGGGAGCTCCGTCTTGAGATCGTAGCCCCACCGCTCCTTGAATTTGTCGAAGAGGGCAGGCGTGTAGTTGACGACGGTCATTCCCGGACCGCCGGCCGGGTTGATCTCGGCCTCGTCCTGGAAGACGCCGGGGACGGTGGCGCCGAACTCGTCGCCGAAGGTCCGCCGATAGGCGTTCATCGTGATGTCGAGGAACGTCTCGGTCACGTCCCGGCGCATGAGGTCGACGTAGGTGAAGCCGCCGTACCAGGGATTCGGCTTTTGCCGGTTCAGATCGAAGATGCAGAATTCTCCGGCGCCGAGCGCTGGGCCGCCGGCCCGAGCTTCGGCGGTGACGTCCTCGTATCCCGAGGCCCCTTTGCGCAGGACGACGAGCGGGGCTTCGGCGAAGGACGCCGGCAGCACCGCAGCCTTGGTCATCCGCAGTCCGGTCCGGGCGGCGTCCGGCAGCTGGGCGGGGACGTGGCCGCCGGCGAACCCCGAAGGATAGGAATTCTCGTCGTAGATCCAGACCTTCATCCTCAGGGACTTGCCGACATCCACGGCGTGCCGGAAAAGGGCGAGCCACTCCCCGGACAGGTAGGGAGTGATCAGCCCCGGCCGGGGATGGACGAAAACGCCGCCGATGCCGTGCACCTTGAAATCGGCGAGCTGCTCCTCGATTTCGGCGTTCGTCATCCGGTCGTTCCAGACCCAGAGCGGCGCGCTTCGGAATTCGGCGGGCGGGTCCTGGAACGTCATGAGGACGTCGCAATAGGTGTCCGGCGCCCGGCGGGGCGCTTCCTGGGGCGCGGTCGCGGCCAGGGTCAGGAGGAGGATGAAGCCGAGAATGATGGCGGGTTTGAAGTTCATGGGCTGGCTCCTATAGTAAAGGCGCTATATCAATCCGACGCATTTTCGGATCCATTATAGAACCGAAACGCAGTGTTATCAGCGCTAAAACTGCCCAAAGCAGTTATAACATAGCTTACAAACCAAAACGCCTTTAGGACTTTAAAATATTCATATTAACCTCCCCTACCCCTCCTGAGAATCAGGAGGGGTCGAAGCAGGTAGGCGTTTTGGCTGCATGTCGCCCCTGCCCCCCTTACAATAAGGGGGGATTTGATAGTGCTTTGGGAAAGGTACGGAGAGGGCGGGATTCGAACCCGCGGTCCCGGTTTGAGCCAGGACAAGCGCTTAGCAGGCGCTCCTGATCGACCACTCCAGCACCTCTCCATATGAGTCTGGCAGTCGGGCACGTATTCTAACATTTTTCGAGTGCGCGTCAAAGAGCCCTTCCTTGGAGTCGAAAAATCGCACGCCATCAAAGGAAAAGGGGAAATCCACAGCCTGCGAGTTCCAAGGAGCGTGGCTTTCGTTTGCCTGGATGCCGGCTTCTGTTGTATAAGATCTGTTGTATAAGATAGTTGTATAAGATCTGTTGTATAAGATAAGAGTGGAGAAGATCCGGAAATGGAGGCGGCCGATGAAAAGTATCAAGAATTCTCTGGCCGGCGCGGCAATTTCCGCCTTGGTGATCGCCGCCCTTTTGACGTCCTGCCAGATGAAGGGCGATCCCCGGCTCCGGACGTCCGGCCGTGAGGACAAAGCCGGCTGGATTCATGTCCGCCTGGAAGGAACGCCCCGCGAGATCGGCTTCCAGCACGGCTGGCACCTCGCCGCGGAAATCGATGACTTGCTCCAGACGCTCGCTTTTTATCTCGAGCGTGCGACGAAGCGCGACTGGAATTTCTATCGGGCGGCCGCCGAACGGATGTTCTGGCCGAAACTCGACCCCGAATACCAGGAGGAGATCTCAGGCATCGCCGAAGGCCTGAAGGCCCGCCTCCCCGCAAAGTCCTACGATCGGATCGACATCACCGCCCTCAACGGCTGGATCGAGCTCGCCTGGTATTATGTCCCCTCTTTAGACGAAAAGGCGAAGCCCGGTTCGGCCGAAATCAAGGCGCCCGGCTACTGCAGCGCCTTCATCGCCACCGGAAGCTACACGGAAGACGGACAGATCGTCATGGGCCACAATTCGTGGGTGGAATACATCATCGGGGAGCGCTGGAACGCGATCCTCGACATCACGCCCGCCCGGGGACACCGCATCCTGATGGACGCCCTCCCCGGCTACATCCACAGCGGCGACGACTTCGTGGTCAACGGCGCGGGAATCGTCTATACCGAAACGACGATCTCGCAGTTCAAGGGCTTCGACGAGAACGGGATCCCCGAATTCGCCCGGGCACGCAAAGCGGCGCAATACGCGAATTCAATCGACGATTTCATGACCCTCATGATCACAGGCGGCAACGGGGCATACGCCAACGACTGGCTCGTCGGGGACCTCAAGACGAACGAGATCGCGAAGCTCGAGCTCGGCCTGAAGAACCACCCCGCGTGGCGGACGAAGGACGGCTATTTCATCGGCTCGAATTTCGCGAGCGACCCGAAGCTCATCGCCGAGGAGACCGCGTTCAACGCCCAGGACGCGAGCCAGTCCGTCTTCGTCCGGAAGGCGCGCTGGGAAAAGCTGATGGCCGAATACAAAGGAAAAATCAACGCCGAGAGCGGCAAGAAATTCGAGGAAGACCACATCGATGCGTCCACGGGAACTGCGGCGGCCAACGCCAACGTCCTCTGCGGCCACGCGGACGCCGACGCCAAGGGCGTTCCGGAATTCGCTTGGGCGCCGTTCTTCCCCGGCGGCTCGGTCCAGGGCAAGGTGACGACCGCCGCCCTGGCCAAGGACATGAAGATGTGGGCCCGGATGGGCCATCCCTGCGGCGAGGATTTCCTGGCCGCTCCGTTCTTCGCCCGGCACCCCGAATACCGATGGCAGGAGAAGTTCCTCAAGGACATGAAGGCCAACCCCTGGACGCTGTTCGAGGGGAAGAAATAGCCGGCGCCGCTTCAATTTAAACTCTTATCGACCGACTAAATCCTCCAAGGGATATGAATGCCTTCTTGGAGCAGAATGAAATGTCTTACCAAGTTGAATCCTACGTTACCGAATGGAATGAAATAAAAAACGACGCGGGGAATTTACTATATTGGGCGAATAAGCGCACTAAACAAATTTATAGAGTCGCCTATGGGTATGTAAGTGGACCGATAAAAAATTATTTGGGAAACAACGTGACTCACCAATTTAACGAGGATGATATTAAGAATTTTTGTGGCTAATTGCTGAACGGGAAAGATCATTAATTGAAATCGTCAGCGTTGCTGCCCGAAACGCTTCCAACTTTTCATATTGGTCTTATCCCCCCTACCCCCCTTCCAAGAAGGGGGGAATCGTCAGCGTTTCGGGAGAGGTACGGAGGGAGGGGGATTCGAACCCCCGTTCCAGGGAAACTGGAAAGCGGTTTTCAAGACCGCCGCCTTCAACCACTCGGCCATCCCTCCGCGGATGAGTTGGATTACGTTGACGCGATGACTTCGCGTCCGTCCATGTAAGGCCGCAAGGCCGGAGGAACGGCGAGCGTGCCGTCCTTCCGCTGACAATTCTCGAGGATGGCGCTCACCGTCCGGCCGACAGCCAGCCCCGATCCGTTCAGGGTGTGGACGAATTCGGGCTTGGCCTTGGGCTCCTTCCGGAACCGGATGTTCGACCGGCGCGCCTGAAAGTCCCCGCAGTTCGAGCACGAGGAGATCTCCATATAGCCCTTGCGCGACGGCATCCAGACCTCGAGGTCGTAGGTCTTCTGGCTGGCGAACCCCATGTCGCCGGTGCACAGGGCCACGACCCGGTACGCCAGGTCGAGGCGCTTCAGCACTTCCTCGGCGCCGGCGGTCATGTATTCAAGCTCGTCGAAGGATTTCTCGGGCGCGGAGAAAATCATCATCTCGACCTTGTTGAACTGGTGCTGGCGGATGAGCCCCCGGACGTCCTTGCCGTAGGAGCCGGCCTCGCTCCGGAAACAGGGCGTGTAGGCGACCAGGCGCCTCGGGAGGATGCCGCCGTCGATGATCTCGTCCCGGTAGTAATTGGTCAGCGGGACTTCGGCGGTCGGGATCAGGTACCACGGGTATTTCTCGAGCTTAAACAGGTCCTCGGCGAACTTGGGGAGGTTGCCCGTCCCGGTCAAGCTGGCTTCGTTGGCGATGAACGGCGGGATGACCTCGGTGAAGCCCCGGTCCCGCGTGTGGATGTCGAGCATGAAATTGATGAGCGCCCGCTCCAGGCGGGCGCCGGCCCCGAGATAGACCGTGAAGCGCGAGCCGGTGATCTTGGCCGCGCGGTCGAAGTCCAGGATTCCAAGCTTCGTCCCGATGTCCCAGTGGGCCTGCGGGGCGAAGGCGAATTCCGGCGGCGTGCCGACCGTGCGGACTACGACATTCTCCGCCGACGTCCGCCCCTCGGGCACGGACGCATGGGGGATGTTGGGAATGTTGAGGAGCGCCGTCCGGATCTTCTCGTCATAGACCCGGATTTCGTCGTCGAGGGCTTTGATCTCGTCCCCGACCTTCTTCATGGCGGCGATGAGGGCCGCGGCATCCTTGTTCTCCCGCTTGAGCCGGGCGACCTCTTCGCTCGACTTGTTCCGCTCGGCCCGGAGGTCCTCGGACTTCTTCAGGACCAACTTTTTTTCATCGGAGAGCCGGACGAATTCGTTCAGGTTGAGGGCGAAGCCCCGGGCCGCCATCCGTCCGATGACGAAATCCTTGTTTTCCAGAACGAATTTGGGGTCTAGCATCGGCCAAAATTATAGCACATTTCGCCCCCATATCGCCCGAATTGACTCCCCCGGTCGAATCCCATATAGTGAAAACACGATGGCTTCCGCGCAAAAAACCGAACCGTTCCGCGGCTATGTCCAAATCTACACCGGCGACGGCAAGGGCAAGACGACGGCCGCCCTGGGCCTCGCCCTCCGCGCGGCCGGGCACGAGTTCCACACCTTCATCGGCCAGTTCATGAAAGGCCAATCGTATGGAGAGCTGGACGCGGTCGCGCGTCTCGCCCCGTTCATTACGATCGAGCAGTTCGGCCGGAAGAGCTTCCTCCATATCAAGGATCATCCCCCGCAAACTGAAATCAACCGCGCCCGCCGGGGCCTCGCGCGCTCCCGGGCGGCGATGCTCTCGGGCCGGTACCGGATCGTCGTCCTCGACGAAGTGCTGGTCGCGATCTTCTTCAAGCTCCTCTCCGAAGCGAACGTCCACGCGTTCCTCGACGAAAAGCCGGACGACGTCGAAGTCGTGCTGACGGGCCGCCGCGCCCCCGCCTCGCTCGTCCGCCGGGCCGACCTGGTCACAGAGATGAAGGAACGGAAGCATTATTACCAAAAGGGCGTCCTTGCGCGCCCGGGAATCGAGAGATAAGGCCATGGACCGCGAGCCGTTCGAGAAGCTCGTCGAGGACGCCCTGGCCGGGCTCCCCAAGAAGTTCAAGGATCTGATCCACAACGTGGCCGTGATCGTGGAAGACTATCCGCCCCTTCCCACGCGGCGCCAGTTCGGGGCGACCGACAAGAACGACATCCTCGGCCTCTACCACGGCGTCCCCTTCCAGTACCGGGGCCCGAGCTACGGCAATCTCCCCCCGGACGTGATCTTCATCTACCAGAAGCCCATCGAACACATATGCGCCACCGAGGACCAGATCCGGGCCCAGGTCCAGGACACGGTCATCCACGAGGTCGGCCATTATTTCGGGTTCAACGACGCGGAGCTCCGCGATATCGAAAGCGAGGTCCGGGCCGCCCGCCGCCGTCCGGTGCCGAAGAAGGAGACGGACTCATGAGCAAGCCCTTCACGGGGATTTACCCCGCCCTCTTGACCCCGTTTGAAAACGACGAGGTCGCCGTCGAAAGGTTCCGGGAGAACATCCGCCATTACGACGTCTTCGATCTTGCCGGATACGTCGTCCTGGGCTCGACCGGCGAATGCGTCTCGATCTCGGACGACGAGTCGGCCCTCCTTATCCGGGCCGCGCGCGACGCCGCCGCGCCGGGACGGGCGATCATCGCCGGCACCGCCCGCGAGTCCACGCGCCTGACGGTCGATTTCACGAACCGGATGGCCGACCTCGGCATCGACGCCGCCCTCATCCGGCCGCCGAGCTACTACAAGGCGAATCTGACCCCGGCCGTCCTAAAGCGCCACTATCTCGAGGTCGCCGACAAATCCCGGGTCCCCGTCATCCTCTACAACATCCCCCGGAACACCGGTATCACCTTCGAGGCATCGCTCATCCTCGAGCTCGCCGCCCACACGAACATCATCGGCCTCAAGGAGAGCGGGGGGAACATCAGCCTCGTCGGAGAGCTCGTCCCCAAGCTTCCGCCGGATTTCTGCTATTTCCTGGGCGCGGGCGGCGCCTTCCTCCCGGCCCTGCTCATGGGCGCGAGCGGGGCGATCCTGGCCGTGGCGAACGCGGCCCCAGGCCTCTGCGCCCGGATTTACGCACTTTTCAAAGAGGGGAAGATCCGGGAGGCCGCGGACCGCCAGGCCGAGCTCATCCCCCTGAACAAGGCCGTCATGGAAACCTACGGCATCGCCGGGTTGAAATACGCGCTCGACCTGCAGGGCTGGTACGGCGGCCCCGTCCGCGGGCCCTTGTCCCAGATCGACGCGAAAGGCAAGACGGAGCTGGCGGAAATCCTCAAAACGCTGGAGCTCGTCCGTTGAATTGAGGTCCTCATGAAAATCATTCCGGCTCTCTTGGCAGGTCTTCTTATCATCGCCGCGGCGGCGGGACAACAGTCCGTCGCTCCGGTCCCCGAATGGGAGAACCCGAAAATCTTCAGCGTCAACGCCGAAGCTCCGCACGCGACGTTCATCCCCTACGCCGACGATGCCTCGGCGCTCAAGAACGATACGTCCCTTTCGCCCTATTACCGCTCGCTCAACGGGACCTGGAAGCTCAAATGGGTAACCAAGCCCGACGACGCCCCCGCCGATTTCTTCAAACCCGGCTATGACACGTCCGGCTGGAACGACATCCCGGTGCCGGCCAACCTCGAATTCCAGGGCTATGGGATACCGATCTACGTCAATTCGAGCTACGAGTGGGTAAAACCGCCTGCCCAGCCCGACCCGCCGCACGTCCCCCACGACTTCAACCCGACTGCCTGCTACCGCCGGACGTTCACCCTCCCGGAGGCGTGGAAGGACAAGGAGGTCCTAGTCCATTTCGGGGCGGTGAAATCGGCGTTTTACGTCTGGGTGAACGGCCGCTACGTCGGCTACAGCGAAGATTCCAAGACGCCGGCCGAGTGGGACATCACCCCCCACCTCGTGCCGGGCGAGAATTCGATCGCCCTGAAGGTCCTGCGCTGGTCGGACGGGTCGTATCTCGAATGCCAGGACTTCTTCCGCCTGAGCGGGATCGAGCGCGACGTGTATCTCACGGCCGCCCCCAAGGTCCGGTTCCGCGATTTCTGGGCCGTGGCCGGGCTCGACGAATCCTACAAGGACGGCCGGCTGTCCGTGTCCGTTGAACTCAAGAACAAAGCGGCGAACCTTCGGGCCGGGGCTTCTGTCGTCGAGATGAAACTCCTCGATAACGCCGGAACGGTCCTCGCGGCGGAGACGAAGACGATCGAGATGAACGGCAAGGAGGGCGCGACGCTCAAATTCGAAAAGAGCGTGCCTTCCCCGAAAAAATGGACCGCCGAGACGCCCGACCTCTATCCGCTGATCGTCGTCCTCAAGGACACAGGCGGCAAAGTCCTCGAAACGGCGTCCTGCAAGGTCGGCTTCCGGACGGTGGAGATCCGGGACGGCCTCCTCCTCGTCAACGGGCGGCGCATCCTCCTCAAGGGCGTCAACCGCCACGAGCACGACCCCCTCACCGCCCACGTCATCTCGGAAGCGTCCATGCTCCAGGACATCCGGCTGATGAAGCAGTTCAACATCAACGCCGTGCGGACCTGCCACTATCCGAACGACCCGCGCTGGTATGAGCTCTGCGACCAATACGGGCTCTACGTCATCGACGAGGCCAACATCGAGTCCCATGGAATGGGCTACGGCGCCCGGAGCCTGGCCAAGAACGCCGACTGGGGACCCGCCCATCTCGACCGAACCGTCCGCATGGTCGAGCGCGACAAGAACCACCCCTCGGTGATCATCTGGTCGCTCGGCAACGAGGCCGGCGACGGGATCAATTTCGAGGCGACCGCGGGCTGGATCCACGGCCGCGATAAAACGCGCCCCGTTCACTACGAGGGGGCCGGCCGCCGTTCGTACACGGACATCTATTCCACGATGTACTCCGGCATCGCCGACCTCGAAGCCTACGCCCTCCACAAGCAGGCCCGGCCTATGATCATGTGCGAATACGCCCACGCCATGGGCAACAGCACCGGCAACCTCCAGGATTACTGGGACGTCATCGAAAAGTATGATCAGCTGCAGGGCGCCTTCGTCTGGGACTGGATCGACCAAGGATTCGCCCAGAAGAACGAAAAAGGCGAATCCTTCTGGGCCTACGGCGGAGATTACGGCCCTCCCGACACGCCGTCCGACCGCAACTTCTGCTGCAACGGCCTCGTCGGGCCCGACCGGACGCCGCATCCGGGCCTGTGGGAATTGAAGAAAGTCTATCAATACGTCAAGATCGGGCGGACGGCGACGCCCGAAGGCAAACCCGCCCTGCAGATCTCGAACGCCTACGAGTTCATCAATCTCGACCGCTTCCTCGTCACCTGGAAGCTCGTCGACGGCGGTCGGACGATCGCCGAAGGGACGATCCCGAGCCTCGACATCGCTCCCGGCGGGAGCCGGATCTATCCCATTGAGCTTCCCGCTCTCGCTCCCAAGGCCGGGCTCGAAAATTTCCTGAACGTGGAGGTTCTCACGGCCGGAGAACAGCCGCTCCTCCCGGCCCGGCACGTCGTCGCCGCCGCGCAGTTCCCGGAAACGCCTTACGTGATACCCGCGAGGTTCGCGGCCGCGGCGCCGGCGGGATTGAAGCTGACGCAGTACGACGCGACGGCGTCCGTGGCTGGGGCGAATTTCTCGGCATCCTTCGACAAGAAGACCGGCCTGCTCGCCTCCCTGAAAACCGGCGGCCGGGAGCTCGTCCGGCAGGGGCTCGCGCCGAACTTCTGGCGGGCCCCCACGGACAATGACTTCGGCAACCGGATGGACAAGCGCTGCGCGGTCTGGAGGAAAGCGGGCGACAACCGGACGCTCGACAAATTCGATGTCCGGACGGTGTCGCCGACCCAAATCGACGTCTCCGTCGACTACTCCCTCCGGGACGTCCAGGCCGCGTACCAGGTCCGCTACCGCGTGACGGGCGACGGCGCCATCACGGTCGAGGTCCGCTTCGCTCCCGCGACCCGGAACCTCCCCGAGATCCCCCGGCTCGGAATGACGATGATCCTTCCGGCCGAGTTCAAGCAGGTCCGGTGGTTCGGCCGAGGTCCGCAGGACAGCTACATCGATCGGAAGACGGCCGCTTTCGTCGGCCTCTATGCGGCCTCCGTGCCGGAGACGCTCGTCCCCTACGTCAGCATCCAGGAATATGGAAACCGGACGGACGTCCGCTGGGCGACGATCACCGACGACCAGGGCGCGGGACTTCTCGTGACCGGACTCCCCCATTTCGATTTTTCGGCCATCCCCTACACCGCCGAGGACCTGACGAACGAGAAGCGGGGCGACAAACATCCGGCCGACATCGCGAAGAGGGACTCGACTGTCCTGAGCCTGGACTACGGCCAGATGGGCGTGGGCGGGGACGATTCCTGGGGGGCGATGACACACCCCCAGTACAGGCTCAACGCGCGCGAATACAATTACGCCTTCCAGATCCGGCTGCTGGGCCCGAAAATTTGACCGTGCACCTTGCTCCGACGAGTCCTTACCCGCGGAAACCCGGCAGTTGGCTCAGGCGCGGCTGGCTGAAACACAAGACCCGCCCTGCTGCCGCTGCTACCTTCCGGTCCTGACGGGATTCACAGGGGGCTCTTTGCTCAGGGCCCCGTCTTTCAACGCCACTTCCCGGGCCCCATGCGAACAAAGCCGGGCCTCGGCAAGGAATTCGACCCCACTATAGCGGGTTGTGGGCCACAGGGCACCGCTAGCTCCCCGTCTAGCACGGTCGCGGTGTATTATATCAGAAAAGGGGACGGAGGCAACTCGGAGGGGAGGAAAGGACGGACCGCTCAGAACCGGTAGGAGAGGCCGCCGCGAAGGATGAATCCATCCCAGATGCCCGCTTCGCCCGAGAGATAGAGGCCCTTGGCGAGCTCCGCTTTGAGCCCGAAGTCGAGCTGGAAGAGGATGAAGATGCCCGGGAACTTGAAATCGATGTCCGCGGCCAGCTCGTCGAACGTCTGCTCCTTGCTCCCGCTGAGCGGCTGCTGGAGGTCGCCGGCCTTGTACGTCCCGTTGTACGCGTAGCTGAACGTCCCCGAAAGGGGCGCGAATCCCAAACCCAGGGTGAGATACGGCGTTATACGCTGGTTCGCGCCGAACTCCCAGCGGAAATTGACGTTGGTCGAAAAGGGGCTCAGGGCGACGTTGGCGTTGACGTCGACCGCGGCCGACGCCCCGCTGAGGTAGTCCTGCTTGGCGGTCCCCGACAGGGCGAGCTTGATGTAGGTCTTCTCGAAAGCCAGGCCCAGGCTGAAGGTCCCGGCCCGGCCGCGCGAATAATACCGGATCTCGAGGCCGGTGTTCGTGCCGGTCGAATCGAAGGCCAGCGTCTGGGCATAGTTCAACTTGCCCAGGCCGGCCTGGATCATGCCCGACTGCTTGACGATTTCGTTCTGGATGGATTTGCCCAGCTCCTCGGTCAGCTTGTCCTCGAACAGCCCTTTGACGAGGTTGATGCTCCACCAGGAATAATGGGCCCCGATTTCCCAGTGCCCGCCCTTCTCCTCGTCGCCGAGGCCCAGCTCCTCGGGCGTGAAGACGGGCGCGGGCCGTGGTTGAGGCTTTTCGGCGGGCGGCGCCTCCTTCCTTTTGTCCTCGACCGGCGGGCGCTCCTCTTTTTTCGCGGCTTCGCCGGCCGCCTTGGTCTCCGGCTCGGTCTTGGACGGGACGGGACGGGGAGCGGCAACGACTTCGGCGCCGGGACGCGCTCCCGTGACCTCCATCTGGACCTGCCGGAAAAGCTGGATGAAATTCGCGGGATAGAACAGGGGAGAAATCTCTTTTTTCGGATCGACTTCGAGGACCCGCTTCAGGTACTTGATCGCGGAGGCGTCGTCCCGAAGGTAGAAGTAACAGGTAGACAGGCCGAAGTAGGCCTTCGACAGGTTCATCTTGCTCTGCGAGAGCGCGGAGGCTTCGAGATAGCAGCCGATGGCCAGCTTGTATTCGCCCTTGACGTAATAGGTGTCGCCCTGGGCGAGCAGCTTTACGACGTCCGCTTCCTTGGACGCGGCCTGGCCGGCCGAGGCGGCGGAGGGGAGGAAGAGCGCCAAGAAAAGGGTCCCGGCGATTCCGATCGTCAGCGAACGGAGCGTTCGGCCCGTTGCCGGCCGGCAGATTTTCATATTGAAACCCATCCTACCCGGCCGGCGAAATTTTGTCAATCGCCGCCTGCGGGAGAAGGGGTCCTCTCCGCGGCTCCCTCCCGGCAGACCTTGATTTCCGGCCGGCGGTCTGTGATAGAATCGGTCCGCTTTGAATCCCGTCAAGGAGCCCGCGATGAGATCACGCTCCCTCCGGACCCTGGTCCCGGCCCTGGCAGTCCTCGCCCTTCTCGGCCCCGTCCTCCAGTCCCAGACTCCCTCGTTCCGCTTCGAGGGCGCCCAGTTCCTGCTCGACGGCAGGCCTTTCCAGTTCATGGCCGGCGAGCTCCACTTCCAGCGCATCCCCAAGGAATACTGGAAGGACCGCCTACTCAAGGCGCGGGCCATGGGCCTGAACACGATCGCCACCTACGTCTTCTGGAACGCCCTCGAGCCCGAGCCTGGCCAGTGGAATTTCACCGGCGCGAACGACGTGGCCGCCTTCATCCGCCTCGCCCAGGAGGTCGGGCTCTACGTCATCCTCCGGCCCGGCCCCTACGCCTGCGCCGAATGGGACTTCGGAGGGCTCCCCGTCTGGCTCCTCCGCACGCCCGACATCAAGGTGCGGTGCATGGACCCCCGCTATATCGCCGCTTGCGAAAATTACGTCAAGAAGATGGCCGAACAGATCGGCGGCCTCCTCGTCGCCAAGGGCGGCCCGATCCTCATGGTCCAACTCGAAAACGAATACGGCAGCTACGGCAACGACCGGGCCTATCTGCCCGCCCTGAAGAAGATGTGGGAGGCGGCCGGCGTGCCCGGCCCGTTCTGCACGGCCGACGGCGCAACGCCCTCCATGCTTGAAGCGGGCTCGGTGCCCGGCGCAGCGATCGGCCTCGATCCCGGGACTTCGGACAAACACTACGCCGAGGCGCTCAAGCTCAAGAGGAACGTGCCCCTCTTCTGCGCCGAGCTCTACCCCGGCTGGCTGACCCACTGGGGCGAAAAATGGGCTTCCACCAAAACCGAGTCGGTCCTGCCCGACATCCAATGGCTGCTCGACAACAAGAAATCCTTCAGCCTCTACATGTTTCACGGCGGGACGAATTTCGGCTTCACCGCCGGGGCCAACTACGGCGACCGCTACCAGCCCGACGTGACGAGCTACGACTACGACGCTCCTCTCAACGAGATCGGCCACCCGACGCCCAAGTACATGGCCATCCGGGACCTCCTGGCCAAATACCAGCCGGCCGGGACCACGATCCCGGACCTTCCGGAGCCCCTGCCCGCGATCGAGATCCCGGCGATCGCCCTCACCCAGACCACGGGCGTCTTCGACAACCTGCCCGTGCCCGTCCCGAGCGTCCAGCCGAAGCCGATGGAATTCTTCAACCAGAACGCGGGTTTCATCCTCTACCGGACGAAGCTCATCGGTCACCACAGCGGCCGGCTGCGGATCACCGAGCTCCACGACTTCGCGAACATCTACGTCGACGGCGCGTACCTCGGCTCGCTCGACCGGGGCAAGGCCGAGAGCCAGATCGAAATCCCGGCGACCGACCCGCCCGCCCAGATGCTCGACATCCTCGTCGAGGGCATGGGCCGGATCAATTTCGGCGAGTCCATGATCGACCGCAAGGGCATCACCGACCGGGTGACGCTCGGCGGCATGACCCTGATGGACTGGGACGTCTTCAAGCTTCCCCTGGACGGCCGCACCCTGTCCTCGCTCAAATTCAAGGCGGGGGATTCCTCGGAAACGCCCGGCGCGTTCTTCCGCGGGTCCTTCGACCTCTCCGAGCTCGGCGACACCTACCTCGACCTGAGCGCCTGGAAGAAGGGCGTCGTCTGGGTCAACGGCCGCAACCTCGGCCGATACTGGTCGATCGGGCCCCAGCAAAGGCTGTTTTGCCCGGCCCCCTTCCTCAAGAAAGGGAAGAACGAGATCGTCGTCCTCGAGCTCCTGCAGAGCAAGGCCGCGCCGGTCCAAGGGTTCAAGACGCTTCAAGATTAAAGGAGGATTCTCGATGAAAAAAGCGATGCTCAAGATTGCCGGGCTGCTCCTCGCGGCCCTCGTCCTGACGGCCGCCCAGGACAAGAAGCCGTTCACCGGCCTGCCGCTCGGCCTCGGCGAGCTCAGCCGCCTGTCGCATGCCGTGACGCGCTCGATCAGCCCCGAAAACTTCACCGGGGAGAAAGGCAAGGCCGCCATGTCGACCAACGGACCGGCCCTGAAGGCCGCCCGCGACCTGGGCCAGGGCTGGAAGATCTCGCCCTTCGTCGTCATCAAGCCCAAGGAGACGTTCGTCCTGGCCGACGTTCAGGGCATGGGCGCCATTCAGCAGATCTGGATGACGCCGGCCGGGACCTGGCGCTATGCCATCCTCCGTTTCTATTGGGACGGCGAAAAGGAGCCGTCGGTCGAGGCCCCGATCGGCGACTTCTTCGCCAGCGGCTGGCAGCGCTACGCCCAGATTTCATCCCTTCCGGTCTGCGTCAATCCCGGAAGCGCGTTCAACTCCTATTGGAGCATGCCCTTCCGGAAGTCGTTCCGGGTCACCATCGAGAACCTGGCCGACGAAAACTTCACGATCTATTATCAGATCAACTACACCCTGACCGACATCCCCGAGGACGCGGCCTATTTTCACGCCCAGTTCCGGCGGGTCAATCCCCTGCCCGCCAAGAGCGTTTGCACGATCCTCGACGGCGTCAAAGGGTGGGGCCATTATGTCGGCACCTACCTGGCCTGGGGCGTCCACAACAACGGCTGGTGGGGCGAGGGCGAGATCAAGTTCTATCTCGACGGCGACACGGATTTCCCGACGATCGCCGGGACGGGGACCGAGGACTACTTCTGCGGGTCCTACGACTTCGACTCCAAGGGCCCGGACGGGGTGGTCCGCTATACCGAATTCTCGACGCCCTACAGCGGTTTGGCCCAGGTGATCAAAGGCGACGGCCACTACGACGTCCAGCAGCGCTTCGGCCTCTACCGGTGGCACATCATGGACCCGATCCGCTTCGAAAAGGACCTCAAGGTGACGATCCAGGCCCTGGGCTGGCGCTCGGGCGGCCGGTACCTGCCGCTCCAGGACGACATCGCCTCCACCGCCTTCTGGTACCAGACCGAGCCCCACGCCCCGTTCCCGAAGCTCCCGGCCAAGGATGCCCTGGAAATCAACTGAGCGCCCGCCTATTATGGATTTCGGAGAGAGATCCGAGGGAGGAGGAGGTTTGTACCCATGGGATATGACCTCAAAGGCAAGACCTGCCTGATCACGGGAGGATGCGGCGGGATCGGATTCGAGACCGCCCGCGAACTCTCCCGCGCCGGAGCGACCACCGTCCTGGTCTGCCGGGACAAGGCGCGCGGCGAAGCCGCCCGGTCGGCCATTGCCGGCGCCGGCGGAGGGCGCGTCGAGACGCTCGCCTGCGACCTTGCCTCCCAGAAGAAGATCCGCGCCCTGGCCAAGGAGTTCAAGCGCCGGTTCGGCGCCCTCCACGTCCTCGTGAACAACGCGGCGGCCGTGCCCGCCCGCCGGACGCTGACCGAGGACGGGCTCGAAATGCAGTTCGCGGTCAACCATCTCGCCTATTTCCTGCTGACCGGCCTCCTCCTCGACGTCCTCAAGGCCTCGGCCCCGGCACGGATCGTCAACGTGAGCTCGGGCCTCCACCGCCGGGCCCATCTGGACTTCGGCGGCCTGCAGGCCGAAAAGGGCTACAAGGGCATGGCCCACTACAGCCTGACCAAACTCCTCAACATCCACTTCACCTACGAACTCGCCCGGCGTCTCGAAGGCACCGGCGTCACGGCGAACACCCTCTCGCCCGGCTTCACCGCCTCCGGATTGGGCCGGAACTTCGGGCCCGTTTCGCGGTTCGTCATGAAGCGTTTCGGCAGGACGGCGGACAAGGGCGCGGACACGGTCGTCTACCTGGCCGCTTCTCCCGAGGTCGAGGGCGTGACCGGAGCGTATTTCAACAAGCGAAACGCCGAGCGGACGTCGCCCGAATCCTACGACGCGGCGGCCGCCGCCCGGCTGTGGGCCCTGAGCGAGGACCTGACCCGCCCGCGGTAGCGCCGCGGCCGTTTGACCGGAAGCGGATCGAATCCGGGAAGCTCTACAGCACCGAAGAAGCCGCGGGGTTCCTCCTCCCCCTCTGCCTGGCCCTCGACTACGAAGCGATTCTCTCGATCGGGACCTTCGACGTCAAAGCCAATGACATCCCCGCCGGATTGATCGAATACCTGCTCGACCGGACGCTCAACGCCGCGACGCAGGTCCCCGTCTTTCCGCCGGCCGACCGTCGCCCGGTGCCTCGAAGGCAAATTCACATTCGAAACCCTGGGCGAGGTCAAGCTCAAGGGCAAGGCCGAGAGCCCCGAATCCTTCCGGCTGGTCCTCGAGTAGGCGCGGCCCCCGCTTTCCGTCCTCCCCCGAACATGGTATCATACGCCTCCATGTCGACCCTCGTATCCGCCCGCGCCCTGACCAAGAAGTACGGCACGTTCACGGCCGTGGACGGGATCGATTTCGAGATCTCGGAAGGCGAATGCTTCGGCTTTCTTGGCCCGAACGGCGCCGGAAAGACGACGACCGTCCGGATGATCCACTGCGTGTCGCCGGTGACGTCCGGAACCCTGATTGTGGACGGCCTGCCGGCGAGCGTCAACAACCGGGCCCTGAAGAAGAAGACGGGCGTCATTCCCCAGGAAATCACGCTCGACATCGACCTCACCGTCTACGAGAACCTGGCCGTCTTCGCCCGATTTTTCGACATCCCGAAGCGGGAAGCGCGGGCCCGGATCGCCGAGCTTCTGAAATTCGTCGAGCTCGAGGCCAAGCGGGACAGCAAGATCGACCAGCTGTCCACGGGAATGAAGCGGCGGCTTCTCATCGCCCGGGCTCTGCTCAACCGCCCCAAGCTCATCATCGCCGACGAGCCGACGACCGGGCTCGATCCCCAAGCCCGGCATCTGATCTGGCAGCGCCTCCGCCAGCTCAAGACCCAGGGGGTGACGCTGATCCTGACCACGCAGTACATGGAGGAGGCCCAGCAGCTCTGCGACCGCCTCGTCGTCATGTACCAGGGCAAGATCCTCAAGGCGGGCGAGCCGCGGGGCCTTATCGAAAGCGAAATCGGCAAGGACGTCGCCGAGATCCGTGTCCCCGCGGACCAGGATGCCCGGCTCATCGCCGACCTCTCCCCGTTCGCCTGCGGGCACGAGCGCGTCGGCGACACGCTCTATTTCTACTGCCGCGACGGCCATGACCTGCGGAAGCGGCTGAACGAGCTCGACCTGCCGAACACCGTCCATCGCCCGGCGACGCTCGAAGACGTGTTCCTGAAACTGACCGGCCGGAGCCTGATCGAATGAACCTCTCCTACCGGATCTACCACGTTTTCGTCCGCAACCTCATCTCCTACAAGCGGTTCGTCCTGACCACGTTCCTGGTGAGCCTCGTCCAGCCCCTCTTCTACCTCATCACCTTCGGCATCGGGATGGGGGCGTACATGACGGGGGCCTTCGGCGGCAAGTCTTATCTCCATTTCCTCGTCCCGGGCGTGATCGTCTCGTCGGTCATGATGTCGGCCACGTTCGAGTGCCTCTACGGCACCTTCGTCAAGATGATCCACGAGCGCCTCTACGACGCGCTCGTCGCGACCCCGGTCTCGGCCGAGGACGCCGTGGCCGGCGACATCGCCTGGGCCTCGTTCCGGGGCCTCATCAGCGGCAGCCTGATGCTCCTCGTGGCGGCCGTCATGGGGATCCTGCCCGTCTCCCCGGCGTCGGTTGTGCTCCTCGTCCTGGTCATGCTCATCACCGGCGTGATGTTCGGGTCGCTGGGCATGATCGTCACGTCGCTCGCACCGAACTTCGACTTCTTCAATTACTACACCGAGCTCGTTATCACCCCCATGCTGTTCTTCTCGGGGGTGTTCTTCCCCCTCGATAACTTCCCGGCCTGGATGAAGACCCTGGCCCAGTTCCTGCCCCTGACCCACGCCGTGGCCATCTCCCGGGCGGCCTTCTCGGGGGTCTTCACCTCCGGCCTCCTCCTCAACTTCGCCGTGGTCCTCGTCCTCGTTACGATCGCCTTCTATTTCGGCATCCGGAGGATGAAGAAAAGGCTCATCAAATAACCGCCGCGCTGCCGATCCCATGACGCCTCCCCCCGATCCGATCATCCGCCTCGTCGATGTCTGGAAGCGCTATCCCGGCGACGGCGGGGCCGGGCCGGCCGCTCTGCGCGGCGCCAGCCTCGAAGTTCGCCCCGCCGAGGTCCTGGCCCTCCTCGGCAAGAGCGGCTCCGGAAAGACGACGCTCCTGAACCTCATCGCCGGCATCGACCGGCCGACGGGCGGCCGGATCGAGGTCGAAGGCCGCGACCTGGAGCGCCTGGGCGAATCGGGCCGGACCGCCTGGCGGCGGCAGCGGCTCGGATTCGTCTTCCAGTTCTTCAACCTCCTCCCGACCCTGACCGCGTTCGAAAACGTGTTCCTCTCGCTCGAGCTCGCCGGCCGCCCCGACCGCGCCCTCGCCGAAGAGGCGCTGAGGGACGTCGGCCTGGAGGGGAAAGGCCGGCGCTATCCGCACGAAATGTCCGGCGGCGAACAGCAGCGCGTGGCCATCGCCCGGGCGATCGTGAAGCAGCCGGCCCTGATCCTGGCCGACGAGCCGACCGGGAACCTCGACACCCAGACCGGCGAGCTCGTGCTCGGCCTGCTCGTCGACCGGTGCCGGAGGCTTTCGGGCACGATGATCATGGCCTCCCACGCCGGCTCGACCCGGCGGTACGCCGACCGCGTGCTCCGCATGGTCGACGGGGCGATTGTCGAAGAGGCCCCCGGAACGGACCTCGCGGCGTGAACACCGTCACGCGGTCGTTCCTCCGCACCATGGTCCGGCGGCGCGGACTCACCCTCCTCCAGTTCCTGGGGATCGCCTTCGGCGTAGCGGCGACGGTCGGCATCGTCCTCTCCGCCCGGGCGGCCATGGCCGGGTTCGCCGGGGCGGTCGAGTTCCTGAGGGGGAACGCCACGCATTCGCTCCAGAGGCCCGCCGGACCCATGGACGAAAAGGCGCTCGCCGACCTGATGAGAGATCCGGCCGTCGATGCCTTCTCACCGGTCATCGAGCGCAGCCTCAAGCTGGCGGGCGGGGAGACGGCGAGGGTCCTAGGCGTCGATCCACTCCTGGACAGGGAGCTCCGCCCCGCGTTGGCCCGGGCCGCGGCGGCCGGCGGCGGGGACGGCGGCTGGGACGCCGCCCTCTCGTTTCTCCTCCGGGACGATGCGGTCCTGGCCGAATCCGGCCTGGCTCAAAAGCTCGGTGCGAAACCCGGCACGCGCATCCGGACCTCCCGGGGCGAATTCGAGATCGTCGGGATCTTCCCCAATCCCTCCGGCGAGCCTCTCCTGCTCCTCGATATCGCCCATGCCCAAACGCTCTTCGGGCTCGAGGGAAAAATCGACCGGGTCGATCTCATCCTGAATGACGGGCCGGGCTTCGCCGCCCGCTGGGAGCCGGGGTACCGCCTCCGGACGAGCGCCCGGCAGCGCGAGACGCTCGCCGGCATGCTCCGCGCCTTCCGGCTGAACCTCGAGGCCCTTTCCCTCCTCGCCCTCTTCGTGGGGATCTTCCTCATCTACAACACGGCGATGTTCGCCGTCGTCAGCCGGAAAAAAGACGCGGGCATCCTCCGCAGCCTGGGCGCCCGCCGCTCCGAGATCGTCGCGGCGTTTCTGACCGAGGTCCTGATCCTCGGCGCCGCGGGCGGCGCCGCCGGCGGGCTGCTGGGCTACGCTCTCAGCCGGGCCCTCACCGCCGAAGTCGGCGGGACGGTTACCAACCTGTATTTCTTTCTGCGGCCCGCCCCGCCGGCCTGGTCGCTCTGGATCCCGGCTGCGGGGACGCTGCTCGGGGCCGCGGCCGGTCTCCTCGGCAGTTTGTGGCCGTTGCGCGAGCTGTTCCATCTCGACCCGGTCCGCTCGCTCACCGGCCGGACCGCGGACCGGCAGAGCGGAGCCGGCGCCGGAAAGCTGGCCCTCATCGGGACCGCGATCATCCTCCTGAGTCTCCTCGTCCTGGCCGTATTTCCCACGCAGGTCTATCCGGGCTTCGCCGGGGCGTTCGGCGTGCTGACCGGTGCCAGCTTTCTTACGGGGCTGGCCCTGGTCCTGGTCCACCCCGTCCTGCGGCGCGCCCTCGACCGCCTGGGCGGGCTCCCCGGAAGACTGGCCGCGGGCAACATCCGCCTCAATCTCGGCCGGACCGCCGTGGCCGTGGCCGCCTTCATGGTCGCGCTCTCGATGTCGATCGGGCTGAGCGTCATGATCGGGAGCTTCCGCCATTCCGTCGGCCTGTGGCTGACGGCCCAGATCAGCGGCGACCTCTACGTCTCTTCCATGGACGAGCTCGACGTCCCCCTCGACTTCATCGAGGCCCTGCGGGCCGTCCCCGGAATCGCCGGGCTCGATCCCTACCGCAGCGTGCTCGTCGATTACGAGGGGACATCGATTTATGCCTCGTCCGTGGACGCGGCCGTGCTCCAGAAATTCTCCGATTTCTCGTTCCTCTCGGGCGGCCGCGAAAACTGGGACAAGGTCTGGGCCGGCGGCGTCATCGTCTCCGAGAGCTTCGCCCGGCGGTTCGGGGTTCGGGCCGGCGAGGCAATCACGATCGACGGCGTCTGGGGGCCGGTCCGGCTGTCCGTGGCCGCGGTGTTCTACGACTACACGAGCGAGCACGGCGTCGTCATGATGGACCGGTCGCTCTATCTGAAGCTGTTCGAGGACCCGACGGTCGACAGCCTCGGCGTTTTCATCGACCCCCGAAATCCGGGGCGGGCGGAGATCATGGCCGACGTGGTCCGCCGCGCCGGGGAGCGCGGCCTCCCCGCGCTGGCCCGGGACGCGCTCCACGCCAATGTCCTCCGGGTTTTCGATTCGACCTTCGCCGTCACGCTGTCCATGCGGTTCCTGGCCCTGCTTGTCGCCTTCTTCGGCATCGCCGGGGCCATCCTGACCTTGTTCATCGAGCGGCGGCGCGAATTCGGGATCTATCGGGCCCTCGGTTTCTCTGTCCGCCAGGTGTCCGGTATCACGCTCCTCGAAGGCCTGGCTATGGGTATCCTCAGCTTCCTCCTGAGTATCGGCGTGGGAACGGCCATGGCCGCGCTCCTCATCAAGGTCATCAACCTCCGGAGCTTCAATTGGACGATCTTCGTCTATCTCACCGGATCGCCCTACCTCCTGGCCGCGGCCACGGCGGCGGTGGCGGGGCTGGGCGCCGCGGTCTATCCGATCGTCAAAGCCTGGCGCACGTATCCCCAAATGCAGATCGGAGAGGAATAGGAGGATCGCGATGGGCCTCAGAGGGCGGAAGACGGGATCCCGGGCGTGGACGGCCGCTGCGGCGCTCTTCGTCCTGGCCGCAGCGGCGGCCGACCCGGTCGACCCGGTCGTCGCAGACGTCGCAGACGTCGCGGACGTCATCGACGCCTGGCGGACGGCCGACGGGCCGCGAACCTGGAAATTTCCGGAAGACCACGGGGCGCACCTGGCTTACAAAACCGAATGGTGGTATTTCACCGGAAACCTCGCCGGCCCGGCCGGCGAGAAATACGGCTACGAGCTCACGTTCTTCCGGAACGGGGTCCGGACCGCACCCTCCGCTCCCGCGAATCCCTGGTCGGTCCGGGACCTGTTCCTGGCCCACTTTACGCTCACCGATGTCGCCGCGGGCGCGTTCCGCGCCGAGGACGTCCTGTCGCGCTCCGGGCCGGGTCTGGCCGGAGCCCGGGCGGAAAACCTCGACGTCTGGATCGGAGACTGGTCGGCCCGGATGAAGGACGGCACGATTTCCCTGCGGGCCCGCCGGCAAGGGCTGGAGCTCGCGCTCGAGCTCACGCCCCGCAAGCCGGTCGTCCTCCACGGCCGCGGCGGGCTCAGCCGAAAGGGCCCGGGCGAGGGCCAAGCGTCCTATTATTCGTCGCTCACGGACCTGGAAACCAAGGGCATCATCTCCTTCGGCGGCGGCGACGAGCGGCGGGCGGTGAGCGGCCGCAGCTGGTTCGATCATGAATTCGGCTCGGGGCTGCTGGCCGAGGACCAGATCGGCTGGGATTGGTTCGGGCTCCATCTCTCCGACGGCCGGGACTTGATGATCTATCTTCTCCGGCGGAAGGACGGCTCGATTGAAGGAGCCTCGGCCGGCACGCTCGTGGCGCCGGACGGAAGCGCGCGGCCCCTGGCCCTTCGGGCCGACCGTGAGCGGGGCGACGATCAGATCGAATTTTCGGTGACGGCCCTCGATCGCTGGCGCAGCCCGCGGAGCGGAGGGACTTATCCGAGCCGATGGAGGATCGCGATCCCGTCGGAAGAGATCGATCTTTGGGTCGCCCCGCTCGCGGCCGGACAGGAGCTCCTGCCCGCCACCCTGCCGAATTTGATCTATTGGGAGGGCGCGGTGGCGGGGACGGGCACGGTCCGAGGCCGGCCGGCCTCCTGTGAAGGCTACGCCGAATTGACCGGGTACGCCGGATCGCTCCGCGGCATATTTTAGGGAGGGAGATCTCCCCCGTCGGGGGAAACGGAGCGTCTATTTCGGATCGTCGGTGATCGGCTTCAGATCATAGAGGGCGAACGCTCCGCCCCGGGCCATCTGTCCCAAAAAAGCCAGGCCGGGAAAGACGAGCGCGCGGGGCGAGGGCGGGCCGACGGCCTTTGCCCAGTTCAGCTCATCTTCTTCCATCCACTCCGCGCCGGGGACCGGCCGGCCATGTTCCTCGATCCACTTCTCGATGGCGAGCTGCGCTTCTCCCCCGCCCCGCGGGCCGCCCACCGGCCCGGGCCCGGCCGCCCGGCCCGGCGCGAACCGCTGTCCCAGGGATCGGAGACCCGCGGGAAGCGCGGGCATCTTCCGAACGAGGAAATAGCGGATGTCGCCGGCCTTCACCATCCGCTCGATCTTCTCCGGCGTCAGGATCCGATCCGAGCCCATGAACCCGCCCATGGCCATGACCGGCGCGCCCGTTTCGAGAATGATGTCCCAGGCCTGGCGGGCGGTCGGAACGGCCAGTATGAATTTCTCGCCCCTCCGGTGGCTCTGGGCGAATTTCATGAGGTTCGTCGTCCGCAGCTCGTCGTTCGCGGGCCGCGCCGCCGCGAAGCCCGGCCTCAAGCCCCGTCCCGAGCCGGCTCCCATTCTCAAACGCGCCATCATGGCCATGACGCGCGGGGCGCCCGGTCCCGGACCCGCGTTCGCCGCTCCTCCTGCGAGCTCGGGACCGGCAGCGGGCATCGACGGCGTCCCGCCGAAGATCAAGGGCGTCATCGACCAGACCAGGGGAGCGACCAGCAATCCGGCAAGACCGAGGGCCACGGCGGCGCGTTCCCGACCCGGGCCGAGCGTTCCGCGGAATTTGGGAAAGACCAGCATCTCGGACGAAACGAGGCAGAGCGAGCCGAGGGCGAAGATCAAGGGCGAGTTCCAGCCGGGGTACGCCTGGAGGAGTTCGATTTGGACGCCGGCCGTCGCCAGAACGGCCAGCGGAAAGAGCCAGCTCCGCCAGGACTTGTCGCGGATGTGGTCCCGCAGATTCACGAAGGCCAGACCGCCTAAGGCCGCGATGGAAGGCGCGATCAGGCAGAGATAATAGCGATGGAAGAATCCCGCCGTGCTGAAATACGCGGCCATGGCGAAGAACCAGACGAGCCAGAGCAGGAGGCTCCGCGATGCGGCGTCCCTGAACAGGGGCCGTCTGAGCTTCAGGACGGCGGCTCCGGCGCCGACCAAGCCGAAGACGATCAGCCACCCGATCTGGCCGCCCAATTCCCGGTTGATCAGCCTCAGGATCCCGGCCCGCCCGCCTTCGCCGGCCATCCCCGCGCCGGGCCCTCCGGCCCTCGCGCCCGGGCCCGGCGCGGCCTTCTGCGGCGGAACGCCCGCTCCGGTTGCAGTTCCCGGCGAAGGCGCCGCGGAAGGATTGTTCGCGAACGGCTGGAGGCCGGGCCGCCCCCCGCCGCGCATCCCCAGGCCTCCGC